>Ga0256404_1004143_pt1 | contig 27822 bp, 26 predicted proteins | sample RumenRJG_01DNA_FD_185990 | JGI IMG/M metagenome (GOLD analysis project Ga0256404, IMG submission 185990) | Bovine rumen microbial communities from Lethbridge, Alberta, Canada - RJG_01 | ecosystem: Host-associated > Mammals > Digestive system > Stomach > Rumen | place: Canada: Alberta | collected...
GATGTCGGCTCGTCACATCCTGGGGCTGGAGCAGGTTCCAAGGGTTCGGCTGTTCGCCGATTAAAGTGGCACGCGAGCTGGGTTCAGAACGTCGTGAGACAGTTCGGTCTCTATCTGTTGTGGGCGCAGGAATATTGAGAAGGTCTGACCTTAGTACGAGAGGACCGGGTCGGATGAGCCTCTGGTATACCGGTTGTGGCGCCAGCTGCACCGCCGGGTATCCACGCTCAGTCAGGATAAGCGCTGAAAGCATCTAAGCGCGAAGCCGTCTTCGAGATGAATATTCCCTAGAGGGTCGTGGGAGACTACCACGTTGATAGGCAGGAAGTGTAAGGCCGGTGACGGTTTCAGCTGACCTGTACTAATAGCCCGAAAGACTTTTTCTGGAAGAAAGATAGGTCTATGTAAGAAGCGCTGAAAAGCGCAAGCAAAAAGCGAAAGCAACATCTGTCTCGAAGCGAGTCGGAAGACGTCCTCATTAATTTTTTCTCTCAAGTAACATATTGCGGTGGCTATAGCGGTGAGGATCCACCTCTTCCCATTCCGAACAGAGAAGTTAAGCTCACCATCGCCGATGGTACTGACCCACCAGTTGGGAGAGTAGGTAGCTGCCGTTCTTCGGGACCCCTGAGAGTCTTACGACTCCCGGGGGTCTTTTTTTGTGCCTTCGGGTTAACCATTATCGGTTCATCATTATCGGTTCACCATTATCACCGGCAGCTACCGGTGTTTGATAGATTTTTCGTGGTGTCCTGCGCCATCGGAAAAAGATAAGTTCCTTACTTTCAGAATATTAATAATTTTTAGCGGTGCAGGTCCCCAGCATTTTTTCGCACCTGCGCCATTCCGTGCCACCAGGAGGATGTTTCGTAGCACGGCAGGGTATGGTCATTGCTCCGACAGGCCAATTACTCAGTTCCCGTGCCTCCAGAAGGGTGTTTCGTGGCACTGGATGTCGATTTCCTCGGTTCCCGTACTACAAAGAGTTGCTTTCGTAGCACAATACGTCTAAATCCTTGCTCCAGAGCCAAACTTAAGCTTATCTCGAAGAGATCTGATCACCTGATGGCGCAGGTGCGAATTTTTCGTGGTGTCCTGCGCCATTAGAAAAAGATAAGTTTCTGACTTTCAGGATATTATTATTTTATTGCGGTGCAGGTCCCCAGCATTTTTTCGCACCTGCGCCATTCCGTGCCACCAGGAGGATGTTTCGTAGCACGGCATGTTGATTTCCCCGTTCCCGTGCCATCAAAGTGGTGTTTCGTATCACGGCGCGTCGTTCAGTGCCAGCTATAGGTCGTTTCGTGGCACGACATGTCGAAATCCTTGTTCCAGTGCCAGATTTAAGCTTGATCTCATAGAGACCTGATTACCGAATGGCGCAGGTGCAGATTTTTTGTGGTTACCTGCGCCACCGTAAAAAGATAAGTTTCTTACTTTCAGGATATTATTATTTTATTGGGGTGCAGGTCCCCAGCATTTTTTCGCACCTGCGCCATGTTGAGCGACATGAAGGGGCTTTCGTAGCACAGCAGGCATGATTGTATGGCCCCGTACCAGCATAAGGGTGTTTCATGGTACGGCTGGCAAGATTTTATGTTCTCTTGCCACCAAAGAGCTGTTCCGTAGCACGGCAGGAAATGCGTGGAGTGACGGAGGAGGTCGTGGGAAGTGTCACTGCAAATTCAGAAATCTCTCGTACCAACTACTCTGGCAGAGTCTAAATGTTCTCAAAAACATTATCTTTGTAGAGTCATTCAACGAAGATTTGGTATGAAACTCAAAAAGTTTATTCTGGCTTTAGTCGCCCCTGCTTTGTTTTTCTTTGGTGCATGCCGCTCCATGTCTCCTTCGACAACCCATTTCGAGCGTATTGGTGAAACTCTTTCGCAGTGGGAGGAAGGCGGACTCGATATCCATTTTATCAACTCAGGAAGAGGAGAATGTCTCTTCTTGATATTACCAGATGGAACGACTATGGTGGTGGATTGCGGTGATTTCCCGGATAGTAAGAATGCCAAATGGCCGGAAGTGGATCCAAAGCCATATGCCGGAACGAGAGCTTATGAGGTTGACGCAGCTTATATCAAACATTTCCTCCCGAAAGCCTCCCAAGGGATGATTGACTATTTCAATCTTTCCCATTTCCATATTGACCATATGGGGACGTCTTCGTGGAAAGGGAACACAATTTCACCAAACGGATATGCTCTTACGGGGGTTATGGGGCTATACGACCTTGTACCTTTCAGAAAGCTGGTCGACAGGGGATATCCCGATTATGATGCAGCCCTTTCACTGGCTACAGCTTCGAGTAATATAGATCATTATCGCAAATTTGTCTCGTATGCCGTCTCGAATGGCATGTCGGCGGAGCAGTTCAGAATCGGAGCCGAAGATCAATTCGTATTAAAGAACAATCCTTCAGCTTATCCCGAATTCAAGACGGTCAATTATGCCCGCGACGGCAAATTATGGCAGGGAGGGAAGGTAGTAGATCTCTATGCTGGGAAAAAGCCTAAGGAGAACGGTACCTCCTGCTGCTTCCTTGTTAAATATGGTGATTTCGAGTTCCTTACATGCGGTGACGCCGGTGGCAATACCGCTGTTGAAATACCTCTAGCTCATGAAATAGGGCACCGCATCGAGGCGATGAAGGGAAGCCATCATATGGCATGGGGGACCCATAAAAAAGAAGCGATGGCAATCCTTCAGCCTCAAGTCATTGTAGTTCAGAACTTCTCCTCTCATAAACCGTGGATCCCCGCTATGGAATCAACATGGGAAGGATCGCCTCGTACACGTATCTACTCAACTAATCTTTATCTGCAAAATCTTCAAAAGGAGGATGTCCAGAGGTCAGGATCTGACCATGGTGGCTCCGCTGTCACTGATGAGCTCTATGCTGCTGCTACGGGAAAAATGTCTTCCCATAACGGGCATGTAGTAATCCGCGTCGAGAAAGGAGGAGCCCGCTACTGGGTCTATGTCCTTGACGACACGGATTATAAATATCGTATAAAGCAGATTGACGGCCCTTTCAAGAGCGAGTAGCCGCCTATTCGAAGCAGTCTACAGGACGTCCTCTCCAGAGTTCGGGCTGTTTGAGGCCGAGTGCGGAAGCGATTGTCGAAGCGACATCGTACTGCATCATAAAGGTCTCCAGTTTATGGCCTTTCTTAATCCCCGGACCGCAGATAACAAAAGGAGTCTCCATCTCTCGGAGTGTCTCCCCACCGTGGCTTTTTTCGATTCCGCCATGGTCTGATGTGACAATGAAAATAGTCTTTTCAAAGGTGCCGGCAGTCTTTGTGGCTTCGATGATTCTCTTGATGCACAAGTCAAGCTTTGGCAGAATATCATAGTACTCAGCTGAACCGAAGCCTTTTCCATGACCTTCATGGTCGGGCTGGTCATAATGGACATAGAAAAGGTCAGGTTTGTCTTCTATGAGACATTTCTCAACCTGCTCCGTCGTATAATTAATGTCCAGAGTATCTTTCCCGGTCCATATTCTCTTGTCGAATGCGGTACTGTCAATTACGTATTTGACTCCGTCCCACTCGTAGACGCTCTCAATAACGGATTCGGGCTTCTGCTGCCTCAAAATCGTAAAAATAGAAGGAATTCTCTCCTCTGTCGGCTGGGCGAAAACCGGGGCCTTCGAGTTCCATTTTGTAAAGCCGTGCATCTCTGTAGGAACACCGTTTAGCATAGAGGCCCAGTTGATTGCACTGGCTGATTTGAGAACGGACCTTTTATTGAGAGTCCAGCTGCCTTCATCCATCAGCGCCTTGACTGTGGGCATCTCAGCATTTTCCCAGCAGAAGGAACCCCAGCCGTCAAGTCCGATCAAGACGACATTGACATCGCGATTTGTGCGCGAGCATGAAATAGCAAGCGAGAGAATCGCTGCCATTACCAGAATTTTCGAGTGTTTCATGTGGTTAGATAGTTTCTTTGATGTTGTATTCGTTTCGGGCAGAGGAACTTCTCGAAATCATCTCTCCAATGAATCCGGCGAGGAAGAAAAGAACTCCGAGAATAATTGTCAAAAGGGCAAGATAGAAAAGCGGCTGATCGGTTACTGCGCGGTAGCGGACGCCTTGGGACTGATGGACCAGCTTGGCTGCTATGATCCAGACGGTCATTACAAAACCGACGAGGAACATAAGGATACCGCTGGTCCCGAAAAAGTGCATCGGTTTCTTTCCGAATTTGGATAGGAACCATAGCGACATGAGATCGAGAAATCCGTTTACAAAGCGCTCAATGCCGAATTTGCTCACTCCGTATTTGCGTTTTTGGTGATGGACAGGTTTCTCTGTGATTTTGCCGAAGCCGGCGTTCTTGGCAAGATAGGGGATGTACCTGTGCATCTCGCCATAGACCTCAATATTCTTTACGACTTCGCTCTTGTACGCCTTCAGGCCGCAGTTCATATCATGGAGCTTTATCCCGGTTACCTTTCTGGCGGTCCAGTTATAAAGCTTTGAGGGTAGGTTTTTCGTCAGTTTATTGTCCTGCCTATGCTGCTTCCATCCGGAGACGACATCCCACCCGTCTTCGACGACCATCCTGTAAAGCTCCGGGACCTCTTCCGGGGAGTCCTGAAGGTCAGCGTCCATAGTCACTACTACTCTGCCTTCGGCGGCGGCAAAACCTTCATAAAGCGCTGCGGACTTGCCGTAGTTGCGCCTAAAGGAAATGCCGCGTATGGTGCTGTCAGAAGCGGCAAGCTCGCGAATCTTTTCCCAGGAACCGTCGGTGCTTCCGTCGTCGACCATTATAATTTCATAGGAACGTCCCTCTCTCTGCAAGACCTTCTTGATCCATGCTACGAGTTCAGGCAGGGACTCCTTCTCATTGAAGAGTGGTACTATGATGGAAATATCGTATTTATAATCCATAATCTATTGATTGTCTGTTGTTTCACTTGTTTGCTCCTCCTCTTTCCCCTGGATCTTTCTCGAAAGAATAGCAGAGAGGATGCTACCGTAGGCATAGGCATAGATGAACTGGGAGAAGAAGACAACGCCGGGACTGTCGGACATCGTCATGCTGTCAAAAACCTCCTTTGTCTTAGAGTCCATTGCCGCAGAGTATGTTTCCTTCATGGCATCGAATTGCATGGAAAGGAAGTTGTCCGGGATATAGAGGACAACGGCCGTCACAACGACGGCAAGAATGAGGGAAGAAAAAGTGCAAATCCTTTTTCCGAGCACATAACTATCCAAAGAAGAAAGCTTTTCCTTCGAGGCATAGGATCTAAGAAGATATCGGAGAATGAGGATGCAACCGGCGAATTGGAGGAGCCATATTATAGGTGAGAGGATAGTAAAGACCTGCTCACTCCCCGAAGCAGAAAGCTGCTTTAGGGCAAAGCAGACGGCCGAGAAGCCTCCGAGAACCAGCCCGCGGCTGGCAGCTTCATTCCATAGGACCCTGTTTTTAGAGTTTTCTTCCATCCCTAATGCACCTTACCTACAAAGATATTAAAAAAATCCTTACCTTTGCACGATTACACGTAAGTAAAGTACTTGGTATGTAATAAGCTTATCAGTAAACTCAAAAAACATTAAAAGTTATGATCAACATCAAGTTCCCTGACGGTAGCGTCAGAACCTATGAAAGCGGCGTGACCGGCTATGATATCGCAATGTCGATCAGTCCCAGGCTCGCCCAGGATGTGCTGGCTGTATCAGTACGCAAAATAGGTGAAGACTCTGCGACAAAGGGTACAACCATCGATCTCATGCGTCCTATTACTGAGGACTGCGAGATCAAACTCCTCAAGTGGGAGGACGACGAGGCCAAGAGAGTATTCTGGCACTCTTCTTCACATCTTATGGCAGAGGCTCTCGAGGCTCTCTACCCGGGCGTTAAATTCGGTATCGGACCGGCTGTTGAGAACGGCTTCTACTATGATGTCGACTTCGGCGGTATGACATTTACCGACGCCGACCTTCCGAAGATAGAGAAGAAGATGCTCGAGCTTGCGAGAGAAAAGCAGGATTTTGTGCGCAAGGATGTATCCAAGGCCGATGCAATGGCATATTTTACGGAAAAAGGCGACCAGTACAAGCAGGAGCTCATCTCCGAGCTTGAGGACGGTACCATTACATATTATACCAACGGGGCGTTCACGGACCTTTGCAAGGGTCCCCATCTTCGCAATACAGAGGTAATCAAGGCAGTAAAGCTTACCTCTATCGCCGGAGCTTACTGGAGAGGCGATGAAAAGCGTCAGCAGTTGACCCGTATCTATGGAATCACATTCCCCAAGAAGTCCCTTCTCGACGAGTATCTCGTTGTCCTCGAAGAGGCCAAGAAAAGGGATCACCGCAAGCTCGGAAAGGAGATGGAGCTCTTCACCTTCTCATCGAGGGTCGGAGCCGGCCTTCCGCTCTGGCTTCCCCGCGGTGCCGCCCTTCGCAACACCCTTGAGAATTTCCTTCGCAAGAAACAGGCGGAACAAGGTTATCTTCAGGTTGTTACTCCCCATATCGGAGCGAAGGATCTCTATGTGACTTCCGGTCATTATGCAAAATACGGCAAGGATTCATTCCAGCCTATCCATACTCCGCAGGAGGGAGAAGAGTTCATGCTCAAGCCGATGAACTGCCCTCACCACTGCGAGATCTATCGCAGCGCCCCCCGTTCCTACAAGGATCTTCCTCTGAGGTTCGCCGAATTCGGAACGGTCTACCGCTATGAGCAGAGCGGAGAACTCCATGGACTTACCCGTGTCCGCGGATTCACACAGGACGACGCCCACCTTTTCTGCCGCCAGGATCAGCTCCAGGAGGAATTCGAGAAGGTTATCGACCTCATTCTCTATGTATTCAAGACCCTTCATTTTGATAAGTTTACCGCTCAGGTATCCCTCCGTGACCCTAACAACCCTACCAAGTACATCGGCTCCGATGAAAACTGGGAGAAGGCTGAAAAGGGAATTATCGAGGCCGCTAAGAAGAAAGGTCTTCCCTATGTAGTAGAGACCGGCGAGGCTGCATTCTATGGCCCGAAACTCGATTTCATGGTCAAGGATGCTATCGGCCGCAGCTGGCAGCTCGGAACAATCCAGGTGGATTATAACCTTCCTGAGCGCTTCCAGCTCGAGTATATTGGCGCGGACGGAGAGAAGCATCGTCCCGTCATGATCCATAGGGCTCCGTTCGGTTCCCTCGAGAGATTTGTCGCCGTTTTGCTCGAGCATACGGCCGGACATCTTCCTCTATGGCTCACTCCTGACCAGATTAAAGTGCTGCCTGTCAGTGAAAAATACACGGAATATGCAAAAAAAGTTGTAAATCTGCTGAATAATTCCGAACTTCGCGCTTCAATAGACGACAGGAACGAAACGCTCGGCAAGAGAATCCGTGAAACATCTCTCAAGAGGGTCCCCGTTCTTGTGATTGTCGGTGAAAAGGAAGTCGCAGACAACACAGTGTCCGTCAGAAGAGAAGGAGTAGATCAGGGCTCCATGACCGTGGAAGGGTTTATCAAGTACATCCAGGATGCGGTCAAGGAGGAACTGGCTCAATAATAAATGTTTAACTAATATAGGAGGATAGACCTATCGCAACACCTTACAGGCCGTCATCGAGACCGAAACCGGCAAATAGAAACCTTCAGCAGAATAATGCGAAGAAGGATGAAAATGAACTGAGGATCAATGGAGAAATCACGGCTCCGTCGGTCCGTCTTGTTGGGGAAAACATCCCTGAACAGGGTATCTACCAGCTCTCCAAAGCCCTTGCAATGGCGAAGGAACAGGAACTGGATCTTGTTGAGATAAGTGCGAAGGCCGATCCTCCCGTATGTAAAATACTTGACTACCAGAAGTATCTCTATCAGCAGCGTAAAAGGGCGAAGGAGATGAAGCAAAATGCGGCGAAGGTAGTCATAAAAGAGATAAGATTCGGCCCCAACACCGATGAGCATGACTTCCAGTTCAAGCTCAAGCATGCCAAAGAATTCCTCGAGGAGGGATCCAAGGTGAAGGCTTCAATCTTTTTCCGCGGCCGTTCCATCCAGTTCGCTGACCAGGGGCAGAAGCAGCTTCTGCGCTTCGCAGTCGAGCTAGAGGAGGTCGGAAGAGCTGAGAGCATGCCTGTCCTCGAAGGAAAGAGGATGCATATGATGCTCGCCCCGCTGAAGAAAAAATAACCGATGCAGAATCGGAATGTATAATTAAAAATTGTTTAACAATGGCAAAGCTCAAAACCAACTCCGGTGCCAAAAAGCGTTTAGCGCTTACCGGATCGGGAAAGATCAAGAGGAAGCACGCTTATCACAGCCACATCCTCACCAAGAAGACCAAGAAGCAGAAAAGGAACCTGGATCATTTCGCCATCCTTGAGAAGGCGGACCTCCACAGGGTAAAAGAACTTCTTGTCATCTAATTAACAAATGTTTAACTGGAACGCAGTAGAAAGCGTCTTTTCAATAGGACCACTGCCTCCAAAAAAGTAAAAATTTATGCCAAGATCAGTAAATTCAGTTGCCTCAAGGGCACGCCGCAAGAAGATTCTCAAGAGAACCCGCGGCAATTTCCTTTCCAGGAAAAACGTCTGGACGGTTGCGAAGAACACCTATGAGAAAGGTCTCACCTACGCATACCGCGACAGAAGAGCAAAGAAAAGAGAGTTCCGTTCACTTTGGATCCAGAGGATCAATGCTGCATCTCGTCAGTATGGCCTTTCCTATTCACAGTTCATGGGACGTCTCGCCAAGCAGAATATCGGTCTCAATCGTAAAGTGCTTGCAGACCTTGCGATGAACAATCCTCAGGCATTCGAGGCTATTATCAATTCTGTAAAATAGTCTTTTGCCGTGAGCTTGAAGGAAATAATTCGTAACAAGTGGGTGAAGTTCAGTTTCTGGGCTCTGCTCTACGTGTTATGGGTGATCTGGCTCGGGAATTATTGGTGGCTTCTAGGCCTCATCATTATCTTCGACCTCTTTATCACCAAGAAGGTGAAGTGGCTCTTCTGGAAGAAGGACTACAAGGAAGGGGAGAAGCACAATGTCTGGCTCGATTGGCTTGACGCTATCATCTTTGCTGTGATTGTCGTTACATTCATCAATATTTTCTTCTTTCAGGCCTTCAAGATTCCTTCCTCTTCCATGGAGAGTTCTCTCTATACCGGAGACCATCTCTTCGTGAGTAAGCTGGCCTACGGCCCCCGTGTCCCCGAGACACCTCTCACAATCCCGTTTACACACAATGTTGCGTTCGGAAGAGAGAGCTACTCGACCCTTATCCAGAACGATTATCGCAGGCTCAAGGGTTTCGGACATGTGGAAAGAGGTGATTATGTGGTGTTTGGCTTCCCCAATGGCGACACCGTCCTTACTAAGGCTCCCGCCGAGGATTATTACACCTGGGTGAGGACATCCGGAAGGGACTATACGATTTCAAGGCTCGGCCCTGTGATCGTAAGACCAACGGACAAAAAGGACCATTATGTCAAAAGATGTGTCGCGCTTCCGGGAGATACCCTTTCAGTAAAGGACGGACTTGTCTATATCGATGGGGTGCAGCAGGAAGTCTATCCGGGGATCCAGCTGACCTACAGGGTCACGACCGACGGCCACAAAATCAACCCAAAGATCATTGACAATCTATCTCTCAACATAGGAGAGCTCTTTTATGACTCCAGGATCCCGGGATATCCCGCGATGCCCTTGACTGCTCAGATGCTGGAAAAGGTAAAAGCTCTCTCAAATGTTGTCGAAGTGGTTCCCAATATTGATGTTTGGCCCTCCACGATGGATAGTTACCTGATGATATTCCCCTTCACGGAGAATACCCACTGGACCCGCGATTTCTTCGGACCCCTCTGGATTCCTAAAAAAGGCGCTACAGTGACTCTCGATGCGGAATCTCTGCCGTTCTATGAGAGGATAATCAGGGATTATGAGCATAATGATCTCAGCGTCTCCAACGATAAGATTTACATCAATGGAGAAGAGGCTAAGGAGTATACCTTCAAGCAGGATTATTATTTCATGATGGGAGACAACAGGCATAACTCTCTCGATTCAAGGTACTGGGGATTTGTCCCTGAGGACCATATAGTCGGGAAGCCGTCTGTGATTTGGCTCTCAACAGATCGGGACAGGAAGTTCCCGAACAACATAAGATGGAAGAGATTCCTAAAATTTGTTTAAAGAAAAAATTTAATAGTAAATAATTATGTCAAAGGTTTGTCAAGTAACTGGACGCAAGAGAATGGTCGGCAACAATGTCGCTCACTCCAAGCTCCGCACCAAGCGTACCTTCGATCTCAACCTCAAAACCAAGAGGTTCTGGTCTGAGACCGAGCAGAGGTACATCACCCTCAGAGTCACCTGCAAGGGTATGAGAATCATTGAGAAGAACGGTCTCGACGCCGTCCTCAAAGATGCGCAGAAGAAAGGATACGTTAACCTTGTTTAATCAGTAAGCATTATGGCAAAGAAAGCTAAAGGAAACAGGGTGCAGGTCATCCTGGAGTGCACCGAGCAGAAGGCAAGCGGTGTACCTGGTATGTCAAGGTACATTACCACCAAGAACAAAAAGAACACCCCTGAGCGTCTCGAGAGGAAGAAATACAATCCTTTCCTCAAGAAAGTCACCGTTCATCGTGAGATCAAGTAATTAAAGGAGAATAAATTATGGCAAAGAAAGCAGTCGCAACGTTTGATGCAAAGGCCGGTGCAAAGCACATGACCAAAGTCATCCGCATGGACAAATCCCCGAAGACCGGCGCATACGTTTTCGTAGAGCAGCTCGTCGAGGAAGGCAAAGAAAAGGAATTCTTCAACAAGAAGTAATCCTTGTTCTCCCGCAATTGAAAAAGTCGCAAGTATTTGCGACTTTTTTTATATATTTGCATTGTTGAAAGCCACAGTACTTTCGATGATATATAACTATTCCTGATACGCAGAACGAATCTGGCAATCACTACGGGTGTCGGGAGTTACATTCAATCACTTGGAATAGACCACTGAGTGTGGGCTATTCTATTGACCCCGACACCCGACGGCTTGCCAGAGCTAGTTCTGTGTATGGATTGAAAAAATAGTCCATACTCTTTATTTGATTTAGGCCGCCGGGAGGTTTAACTTTATTTATTTTGACAATTACTTTTTCTAATTTGCTGTCGGCGGCCTTTTTTTAACCAATCCATCTGTTCTTAAGCTAATCGGCTGATTATCAGATAGTTGCAATTAATAGCAATCCCCGTTTTTAACTGGTTGATAATCAAGAACTTATAAACTGTAAGATTTTTTTATCTCGCAGTTTTTGTATTCTATTGATTAACAGATAGTTAGCTCTTTGAAGAAGGGGCGTTTTGTAAGACCGAAAATCATTGTTTTGAAAAAATTTGACTGTAAATTTGCGGCCGCAAAATAAATAATGTTAAACCCCATAACTTTCCAATTATGAAAAGTAGCTGCAAATTGATCCAATTAAAGGATAGTGCTCAAATCTTGAGAACTAATCCTGAGTTTTTATTTGTCCTGGAGGCAGAGCACTCTGACTCTAGAGCAACTTAAACTAGTTAAACTTCAGGCCGGGGAATTCTAATAGCCCTCCCCGGCCTACAAAATAGTCCAGCGCTTATGTGAAAGATTTGTTTTATTTGTACCAAATAAACATCTTTCATGAAACGTTTCGCATATCTTTTTGTATTGGCTCTGCTTCTTCAAGCAGCCTTTTCCTCTTGTGAGAAGGAGGACAAGACTGAGAAGACGGTAGCTGTAGAGTCCGTATCATTGGACCAGCCCTATTTGGATCTTATGATCGGAGAGACCGCAACTCTGAAAGCGACGGTGCTTCCATATCATGCAACCAAGAAAAAGGTGACATGGTCAAGCTCTGCCCCGGAGGTGGCCTCCGTTAGTGGATATGGACAAGTCAAGGCACTCAGAGAGGGCAGCGCAACGATAATCGCGACCGCCGGAGCAAAGAAGGCAGAGTGTGAGGTCACAGTAAAATCACAAGATACTCCAGTCACTGATTCATTCCCTGTCGACGTGGTAAAGGCCCTGCACCAGGAGTCTTCCCTTATCAGAACCCTCCGCAACAGCGTTACTTACAGCCCTCACGACAATGTCACCGTCACAGAACTGCAGTATGTTGACTATTCCGGCAACAATCAGGCAGCTTTCGTAATGCAGGTGAATCTCGCGGATCCGAGAATATCGATAACGAATACAACTCCGGGCGATACGGATTTCACTGCTGACCATGTCCAGCGTCAGAAACTCTCCGAGCAATTCAAGCTGGTAGACAAGGCCGGAAATCGGGTCCTCGGCGGTGTCAATACAGATTTCTTTACGACATCAGGGACCTATGCCGGCAGGCCTTCAAGCGCGTTCTGGCACAACGGAGTATGCTACCGTAATGTATTCGGTTCAGAGGCTACCCGCCCACGCAGTTTCGTTTGGTGGGGCGACGATGAGCATGTCCATATGGGCCATTCCTCAGATTATCCCGCAGCCAAGGCAACAGGAAAGATAAAAGAACTGTTCAGCGGCGGACAGATACTCATCGAAAACGGTAAAGTGACTTCCTTCATGGAGGACTCGGTATATGGAACCCATCCGAGGACGATGTTCGGATTCACGTCCGATGACAGGCATATTGTCCTTGTCGTTTTTGACGGCCGCCAGAGTTCATGGTCAGTCGGCGTCAATTATCCAGACATGCAGCTATTTATGAAGGCAATCGGCTGTCACTGGGCATTCAATATCGACGGAGGCGGATCTTCCACCTTTATTGTGCGCAAGGACGGCTCTTCCTTTACTGACGGAAGTCGTTTCCAGGTCAAAAACAAACCTTCTGACGGAACAGAACGTGCTATCGGCCCCGGCCTCGCCGTAGTATCCGTAGATTGAATCCATTTGCCTTGCAAGACGGTTAGGGATTTGACACCGTCTTCCGTCTTCTTGTCGGCCTCATTTGTTGTCTTATCGTGAAAAAATAGCTATATTAGCAGACTATTTGACGATAAGAGACAGAAAATATGGATAAGGCTACATCAAAGAAGTACAATTACTGGCAGTGGAGGACGCTGATTGCCCTCATCGTCGGGTATACTTTTTATTATTTTCTCAGGAAGAATTTTAGCGCCGCTCTGCCGGCGATGGAGGCGAGTCTTGGCATCACAAAGGTACAGCTCGGTCTATTTCTGTCGCTAAACGGCATAGTATACGGCGTCTCCCGCCTTATAAACGGACTCATCGCCGACAAGCACAACAAGCGGCTGATGATGACCCTTGGCCTCGTCCTTTCCGCAATTATTAACTTTGCAATCTGCTTCTCCCCGAAACTCAATGGATTTATTCACGTCCTTGACGGCGAAGGGAAGGCTACGATGACCCTTGTTTATCTGATCGGTTCCCTCTGGGTGCTCAACGGATATGTCCATGGAATGGGATATCCTCCATGCGCAGCTCTCATGGCCCATTGGTTCCGCCCGTCCGAGCTTGCAACCAAGCAGAGCATCTGGAATGCATCGCATTCAATCGGGGCGGGGCTTGTGATTGCCCTTTGCGGAGGTATCCTCTCGAAATATGGATATAGCGCATGGAACCTTTGCTTCGCTATCCCTGCGGCCCTTTCCCTTGTCGGGGCGATAGCTCTTTACGTGTCCCTTCGCGATACTCCGTCTTCGGTAGGACTCCCTGAGATTGAAGAATTGGAGGCCCAGGAGAACGGTGCCATAGAGAAGGCGGTTTCATGGGAAACCGAACTTACCGACGCTCAGTTCCAGAAGTTCCGTAACCGTATGGTTTTTGGCAACAAGCATATCTGGATTATTTCCCTGGCTGATTTCTGCGTCTACATTATCCGTTTTACCATTCTCGAATGGGGAACGATGTTCCTTACTCAATACAAAGGCCTTGAGATTGGAAGCGCAGCGACAATCGTCTCTCTCTCCGAGCTTCTCGGCGGAGTACTGGGCACGATAGTATGGGGCTGGTTTACCGATAAATTCATGAAGAGCCGCACTATCCGTACCTGTGTTATCTGCATGCTTGGAGCAACTCTCAGCTTCTTTATCTTCTGGAGAATTCCGACAGGAGCACCCACTGCTGTCTTGGCAATATTTATTATTCTTTCCGCATTCTTCGTCTATGGCCCTCAGGCCCTTCTCGGAGTCAGCGCCTCCCAGTATGCGACCAAGAAAGCCTCTGCCTCGTCCAACGGTTTTGTCGGAGTTTGGTGCTATGCAGCTTCAATGGTCGCCGGAGTCGGTTTCGGCTGGCTTGCTGATACACCCGGCTTTGGTTGGAATGCCGTATTCATCACAACCTTTATCTTCGGTCTCCTTGGTGCAGCTATCCTCTTGCTCATGTGGAAGGCGCCGGCCGACGGATATGAGAAGGCAAAAGAAGTGATTGCAAAGATTAAAGCCGAAGAAGAATAATGGGACTTTTTGACAAAGGATTCAAGAAAACGAACCAGAACTTCTTTCAGAGGCTCGGGAGAGCAATCGTAGGGAAGTCTAAGGTTGATGACAACGTCCTGGATGCGATAGAAGAAGCACTCCTTTCTTCGGATATGGGAGTCGAAACGACATTGAAACTCATCGACAATCTCGAAGACAGGGTGGAGAGGGACAAGTATATGTCCATGGATGAACTTGTAGACATCCTCCGCGATGAGATATCAAAGCTCCTTAAAGTCGATGAATCAGAAGAGGTTATTCCTTTCGATTTCTCGAAGAAACCCTATGTGATGCTCATCGTAGGCGTCAATGGAGTCGGCAAGACTACCACTATAGGCAAGATTGCATCCATGCTTCGTGCCCAGGGAAAGAAGGTCGTTCTCGGTGCCGCAGATACATTCCGTGCTGCTGCTGTCGAGCAGCTTACGATATGGGCGGAGCGCTCCGGAGCAGACATCGTCAAGCAGCCAATGGGCTCAGATCCCGCCAGTGTCGCATTTGATTCTGTCAAGTCCGCTGTCGCAAGGGGCGCAGATGTTGTCCTTATCGACACTGCCGGCCGTCTCCATAACCGCGTGGATCTTATGAACGAGCTTACAAAGATTCGCAATGTGATAAGGAAAGTGGTCCCGGACGGCCCACACGAGGTGCTTCTCGTGCTGGACGGCTCTACCGGCCAGAACGCTTTTGTTCAGGCGAAAGAATTCTCGAAGGCAACAGATGTGACCGCGCTTGCGGTGACCAAACTCGACGGCTCTGCTAAGGGAGGAGTGGTTGTAGGCATTGTGGACCAGTTCCGCTTCCCGGTGAAATTCATAGGTATCGGCGAAGGCGTCGATGACCTCAAGGTATTCGACAAGAAGGAGTTCGTGAGCTCCCTTTTCTCAAAAGATGATATAAAATAATAAGCTATATGAAAGTTCTTTACAGTTGGCTCAAGGATTATTTGGAGTGTGACCTCACTCCTCAGCAGGTTGCAGATGCGATGACATCAATCGGCATCGAAGTAGATGGCGTGGAGGAGCAGGAAGAGATTCCCGGAGGTCTCGCAGGTGTAGTCGTTGCGAAAGTTCTTGAGTGCGTTCCCCATCCGGATTCCGATCATCTCCATATTACCAAAGTCGATGACGGCTCTCCCGAGCCCGTCGGAGTAGTCTGCGGCGCTCCAAATGTAGCAGCAGGGCAGAAAGTACTTTTCGCGCGTATAGGGACCGTTCTTCCAGGGGATTTCAAGATCAAGAAATCCAAGATCCGTGGGGTAGAATCCTTCGGCATGATATGCGCTGAAGATGAGCTCGGGATCGGGACCAGCCATGACGGGATTATGGTCCTTCCTGATGACGCTGTCATCGGCACTCCGGCAAAGGAATATCTCGGCCTAAAGACAGAGGCGGCGATAGAATATGAAATTACCGCTAACAGGGTTGACGCGGCCTCGCATTTCGGCGTCGCAAGAGACCTTTATGCTTACCTTGTCGCTCATGATATTCCCTGCAAGCTCCACTACCCGGATGCTCCCGAGACTCTTGAAGGAGAAGGAGAAGCAATCCCTGTGGAAGTAATTGATACAGAGGGAGCTCCGCGCTATAGCGGTATCACCCTTCGCGGAGTTAAGGTCGGTCCTTCCCCCGAGTGGCTGCAGAAAAAGCTTCTCGGAATCGGCCATAATCCTATCAATAATGTCGTGGATATTTCCAACTTCATTCTCTTCGAACTCGGTCAGCCCCTGCATACTTTTGATGCAGACAAGATTGGCGGAGGAAAGGTCATCGTACGTAAGGCCGCGGAAGGGGAGAAGATCCGTACCCTGGACGGAATTGAGAGGAGTCTGAAGGCGACGGATGTCGTTATCGCGGACAGCGAAAGGGCTATGTGCATCGCTGGAGTTTTCGGCGGAGATGATTCAGGGGTTACCGAGGATACGGTGAATGTCTTCATCGAGGGCGCGTATTTTGATCCCGGATGCATTCGCAAGACTTCTAAGACCCATGGGCTCCAGACTGATGCGTCATTCCGTTATGAAAGAGGAGCTGACCCCTCCGTTGCTGCATTTGCAGGCCGTAGGGCAGCGAAGCTTATTATGGAGACGGGTGGCGGACATGTATGCGGTACTCAGGTCGAAGTATATCCCCATCCGATTGAGAGAAAGAAAATAGATCTTGACTACGACCGTATCGAGAGGTTCATCGGAAAGAAAATTGGACATGACACAATAGTCAAGATTCTCAAGGGGCTCAATTATGAATTCCTTGAGGAGAGGGATGGCGGTGCGCTTGTGGCTGCTCCTACCTACATGGTGGATGTCTACAGAGAGTGCGATGTCGTTGAGGAAATCCTCCGAATCTACGGTTACAATAATATCGAGCTCCCGGAGAGTCTCCGCATGTCGGTCAATGCTACCCCTTCACCGGAGCCTGAGGCTATTCGTAACAATATCTCCAATCTCCTTGCTTCCAATGGCTTCACTGAAATAATGAACAACTCCCTCACGAAGGAGGACTATTATACCGGACTCGAGACATTCCCTTCAGAGAAGTGCGTCAGAATAGTTAATCCGCTCAGCTCTGATCTCAATGTAATGCGTCAGTCCCTCGTTCCCGGAGGTCTTGAGGTCGTCGCATACAATGTCAATCGTCAGACGACATCCCTCAAGATGTTCGAGTACGGATCAGTCTATCAGAGACGCCCGGAAGAGGACGGTACGACCCTTAAGGGTTATGACGAGCGCCAGAACTTCGCCTTATTCCTCAGCGGAACTCCGGAGAAGGTATGGAGAAGTCCTGCCCAGAAGAGCTCTTTCTTCGCTCTCAAGGGCTATGTAGAGCTTCTTTTCAAGCGCTATCGCATTGATCCTTCTACGTTGTTCACTTCTTCAGCTCCTTCAGACATCTATTCTGAGGGGCTTGTATACAGCCTTCCCGGTGGCAAGGGGGCCGTCCTCGCAACGGTCGGAACAGTCAATCCTGCTTTCGCTAAGAAATTCGGAGTGAAGCAGCCTGTTTTCGCTGCTGAGATCAGTTGGCAGACCCTATTCTCCTTGATAAAGAGAGATAAATTCACTTTCAAGGAACTTCCTAAGTTCCCTGAGGTTCGACGTGATCTCGCTCTTCTTCTCGATGAGGCTGTCAAGTACGAGGATATCCGTCGGAGTGCGCTCAAGGCCGGTAAGAAGCTTATCAAGTCTGTTTCCCTCTTCGATGTATACAGGGGCGATAAGATTCCTGCTGGCAAAAAGCAGTATGCAATCAATTTCGTCCTCCAGGATCCGGACAGGACTCTTACCGACAACGAGGTAGAGAATGCCATGAATAGGATTCTGGATGCCCTGAAGTCTGAATTCGGAGCTATTTTGAGATAATTAATATGTTTCGTCGTCCCGGTCATATTCTCGTCTTTGTGCTTCTTGCCCTGACTGTCTTCTCCTGCGGAAAGGCGAGGGTCATCCCGCGCGGGAAGCTCGTAGACATATATGCCGAGATGTTCCTGACCGATCAGTGGCTACGGGACAATCAGGATGTAAAGAAAACGGCCGACACTCTCTTGGTATACGAACCGATCTTCAATCGTTACGGTTATACAACAGACGATTACCTGAAGACAGTCGAGCATTATATGAGGGAGCCGGACAAGTATGCCAAGATTCTTAAAAATACAGCAAAGAAGCTCGAAAAGAAGGAAAAGGAGATTCAAAAGACAATCGATGCAATCGAACGTGCGAGCAGACTCCATCTTTCTCCTATTCACGCTTCAGATACCCTCTTGAGGCGGTTTAAGCCGGATTCCTTCTATCTTGGAAGGCCTTCAGTCCGTGCAAACCGTTATTTCGAAATTATTCTTTCCGACCAGGATAGGGATACCCTCTTCGATGGTCCGAGACTTATTATTAAGACTGATTCTGCAGCTGTGGATTCTGTCGCTGTCGATTCATTGAATGTGCCGATTGCTTCTCCCGATACATCCGGAGTTCAATCCAAAGTAATCGAAGAGAATGACGGAAAGATCATCGAAGTTTTTGAGGCCCCGGTAAGGAAAAGGCAGCCTAGGATTGAAGCTCAACTAGACACAGTAGCGACCGAATGAAAAGAATAGCGGCAAAATACGTATATCTCCTTGACGGCTACGAGCCGCTCAAGAACGCTTTTGTGGAGTTCTCCGATGACGGGACAGTGGTCACTATTGGAGAGGCCGATTCTTCTGACGAGATGCTCGACGGCGCCCTAGTGCCCGGCTTTGTCAACGCTCATTGCCATGTAGAGCTTTCCTATATGAAAGGACTTTTCCGTAAGGGAACGGGGATGGCAGGCTTCATTGATCAGATAAATGCTCTTCGCGATACAAAATCCCGCGAAGAAAAGGTCAGGGACCTCTCTGAAGCTATGGATCTCATGTGGAAGAGGGGAGTGTCTGCAATGGCGGATATAAGTAACTGCGACGATTCATTTGCCGTGAAGGCCGCCCATCCGATGTACACGAGGACATTCCTCGAGGTCTTCGGGACAGAGCCTGAGGATTGCTCTTCTGTAATGGCCTCAGTGCGGCAGTTGCAGGAAAAGGCTATTGCAGCGGGCTTGGATGCTGCTCCGACTCCGCATGCGTGCTATACTATGAGCCCGGAGCTTCTGACGGCATCCTCTATGGCCGGCCTCGCTTCAGGCTTCCTGTCTTACCATAGCGAGGAGTCTTCCGAGGAGGAGGAAATGGTCCGTTTCGGACGGGGCCCGATGTGGGATAATCGAAAGAAAGCGGGAATGAGCACACCTCCGGTGACTGGTAAGTCTTCGCTACTTTATTTCATTGACAGGCTCTTAGCAGGGACTTCTGCCCCTATAGATGGCCATATTCTCCTTGTCCATGAAGTCTGTCTCGATGAGGAAGGCATCGATGCTGTCCGCTCTACGATGCTCCACCCTTACTTCGCCCTCTGCCCTCTTTCCAATATCTTCATCCACAACGCTCTTCCTCCTGTGCCTCTTATGAGGCGTAACGGCCTAAAGCTCTGTATTGGTACAGACTCGTTATCGAGCAATGACGACCTCGATATGCTTAAGGAGATATTCTGCCTTCAGGAGAATTTCCCGGAAGTGCCTCTCGGAGAGTTATTTACATGGGCTTCTACCAATGGCGCAGACTTCCTTTCCCTTGGTTCTTTGGGATCTTTTTCCGAGGGGAAAAAGCCAGGAGCGGTATTTATTGACCACCTAGACCGGGAGGGGAGGCTTACCTCCGCTTCCCGTTCTCGCAGAATGATCTGAGGCTATGATGAGGGAAGAGATAGTTTTCGGGCCCATTCATTCCAGGCGGTTAGGGGCGTCACTCGGCATCAATATTTTGCCGGAAAAAGGTAAATTATGTAATTTTGACTGCATCTACTGCGAGTGCGGATGGAATTCGGAAGGTCGGGGAGATCGAAAGATCCCTTCGGCTGCGGATTTACGAGAGGCTCTTGAGAAGAAATTATCTTCTTGCAAAGATGCCGGCACTCCTATAGATTCGATAACTTTCAGCGGAGACGGAGAGCCTACGCTCAATCCGGACTTCCCTGAAATGATTGATATAACTCTCTCGCTTAGAGATGTTTACTATCCTTCAGCGAAGGTTTCTGTGCTTTCCAATGCGACGATGACATGGAAGAAAGAGGTGTTCGAGGCTCTTGGAAAAGTAGACAATCCAATCCTGAAGCTCGATGCTTCTTCGGATGCTCAGGCTGAGATTATTAATCGACCGGCTCATAGTTATCATGTCGAGGACGTCGTTCGCAGTCTTGAGAGATTCGAGGGGAATTTCATTCTCCAGACCATGTTCCTTAGGAGTCCGGACTTCGACTCTGCATCGATGATCAAAGACTGGATGGAGATTGTAAGAAAGCTTCGCCCGAGAGAGATAATGGTTTATACTATAGACCGCGAGACCCCGATGAAGGGACTTGGAAAATATACGCCCGAGGAGATGAAGCAGCTGGTGCAGCCGCTTATCGATGAGGGTTTCATGATACAGATTAAAGGATAAAATTCAATGATTATGGCTAATATATCTGCAAAGTACGGCTACACCCCGGACAAGGAGGCGATAGGACGTCACCTCGAACTCATAGCTTCCAACCTCGAAACAATAGTTTCAACAGAGGTCTACAAGGAGTGCTTCTCAATTATGGATCTTACGACACTCAAGAATACGGATACCCCTGCATCCGTAGCTAAACTTGTCGAGAAGGTCAACTCCTTCAAGGTCGATTATCCTGATTGGCCCCTCCCTGCATCTGTCTGCGTGTATCCCAACTTCGCCTCTGTAGTAAAAGAGCACAGGCACTATCCTCAGATGCATATTACTACTGTCGCCGGCTGCTTCCCGACTTCCCAAAGTTTTCTTGAGGTGAAGCTTCATGAGATAGAATGCGCTGTCAAAGCCGGTGCCGACGAGATTGATATAGTACTGGCTCTCAATTCCTTCCTCGCTGGTGATTACGAGACGGCAGGAGCAGAGATTGCTGCGGCAAAAGCTTGTATCGACAAGGCGGCAGAGGGACGCAAGGTCATCTTCAAGGTTATCCTTGAGACAGGCCTTCTTGTCACCCATGAGAAAATCGCCGACGCTTCCTTCCTTGCAATGGAGAACGGGGCCGATTTCATCAAGACTTCAACAGGAAAAGTCGATGTCAATGCTACTCCGGTATCGGCCTACGTGATGTGCCAGTGCATCAAGAAATATTATGAGGCGACAGGCCGAAAAGTCGGTTTCAAGGCCGCTGGAGGCATATCTTCTGCTATGGATGCAGTCTGCTACTATTCGATAGTATCTACAGTGCTCGGGAAGGAGTGGCTGAGTAAAGACCTCTTCCGCTTTGGCGTCAGCCGTCTTGCCAACCAGATTCTCTCCGCAGTAGAGCAGAAGACTGTCGCATATTTTTAGCGGAAAGTCAGATCATCACTTCGAAGTATGAGACGACAGTCCATGCGGCGGTTCGGAGGGTGATTGTAGTTGCTGCGAAATTGATTTCAAGTTCCAGGTCCTCAAGGTCTTCGGAAGTCCAGTCGTAGCCGCATGATTCCATATAATGTCCTATGGCAAAGGATCTTAAGATGGTATCTCCTGAGAGGATGTCCATCTTGAGTGAGCCATCCTTTTGCCGAGGTAGTTTGACCACGCAACTTGCATGACCTCCGGAAGTGCCGGGCCCGGTTTCGCGGCAGGTGAAACAAAATGGCCCCGGCGAAGGTCTAGTGGAGGAATCGTAACCGCAGATGTTGCCTAAGAACCGTACGTCGTACGGTAGAGTGCCTGGAGGGGACCCGATAAAAGAGACAGAAAGTCGGCAGAAGTCTTTCTTCAGATGAGGCACGATGGTTACCGACTCTCCCGGGCTTTCAATCTTGTCAATACTCCAATATATTGAGGGACAGTCGTTTCTCTCTGCTATCTTAAGCCCACCCTCGGTCAGTGCGCCGCTGTCTTCAACTGCTGCGACTCGAACAGAGAGGGAGTCTCTAGGAAGCGAACACTGCCAGAAGGCTGAATCCGTCAAGACCTCAGTACAGATGTCGCCTCCATATAATGAAATCCTAAAAGGAAGTAGCTCTGAAGGTGCTTTTTTCAGAGCTTCCCTAAGGTCGATTGTAAGTACAAACGGGCATCCGCTCCTGTCCTCCTTTACTGAACAGGAAATTAAAGAGATAAAAGAGATAAAAGAGAGGAGGACAGGAACAAGACGCTTTGATCGATTAGAAAACATATATCAGCGAGAGGATTATGTCGTTTGGGAGGATGAACCAGCGTTCTCCGCTTTCTTTGGTGAAACCGCAGACCGGGCAAGTATATCGGGTATAGACGTCGTATCCGCCCCACACCCCTGCTCCGAGATCGATATTGACATGGGGATGGACCATATATGAAAATCCGGCCGCGACGCCGCCTCCATATCTGTCTCCCTCAGACGTTTCCGGGGAGGTGATTCCGCCTCGGTTATATTCCTGATACTGACCTTTCGCCCCAAGCCACCATCCGGAATATACATTCCACGGCCACCATCTGGCTCCAAGCGAGTATACCTGCTGCCGTCCGGTCATAGGCTCTCCTTTCTTTTCAAAAGTAAAAGGATTGTACTTGGCTCCCGCTGTAAGGCTCCAGTGTCTCGAGACGGCAAAGGAGCCTTCGGCGTTGATCGTAGCAAGGTTCAGGTAGTCCAGTACATTTGTCCCAACAGAGTATTTTTGGGCAAAGGAGGTTAATGAGGCTGCTACGAGGAGCAATGCTATTAGTAATCGTTTCATTTTCAATCTGAGTATCTGTTAAACACCTGTTCGATCATACTTCTTTCGCTCGGATAGAGTTCAATCAATTTATTCTTGAGGAGAGCTTTCGAGGTGACATCCGACTTGAGAGCCCTGAATATCTTCGACCGCCCAATGCCCCTGTCGTCGATATAGCGGAAAATCTGCGGCCTGAACCAATAGGAGGTGCCGAAAGTAGGCATTATCCCTCCGTATCGTTCCTTATACATCTTACTCTCGTTGTAGTATGCCCACATCTCCCCGACTTCGCAGTAGCCGGCATTTTCTCCCTTACCGCTTCCGTATGTCGTCCCTCCGGAAGAGATGTAAGAAGAGATTATGTACTCAATGAACTTATCCCAATACTGAGTGCCGACCTCGGAAAAGTGGCTCGCGTGCGAGAGTTCATGGACGGTCGAAAGATAAATTGTCTTGTAGTCTTTTGCCCCGTCTGTGCCTATTGTCATGTCCGGGAGGAAAATCTTGATTATCTTTGAATAACCGTCAAGATACTTGGCAAGTTTACTGTTTTCTATGAACGCACCATGGTGCATCATGATAGTGCTGCTTGAAGACAGTCTCGGCATTATCCAGATTCTGAGGTCTTTCGGCGGAGCGGGAATATCCATGTCTTCTTCGTTGCAGCGTTCATAGTAGTCGAAAGTTGCATTGTTGACGACGCAACGGCGGAAAAGAGCACCATCGTCGGATGAGGTGACATTGATGTCAATTCCCGAAGGAGGGGCCTCGCCAAATGAAGATACGGACGCCGGGAGGAGCACGAGATTGATCCCGAGAGCGAACCCTTTGGCATTCTTGAAGATAATCCTGTATCTGGGATTCGATGAGAATGTCTTGTTCATCTCGTAGTATCCGTCCCTGTCAGTTTTGGTTACGGCAAATTTCACGAATGAATTGCAGCTGACAGTTACCCCCGCCACCCCAAAGGGCTTTCCCCCGTTGGCATCCGGATCGACAATTGTAATTCTTCCCTTCGGAGAGGCAGTTTCTGCCCGGGTAAGAGGAGCGATGTCGTTGCCGGTCAAACGGTAGGCTTCCCTTTCTACAGCATCCCAGTCCACCCCGTCCCACGACCTTGTCGAGCGGTCGTTTTCGTGGATATAGCATTTGTCAAGTATCTCATACACAACTCCTTCCGGAAAACCGAAGTCAAGGGGAACCACAGCGTACTGCCAAGTTATCAGATCACTGCTTATGGCCGGGTCATGATAGTAGTCTCCATCCTTGATTATCCTATAGTCCAGGGGATGGTCGGTCATATTGTATCCCATAGCAAGAAGGGAATCATACTCATCCTCGCTCTGCGGAAGGAATCTGACATACAGGTCGGTCGGATGGATATCCATTCTCTCCGACTTTGTCGGATAGAGCAAGGCGAGAGCTTTAGTGATATTGTCGACGGAATAAGGATCTTCGAGCTTCTCACCGAGTTCTATCATTCCGTGGGAAATCCCGTCGAGGGGGAAGGTATTTCTAATGTCCGGTGTGGTCGTGCTTTCAGAGCAGGAAATTGCAGCAATTGCCGCCGGCAGCAATAATCGAATTAAAGTTTTCATAATCTTCGTCTATTATCCTGCCGCAAATCTATGTAGAACTATCCGTTTACTAAAAAAATACACGTTTAAGTTTAATAATCGCCATCCCTTGTATATGAGAGGGCGTTTTTTTATCTTTGTGAAGACGCAAAAGACATAAAAATGAAGAATTTTCCCCGCTTTTTGGCCACAATTTCGGCCTTCTGCGCACTCTCAACAGTGATTTTCGCCCAATCAATCGAAAAACGGATAAATGACGATTCTTACTTTGGAGCATCAGTCTACCGTCCATATGTATTTCCCGAAATAAAGGATACTCCTGCTCCTAAGGGCTTTAAGCCCTTCTATATCAGCCATTTCGGCCGCCATGGCTCCCGACACCAGGCGGATAACAACGCAACGAGAGCGTACACCATACTGAAAAAGGCTGACAAGGCGGGTATTCTTTCTCCCCGAGGTAAAGAACTTTACGCTGATATCAGTACTCTCGTTGAGGACCATGAAGGGCAGATGGGACATCTCTCTCCGAAAGGGGCGGCGGAGCATCGGACCCTTGCAAGGCGCATGAAGGCCAGATTCCCCTCTGTATTCAAAGGTAAGAAAAGGACGCATGTCTTTTGTCAGTCGAGTGTCTACCCGCGCTGCCTGATGAGCATGACGAACTTTACCACAGCCCTTCAGGAGGAGGCGCCAAAGCTTGATTTTGAGTTTGTTACAGGGGAAAGGTATATGGATATACTTGCCCATGATTTTTATAATTCCAAGGAGATTTTCGCTTCTGACGAGATCATGTACGATTCTCTTCTCAGGGTCTATCTCGATCCCGAGCCGATTATGAAGAGGTTTTTCATAGATAACGACGCTGCCGTGAAGCCGGTAATCACAGATACGACTCGTCTTCTTAAGGGGTTATATACAATCAGCGCAATCTGCGATTGTATCGATTATATGGGTATCAACCTCTTTGACAAGTACTTCACCAAGGAGGAAATAGTAGGAATGTACATTCCCTACAATAACCGCATCTGCGGCAATTACGGCAACACCATTGAGTTTGGAGACAGATGCAATTGGGCGGCAAAGTGGCTTCTGGAAGATTTTGTCTTAAGGGCAGATAAAGCTCTGGAGAACGGAAGTACCATGGCGGCGGATCTGAGATTCGCCCATGATACGGGAGTAATGCCCCTGGTCGCTCTTATGGGTCTGGAAGGCTTCGATAAGAAGTTCCCGAGGGCTGAGGCTCATAAATACTTTGACACGGCGGTCCATATGACAATGGCGACCAATTTCCAGATGATATTCTACCGCAATAAAAAAGGAGAAGTGCTCGTAAAGATGCTTTATAATGAGAAGGAAATCACCATTCCGGCTCTTCCCTCATTTAGCGGTCCATACTATAGCTGGCCGGCCCTTCGCGCCTATTTAGAGCCGCTTTTCATTGATAAGACTCCTCCCACCGTCGGCTAAGGAGTACGCCGATTATTGCAGAATAAAAAATATTTTGTAACTTTGCGTTATCTCCGTAAAAGCGCGAGTGGCGGAATTGGTAGACGCGCTACTCTCAGGAGGTAGTGCCCGCAAGGGCGTGTCAGTTCGACTCTGATCCCGCGCACGAGAGAAAAGGCTTCGATATTACTTATCGGAGCCTTTGTCATAAAAGAGAGTTTATATGATATTCCATTCATTGCAGTCTATGGCGCCTTTCTGGCTTGAAGCCGGAGGACGTCTTGAGGGAGTTACAGTTGCTTACCATACATCGCCGCGAGATTATCGCGAGGGGGACAAGGTCGTTTGGATTTGCCATGCCCTGACGGCGAATTCAAATCCTGAGGACTGGTGGGAGCATCTTGTAGGAGAAGGCAAACTTATTGATACAGAGAAGTATTTTGTCGTCTGTGTCAACATGCTCGGATCACCGTACGGTAGCTCGTCTCCTTCCAATATCGATCCTGAGACAGGTAAGCCGTATTACTTCAGTTTCCCCGACATTACGGTAAGGGATATGGTCCATGCTATGATTATGGTCAGAAAGACTCTCGGCATCAAAAAGGTAGATTTTCTCATAGGTTCTTCAATCGGAGGATTTCAAGCTCTGGAGTGGTCAATTATGGAGCCGGAAGTAATTGATCATGTGCTATTTATGGCTACTGCTGCCCGTGTCCCGGCATATCTTACCGCATTCAATGAAACGCAGAGGATGGCTCTCGAAGCGGATCCTTCGTTCAGGGAGGCGGCGAGCCTTGAGGGAGGCTTGGAAGGTCTGAAGTGCGCCAGGGCTATCGCTCTTATATCATATCGCAGTTTCGACGGATACGAAGCGACGCAGACCGATGCTTCCGAAGATACGATGTTCGCTGAGCGCGCTTGTTCATACGAAAGATATCAGGGGGAAAAGCTTTCCAAGCAATTCAATGCATACTCCTATTGGTACCTTTCGCGAAGCGTCGACAGTGAAAACATCGGGCGCGGAAGAGGAGGAGTTGCGGCTGCCCTCTCGATGATAAAGGCGAAAACGACTGTTGTTTCCATTACAAGCGATACAATTTTCCCCCCTCGTATAGTTAAGGTCATTGCGGACGGAGTAGAGGGAGCTTGTTATCATGAGATAGATTCAAAGTTCGGACATGACGGTTTCCTTCTCGAGTACGAGCAGATAGCAGGCATAATTAGGCCGATACTTGACGAAATATGAAAAAATATTCCTATCTTTGCAGTCCGCAAAAAGGTTTGGTCCGGTAGCTCAGCTGGATAGAGCAACAGCCTTCTAAGCTGTGGGTCTTGGGTTCGAATCCCAACCGGATCACAAAAGATTATTCTGCCGATAGGGTCCCAAAGGGGCCCTATCATCGTCTGGAAAAGGTCCAAAAAGAGAGTTCACTTTCTTTTTGGACCTTTCCTAGACGTCTCCGGCCTAGCCGGACGGCAGAATAATCTATTGTAAGATAGCCCCCCGCAGGGGCTGGGAATTGGCCGCCCTCTGGGCGGGCAAATCCCAATAATAATAGGGTGACCGACCGGCCACCCTATTATTATTCAGCAATCAACTGTTTATTCAACAGGAAGAGGATACTTTCCGGAGAGAGACCATTTCTTAAGAGGATAAGTGCTCTCGGCGGCGACATAAGCGTTGAGTTTGTCAACCATCGTGCTGTTCGAGACGAAGGTTTCGCTTGTGTAGCTGTAGTTTTCACCGATAACGATATTTGCCCTTTCAGCTCCGATAGGGAGGCTGTCGATATAATGACAGTCAGAAATACTTATCTTCGCTGAGTTCGGCAGGTGACCATAGATGGCACCGACCTGAGAAGCGCTGCTGATATCGGAAATGACTGATCCTGCGAGAATTATGTCGCTTTGGACAAGGCTGCTGACGCAGTTCTTGATAATCACTTCTCCGGCTGAGGAGAGGCTTCCGTATCCCACAAGACCACCAAAGGAAGGATGGGACATCTCGAGATCGCAGATGAAGCTTCCTGGGGAAATGTAGGAATAACAGTTGTAGATATAGGCCTTGCTGCCCGAATCCGAATTCCTCATCCATCCGATGATGGC
>Ga0256404_1004144_pt1 | contig 27819 bp, 25 predicted proteins | sample RumenRJG_01DNA_FD_185990 | JGI IMG/M metagenome (GOLD analysis project Ga0256404, IMG submission 185990) | Bovine rumen microbial communities from Lethbridge, Alberta, Canada - RJG_01 | ecosystem: Host-associated > Mammals > Digestive system > Stomach > Rumen | place: Canada: Alberta | collected...
GAAGAAGATTTCCACCTACATCACCAAGAAGGTGGCCGACCGCCTGAACTCGCTCTTCAAGGACGACCGCAAGCAGTACGAGGAGAAGTGGGACGACCTGAAGCTCTTCATCAACTACGGCATGCTCTCCGACGAGTCGTTCTACGACCGCGCCAAGGACTTCATGCTGCTGAAGGACACCGAGGGCAAGTACTTCACGCTCGACGAATACAAGACGCTCATTGAGAGTGAGCAGAAGGACAAGGAGGGCACGCTCGTCTATCTCTACGCCACCGACAAGGAGGAGCAGTACTCCTACATCGAGGCCGCCAAGGCCAAGGGCTACAGTGTGCTGATGGCCGACGGCCAGCTCGACGTGCCCGCCATACAGATGCTCGAGCAGAAGCTGGAGAAGGTGCGCTTCACCCGTGTTGACAGCGACATCATCGACCGTCTCATCCTCAAGGAGGACGCCCCGCGCACCACGCTCGACCATGACATGGCTGACAATCTGTCAGAGGTGTTCCGTTCGCAGATTCCCGCCATCGAGAAGGCCGACTTCTACGTCGAGGTGCAGAACCTGGGCGAACAGCAGCAGCCCGTCATCATGACCCAGAGCGAGTACATGCGCCGCATGAAGGAGATGAGCCGTTACCAGAGCGGCATGAACTTCTACGCCCAGATGCCCGACTCCTACAGCCTCGTGCTCAACGCTGACCACCCGCTCGTGAAGAAGGTGCTCGACGACTGCAAGGCGCAGACCGCCGAGCCGCTCAAGCCCATCGAGGCCGAGCTGAAGGGTCAGGAGGCCCGACTTGCCGCCCTCCGTCAGGCTCAGGAGAAGAAGAAGGCCGACGAGCTCACCCAGGAGGAGAAGGACGACAAGCAGAACACCGAGAAGGCCGTGCAGGAGCAGAAGGACAAGCGCAAGCAGGTGCTCGCTGACTATGGTCGTCAGAACGACATCGTTCACCAGCTCATTGACCTTGCCCTGCTGCAGAACGGTCTGCTCCGCGGCGAAGCCCTCGCCAAGTTCCTCAGGCGCAGCATTGAGCTGATTAAGTAAACAATTGAAGTTTTTGACCCCCTCTAACTCTTGACCCCCTCTGACTCCCCCTGTAGGGGGAGGACAGATACTTTGCAAGTCCTTGCGTAGTAATTGTCCCCCTCCTACAGGAGGGGTTCTTGCTCTGGCAAGCGTCCCTGCGGGCCGAGCGAGGGGAGGTCACTAATTCCTTCTAACTCCTGACCCCTTCTGACTCCTGACCCCTTCTGACTCTTGACCCCCTCTAACTCCCCCTGTAGGGGGAGGACGGTATGTGTGCAAGCCCTTGCGTAGTAATCATCCCCCTCCTACAGGAGGGGTTAGGGGAGGTCACTAATTCCTTCTGACTCCTGACCCCCTCTGACTCCTGACCCCCTCTGACTCCTGACCCCCTCTGACTCCCCCTGTAGTGGGAGGACGGTATGTGTGCAAGCCCTTGCGTAGTAATCATCCCCCTCCTACAGGAGGGGTTCTTGCTCTGGCAAGCGTCCCTGCGGGCCGAGCGAGGGGAGGTCATTAATTCCTTCTGACTCCTGACCCCCTCTAACTCCCCCTGTAGGGGGAGGACAGATACTTTGCAAGCCCTTGCGTAGTAATCATCCCCCTCCTACAGGAGGGGTTCTTGCTCTGGCAAGCGTCCCTGCGGGCCGAGCGAGGGGAGGTCACTTCGGGCTTAATTTTGCTGATTATCCCGCAGTTCATGGAGGTGGAAAACTTTAGTAAAACAAAAAAAAGTCCCCGATGTCGGGGACTTTTTCCATTTTACAGAGCACCCATACAGCTGCTCACGCCAAGCGTAGTGGCAATAGCCGTCAGAATAGAGATGACGAGCTGCAGAACGGTTTTCCAGATTTGCTTCTTCATACCTCAGTTCCTTTCTCTTTTTAGTTGGTTTAGGGCTCCGGCTGCGGGTCGGTGCCGTCACCCTCGTCGTCCTTCTTGCTGCTGAAGTCAGAGAGCTTCTGCACCTTCGCATCACGCAGCAGCGACTTCAGTGACTTGCCGTCAGGCTGGCGCTTCAGCTCGGGCAGGAAGTTGATGCGCATGTCCGTCACGTTTGTCTGGACCTTGAAGTCCTCCTCCTTGTCGGCAGGCTTCGTCACCAGCCCGACCTTGAAGATGCCCAGCCCGTCGATGCGGACGCTGTGCGAGGACTTCAGCTCGTCGCTCACCACCTCCGACAGCTCCGTCAGCACGGCCTTCACGTCGCTGCGCTTCACCGAGCAGTTACGCTGAATGCGCTCGGCAATGGTTTCGGTGTCAGTCATCTGGGTGCTCACGGCGCGGCCGTAGATCTTTCCAAACTGATCACTCTTCTCGTTGTTGTTTTTACGTAATTTGTAGAAAATCATAATTTTGTGTTTGTTTTGTGGATGAATAATTGATAATAACTCTCTCATGTCTTATTGACAATGCAAAGGTACAACATTTTTCGTCCAAATGCAAGTCTTTTCCCCTGTTTGGGAATCCTAAGTGAAGAAGTAAGGGCTTTAGTCGTATAAAAGATGTTAATTATTCTTGGAATTGTTTTTCTATTCCGCAGAAAAGTCGTACCTTAGCTCCGTTTTAGCAATTATTCCGACGTATAGTAAGATTTGTACAGATATGATGATGACGATGATGACACCCACGAAGGCGCGATGTGTGCGCTACGGCCGGTCTGCCGGGAGCAGGCTGTGGCGTAGGGTTGCAGTCGTCATTATCGGGGATAATCGGTAGTTGCCTGTTTCTTGTTTGTGCCGTTCTTCTTTCCTCTCTTTGCCTGAACAGTTGGCCATGCGCTGCACAGGTTACTACGTTTCCAGTTGTTGTTTCATCCTTTTCATAGACTTTTACTTCCTTCAGTTATGCAGGACGACACCTCTATATACCCCAGCCAGAGCATTACGATAAGCCCCGCGGAAATCGTGGAGACTTATATTGCCATGGTCAAGGGTCTGGGGCTCGATGAAGCGCAGAAGGAGTTTAAGGAGGTTAACAAGCACATGGACAAATACCAGTGGTGGAAGGAGCATGTGCAGCCTTGTGTGTATCAGTATTTTATGGAGTGCAAGGAACGTGAGCGCGAGGCGCAGTTAGAGCTGGCCAGGGCCAGTGCGGCCCAGGTTTACAACGTGCTGCCGTCGTGGCCGGGCGCGGTTCAGCAGCCGCCGCCGACGACGACGGCTCCCCGTCAGCGCAAGGCGACGCAGGCTGACGAGCACGCCATCAGACAGGCACTCGTCAAGCTGCTCCAGGCTCCTTACGAGAACGGCAAGGAGAAGCTCTTCAACCAGAAGTCTCACTGGCAGGCGGTGTTTCGTATTCTGGCAGACCTGGGGTTCTTCCGTGCTTCTGACTTCGACGGTTTCGATGTGTTCATCAGGCCGCTTGTTCCCGAGGAGTGCATTACGGAGAAGACGGCTTACAGCTATGCGTCGGTCAAGCAGATCAGCCAGACAGACTTTGGTGCTCCGTTCAGTGAGTGGAAGTTTGACGCAGAGACCTCCAACCGCCGCAAGCCTTTCGTGCGGATGCAGGAGGTGGGCCGTTACTTCCAGCAGTGTCTGGCAGAGTTTGGAGTCATGGGTTAGGAGTCAGGAGGTCTTTTTTTTTACTGCATTTTTCACTCCGCTTTTCACTTCTTAACCCATTGGTTAACCCGGGGTGTTTTTTGTTGTTTTGTTGCGGTGGCCGTTGTAACTTTGCAATGACAAAAATAATTATCAACAACTCAAAACAACAAAACAATGATGAAGAAGAATGACATTAAACTATCGGAACATTTCACGCTCCAGGAGCTGTGCCACTCGCGCACGGCAGAGCGCCAGCAGCTGCCTAACACGCCGCTGCCCTGTCACGTCATGCGGCTGAAGAACCTGTGCGTGCAGGTGCTGGAGCCCGTGCGCCGCCATGTGGGTCAGCCGGTGCTGGTGACGTCGGGCTACCGTTGTGAGGCGGTCAACCGTCTGGTGGGCGGCGTACCCTCGTCGCAGCACCGTCTGGGTCTTGCTGCCGACTTTGTGCTGAAGGACGGCGGTGAGCTTCGCCCGCTGTGGGAGTGGATGCAGCAGCACGTGCCCTACGACCAGCTCATACTGGAGCAGAAGGGCCGCAAGGAGTGGATTCACGTGTCGTGCCACATCGACCAGCGTCAGAACCGCCGTCGTGCGTTTGTCATCAGCAAGCCGTAGTGATGATGAAGGAGAAGAAGGCGGAACCGGCCACTCGCACGTGTACGCGCTGCCGTCAGCTGTTGCCCATCGGGGAGTTTGAGCGATTCCCCGGGGGCACTCACCGCTACGTCTGCCGCCGGTGTAAGTATGTGTATTATTCGCGCCCGGCTAAGATCAGGTGGATATTGAGGACGATGGAGGGAGGGTGAGCTCCACCTGACGGGGGAGGACACGGTTGCTCCACGCTTGTTTGGGCTTAACTGCGGGCTTGTTTGGGCTTAACTGCGGGCTTGTTTGGGCTTAACTGCGGGCTTGTTCGGGCTTCGTTAGGGTGGAGTTCGGGCTTCGTTAAGGTGGAGTTCGGGCTTCGTTAAGGTGGAGTTTGGGCTTCGTTAGGTCTTTCATAAGGTAATAAATAATTGAAGTTTCCCTCCCTTGTGACCCCCTCTGACTCCCCCTGTAGGGGGAGGACAGATACTTTGCAAGCCCTTGAGTGGTAATCCTCCCTTGTGACCCCCTCTGACTCCCCCTGTAGGGGGAGGACAGATACTTAGCAAGCCCTTGAGTGGTAATAGTCCCCCTCCTACAGGAGGGGTTAGGGGAGGTCATTAATTCCTTCTGACTCCTGACCCCTTCTGACTCCTAACCCCCTCTAACTCCCCCTATAGGGGGAGGACGGTATGTGTGCAAGCCCTTGCGTAGTAATCATCCCCCTCCTACAGGAGGGGTTAGGGGAGGTCATTAATTCCCTCTGACTCCTGACCCCCTCTGGCTCTTGACCCCCTCTGACTCCCCCTGTAGGGGGAGGACGGTATGTGTGCAAGCCCTTGAGTGGTAATCCTCCCCCTCCTACAGGAGGGGATAGGGGAGGTCACTTCGGGCTTAATTTTGCTGATTATCTCGCAATTCATGGAGGTGGGAAACTTTAATAAATAAAATGAACAATGAACGAAATGAAACAAAAGGGATTTATAAAACTGAAACGTAACCTGCTGTCTGACCCTAAGGTGGCTGCACTCGTCGAACAGGAAGGAGCTACAGGTCTGGGCACCTATGTCATCATTCTGCTCTACCTTTCCACTTGCGACGACTTTGAGGGGGCGTTTACCAGGAAGCAGATTTATTCTTTGTCGGCATTAGCCCGAAAGCAGTCACACTATGTCCGGAATATTATTGAGGATTTCGGGCTTTTCAAAATAGAAGGGACGCGTTTTTATAGCGAAGAAATAACGGGGACTGTAAGCAATAATTCGGTGAATGATTCAGGAACGTTTCCAGAACGTTTCCAAAATCCGCGTGCGAACCTATTAATACGCGCAGGTGAAGAAATAGAAATAGATAAAGAAAAAGAAAAAAGAAAAAGTGAAGAGCTACCGGGTGTGCGTCTGACTGACACACCCGTAGCCTTCGACAAGGAGGGGAGGCCGCTGACATGAAAGAGATAAAGAACGGACTGTACAGCGTAGAGCTGACAGACCTGAAACTGAAGAGTGGTCAGGAGCGTCGTGAGACGGTGCGTTTCCGTTGCCCGTTGTGTGGCAGTAAGAGTGGGCACGAGCACCGTTACGACGGGTCGTTTAACCGCAAGCTGGGGGTGGGGCAGTGCTTCAGCTGTGGGGCGCGGTTTGTGAAAGGGAGTGGGGAGGATTATGGGGGTAATACGCCTAATAAGCCTTATAAGCCTTATAAGGCCAACGAGCCTAATGAGGCGTTCCCGCTTTCGCTGACCCTCTTCCTGCACCGGCGGGGCATCTCGGAGGCGACGGCACAGCGGTTAGGCGTAGGCTGGCGGCGCATGAAGAACGCACAGGGGGTGGAGGAGGACTTCCTGGCCTTCCCGTTCTACGAGAAGGGGCAGGTGGTGAACGTGCAGTACCGCTCGGTGGGCAAGGAGTTCCGTATGGAGGCGGGCTGTCGGCTGCTGCCGTGGAACGTCGATGCGGCGCTAAGTGAGGACACCGTCTATCTGACCGAGGGCATGATGGACGCGCTGGCCCTTGCCGAGTGCGGACTGGAGGGCGTGGTGAGCCTGCCCAACGGCTGCGGCACGCGCATGGACACGTTCAAGCCCTACCTGAAGACGCACTTCGCGGGGCGGCGCATCGTGTATTGCGGCGACATGGACGAGCGGGGGCTGAAGATGCGTGCCGACGTGGCCGAGTACTTCAAGGACAGCGACTTCTGGGTGGTGGACTGGCAGGACGGCAAGGATGCCGACGACGTGCTGATGAGCGGCGGCAAGGAGGCCGTCGTGCGCTGTGTAGGGGCAATGCGCCGTCTGCCGTTGGCGCATGTGGCGACGGTCGATTCGGCCATGAATGAGCTTGAGCAGCTCATGAGCGAGGGTGTGCCCCGTCCACCGGGCATCAACCTGTACGGCTTCTCCCACCTGGTACGCTTCGAGACGGGCCGGCTGATGGTTATTTCGGGCTACCCGGGAGCGGGCAAGTCGAGCTTTGCCGACTTTGTCATGATGTCGCTCTGCGTGGAGCAGGGGTGGAAGGCGGCGGTCTATTCGCCCGAGAAGTACCCGTTGGAGCTGCACTACTTTGAGCTGGGTCAGGTGCTCATGGGGCGCGAGATGACGCGTAAGAACTTTCAGGACGCCGACCTGCACCGTGGCACTGACTGGCTGCGGCAGCACGTGTTCCACATTACCGACGAGTCGTCGCAGATAGAGGACATACTGGCAACGGCGGCACAGCTGGTCAGCCGCGAGGGCATACGCCTGCTGCTGCTGGACCCGTTCAACTACATTGACCTGCCCGTCATCAGCGGTGCCAACGACACGCAGAAGATTTCGCACGTGCTGCGCAGCATCGTGGAGTTTGCCCACACGTACGACGTGCTGGTCATGCTGGTGGCCCACCCGAAGAAGCCGCAGGAGGTGCGCCGCAAGGGCGAGGTGGATATGCCGTCGCTCTACGACATTGCGGGTTCGGCTGACTTCTACAACAAGTGTGACTACGGTCTGATTGTTCAGCGTAACAACGCGCTGACCTTCGTGCACGTGCTGAAGGTGCGTTTCCGTCATCTGGGGCAGTTGGGTGTGCGTGCTTTTCAGTACAGTGCGGAGTCAGGCCGTTTCACGGGCACTCACGAGGAGCGCTCGCCGTCAACGGGTGCGGTCATTGCCTACACCGCACTTGCGCCGGACCGTTCGGACTGGAGCGGGGACTTTGGGTGAGTGGTTTTTTTCCTCGAAAAAAAATACGAAACTACACCCTCTTCTCCTTCAGCAGGCCGTGGCGGTAGGCGTAGAGCAGGGCCTGCAGGTCGGTGACCTGGGCGCGCAGCTCATGGCCCTTGTCGGTGTCGGCCACGAGCATGCGGTGGGCAGACATCTCGACAATCTGGGTGGTCGATTTAATGTCGGTGCCGCGCAGAATGGCGTCGCGGGCCGAGGTGAACGGCTCGTGCTGCACCAGCTGGAAACCGCGTGAGTGATAGACCAGCGTATAGCCGGCAATGCCCGTCTCCTTATGGTAAGCCTCGCTGAAGCCTCCGTCGATGACCATGAGCCGGCCGCCCGCCTTGATGGGGTTCTCGCCCTTCGAGGCATGCACGGGAACGTGGCCGTTGATGATGTGGCGGTTGGGGCCTTCCACGCCGAAGGCATCGAGAATGTGGTCGCACACCTCGGCCGCGTCGCGCAGCTTGAAGTAGTTGCCCTTCTCCTCCTTGTAGGTCTCGCGGTCGGTGACGAAGTAGCGCTCGAAGGTGGCCATCTTCGACTTGTCGAACAGCGGTGAGTCCTTGCCGCACCAGAGGTAGAGGAAGTAGTCGCGGGCGTACTCCTTGGGGTATTCGCCGGTGTTCTCGAAGGCCGAGCGAATCATCATGCCTATGTTGTGCATGAGGTCCTTGCCGCTGTAGCGCTTGCCCGGGAAAATCTCCACCTCCTTGAGCGTGCCGTCGGCATTGAGCGGACAGCTGGCATGGAAGAGCAGGTTCGAGTTATGAACGGCATACATGCAGCCGTGCGAGAGCAGCGTGCGCATGTGCTTGTGCAGTTTCTCGCTGATGCGGAACGAGTGGTGCAGCTTCTGCATGAGGTCGGCCTCGTCGGGGGTGAGGAGGATGGTGTTGGGTGTTGGGTGTTGGGTGTTGGGTGTTGGGGAAAGGGTGGGGAAGTTGCTGTCGCTCATGGGGTACTCCTGGCCGCCGATGGTGCAGGTGTGCTTCCCGGGGTTGACGGTCTCAATGATGCAGCGGTCCTCCATCATCCACTCCGGGTGACGGTGGAAGATTTCGGCCTCCTTCTTGAACTGGATGATGCTGATGGCCTTGTGCATGCGTGCCGTCAGCAGCTGCGTCTTCTCGTCCATCTCGTTGCCGGGCATGAGCAGGGGCATGAACTCGCGGCAGTCGTCGTCGCCATACACTTCGAGGGCGAAGGTGGCCAGTGGTACGAGGTTAATGCCGTACTCCTCGATGGTGGCCAGGTTAGCGTAGCGCAGACAGAGCCGCAGCACGTTGCAGATGCAGGCGTCGTTGCCTGCCGAGGCCCCCATCCAGAGAATGTCGTGGTTGCCCCACTGTATGTCCCACGAGTGGTACTGCAGCAGGGTGTCCATGATGATGTGGGCACCGGGTCCGCGGTCGTAGATGTCGCCCAGTATGTGCAGCTGGTCAATGGCCAGTCGCTGTATGACGTTGCAGATGGCGCAGATGAAGTCGTCAGCACGCCCGGTCGAGATGATGGTGTTGACAATGACGCTGACGTAGGCCGCCTTGTCGATGTCGGAGAGACTCTCGTGCAGCAGCTCCTGAATGATGTATGAGAACTCCTCGGGCAGCGACTTGCGCACCTTGGAGCGGGTGTATTTTGAGGACACGTCGCGGCACACCTTGACCAGCTGGTGAATGGTGATGCGGTACCAGTCATCGAGGTCGGTCTCGTTGGCCTTGATGAGTTCCAGCTTCTGCTCGGGGTAGTAGATGAGGGTGCAGAGCTCCTTCTTCTCGCTCTCGCGTATGTCGTTGCCGAAGAGCTCGTTCACCTTGCGCTTGATGTTGCCCGAGGCGTTCTTCAGCACGTGCTGGAAGGCCTGGCTCTCGCCGTGAATGTCGGCCAGGAAGTGCTCGGTGCCCTTGGGCAGGGCCATGATGGCCTCTAAGTTGATGATTTCCGTCGATGCCTCGGCTATGTTGGGAAACGACTGGCTGAGCAGTTGCAGGTAGTGCAGGTCGGCGTGGCTTTCTGTAGGTTCGGTGTTATTCATATTGTCAAGTGGTTAGTAATGATGTCTTTTATTTTCTCGGTCTGACGGTCGCTGATGGCGCTGACGGGCATGATGCCTTCCTCTAACTGGGTGAAGTCGGCGAGCACACCCATGAGGCGCTGCACGAAGGTCAGCAGGCGGGCTTCGTCGAGGGTCTCGGTGAGCTGTTCTTCGTCGATGTCGTGTTCGCGTATTTCGCGCTCCAGTTCCACCATGTGGGCCATGGTAAGGCGCTGCGACGTGTGGAGCTTGTGCAGGTACTTGAAGGTGGCGAGCAGACGGTCGTTCTCGCTGACGAACTTGTTGCCGATGGTCTCGGCAATGGTCTTCAGCGGACGGTAGCCGGCGGGCAGGTAGTACTCCACCTGGCTGACGTCGATGTCGGGCAGTCGCAGTCCGAGCACATAGACGGCACGGTGGAAGGCCGCCTCCAGTTGTTCGCTGCGTATGTAGATGCAGAGCTGCCGCCACTCGTCACGCGAAAGCTCGGGCAGCGGCTCCTTCAGCCACTTGGCGTTGCCGCAGGTGGCAGCACGCAGCAGCAGGAACAGGGCGTGGCGCGTCTTGTCGTTCATGACGTGGAAGACGTCGCTGTCCATGACCTTTTGATAGACCTTCAGCAGCTGGCGCGTCATGTCGTCGGGTGTCACCGAGCGGGTAATGGCGGCATTGCGGATGGTCTCTATGCGCGGGTTCCACTTCAGCTCCTGCAGGCTCTCGCGCTCCATGTTGCCCATGGCAATGACCACGTAGGCTTCCTGTATGGTCTGCCGCTGGTAGAGCAGCGTCTTGGGCATCTTCTCCTGCCACTGACGGTTGCGCAGAATCCAGGGTTCCAGTTCACCGTGAGGGGTAATGATGGTTCGGGTGCCCATGCGTTGTGCCTTGCCGGCAGCCTTGGCGTAGTTGATCGACCAGCAGCCGTGTATGTGCAGAATGTCAAAATGCTGCTGGCTGAGCGCACTTTTCACCTCGGGCAGCGTGGTCAGGGCAACACTCTCCACGTTACGGCCCATGCTCTCGGTCAGCAGGCTGACGTAGCGTGACTGTAGCTCGTTCTGTGGATGATAGAAATGCAGCACTTTCATAGGCTCAACGTGAACGTGGGTGGGCTCAGGCCCGGTTAAACAGGTTCTTCAGAAATACCGAACAGCGCAGCTGCAGCAGTCGGCCTGCGGCAATGGGCTGGTCGAAGAGGTGCAGTACGTCGAACACCCTGCTGCGCGTTACGGCGATGGCGTCGTAGTGGCCGCGGCGGAACTTCATCAACCTGCCGCTGTGGCCTTTGCCGGAGTGACGCTCTCCCTTGAGAATGAGCGGTTCAGCCTGCTGGAGCGTGTCCCACGGCTGACAGCTGATGACGTCGGTGGAACGGCGACCGCTGTACATGAGCAGCACTTCCGACGAGCCGTCGGCACAGCTCTCGAGCAGTGGCAGCCATTCCTCAGAGGGAGGAGGGCAGTTGATGTCGGCCAGCACAATCCACGAATAGTGGGCGGCCTTGATGCCGACGTTCAGGGCCAGTCGTTTACGGCTGGGGTTGAACACTACCGACTTAGGCAGGAAAGTGGTGTAGAGCCGCTCGTGCTCCGCCTTGATGCGCTTCAGGGCATCGGGCGTCTCGTCGGCTGAGGAGTCATCGACCACAATCACCTCGTACGGCCGGTTGCACTGCTGCTGCAGGAAGAGCGGCAGGTTGCGCTCCGTCTCTTCCGCCTGGTCGTGTACGGCGATGATGACTGAGAAGCCGTCGGTGGCTGTGGTGGTATGTTGTCTGTTATCAGTTGTCATTCGTTATCTTATTTCGTCGCTCGTGTAGCCTGCGGGCAGCTGGCGGCAGTTGTACTGTGAGGCCATGATTTCGCCGTAGGCTCCGGCTGAGCGTATGGCCAGAAGGTCGCCGCGCTGGGTGCGGTTCAGGTCAATCTGCTTGGCAAACACGTCAGTCGATTCGCAGATGGGGCCCACGACGTCGTACGTCTCCATGGGTTCATTACTGCTGATGTTCTCTATCTTGTGGTAGGCCTGGTAAAGAGCCGGGCGTATGAGGTCAGTAAATCCGGCATCGACAATGGCGAAGCGCTTGACGGCACCCTCCTTTATAAATAAGGTACGCGTGATGAGCGACCCGCACTGCGCCACTACGGCACGTCCCAGCTCGAAGTGCAGCGTCTGGCCGGGCCGCAGCTTGAGCTTCTTGGCGTAGGTGTCGAAGTAGTCCTTGAAGTCGGGCACCGGCACGCGGTTGGGGTGGGCGTATTCTATGCCGAGTCCGCCGCCCACGTTGATGTGCTCTACCCTGATGTGGTGACGCTCCAGTTCCTTCTGCAGGTCATTGACGCGGTTGCAGAGTGCCTCGAAGTCGCCCATGTCGAGAATCTGTGAACCGATGTGGAAGTGCAGGCCTACGACCTTGACGTTCTTGAGCTGCTGGGCGTGCTCAATGACGCTGAGCATGTCGCGCATGGCAATGCCAAACTTGTTCTCGGCCAGTCCGGTAGTGATGTTGGCATGGGTGTGGGCACCCACGTTGGGGTTCAGACGGAAGGCTACGCGGGCCGTCTTGCCGCGCTGCTCCGCTAACTGGTTAATGACTTCGAGCTCAGGAATGCTCTCGACGTTGAAGCAGAAGATGTCCTGGTCGAGGCCGAGCTGGATTTCCCAGTCGGCCTTGCCTACACCGGCAAAGACAATCTTGCTGCCGGGGAAGCCGGCGGCTATGCTGGCCTCTATCTCGCCGCCGCTGACGCAGTCGGCACCGAGCCCCGCCTCGCGGATAATCTTGAGCAGCTTGGGGTTGGCATTCGCCTTGACGGCATAGTGAACCACAAAGCCCTCATGGCGCCCGGCCTCGTCGTTGATGGTGCGGAGCGTCCGGCGCAGCAGTTCAGTGTCGTAGTAGTAGAACGGAGTACGTATGGACTCGAACCTACTTATCGGAAATTGACCTTTCATGTATGTGTTTGTTGTGTCCTCACGCTGGGTGGGCTTATTTGTTGAACAGGGTGTTGCTCAGGCTCTGCATGGCGCGGCGCTTGTCCTCTTCCTTAATGAGGAAGGAAATGTTGTAGTTGCTGCCGCCATACGAAATCATGCGCACGGGAATGTCCTTCATGGCATCCATGACATGGGTCTCGAAGCCGATGTTCGACCAGTCAAGGTCACCGACGACGCAGATGACGCACATGCCGGTATCGACGGTCACGGTGCCGTACTTCTTCAGCTCATCGACAATCTCTCCCAGGTGGGCTGAGTTGTCAATGCTCATGCTGACGCCGACCTCGGAGGTGCACACCATGTCGATGGGCGTCTGGTAGCTCTCGAAGATTTCGAACACCTTACGCAGGAAGCCCGTGGCCAACAGCATGCGGCTGGACTTGATCTTGATGGCTATGATGTTGTCCTTGGCGGCTACGGCCTTGATTTTGCCGTACTCGGTGGCATTGCTGATGGTGGTGCCCTCGGCGTCGGGGTCCATGGTGTTCAGCAGACGTACGGGAATGCCGGCGTACTTGGCAGGCTGCACGCACGTGGGGTGCAGAATCTTGGCACCGAAGTAGGCAAGCTCGGCAGCCTCCTCGAAGTGCAGCTGGTGGACGGGCTCCGTCTTGTCAACCACACGAGGGTCGTTGTTGTGCATGCCGTCGATGTCGGTCCATATCTGAATCTCCTCGGCGTTGATGGCAGCTCCAATGAGTGAGGCGGTGTAGTCGCTGCCGCCGCGCTGCAGGTTGTCAACCTCGCCGTAGGCATTACGGCAGATGAAGCCCTGGGTGATATAGACCTGGGCGCCCTCGTTCTCCTGGAGCAGGGGCTTGAGCTTCTCCTTAATATATACGGGGTCGGGCTCTGAGTTCTTGTCGGTGCGCATGAAGTCGAGCGCATTGAGCAGCACGACGTTGATGCCCTGCTCCTTCATGTAGTTGGCCACCATGTTGGTTGACATCATCTCGCCCTGGGCCACAATGCTCTTCTCCTCGAAACTGGTGAACAGCTCCTTGGTGAACGAGCGCAGGTAGTTGAACTCGCCCTGCAGAAACTCGCGGGTGGTCTGCTTGGCCTCGTCGGTGGTGTAGAGCTCCTCAACGTGGCGCAGGTACTTCTGCTCCAGTTTGTTGATGACCTCGTTGGCACCGTCGGGGTTCTTCTTGTAGAGGTAGTCAGAAATCTCCACCAGTGAGTTGGTGGTTCCCGACATGGCTGAGAGCACTACTACGACGGGCTCTCCTGACTTTGTTACGAGTGTTGTAACTTCTTTCATGCGTTGCGGAGTTCCTACTGAGGTTCCGCCGAATTTCATTACCTTCATAGCTATGTTGTTTTTTTTGTTGTTTTTTTCTTCTTATAGGGCCTATAGCCCCCTTACACTGACAAGTCCTCGCGGGCGGCATACCTCATGCTGATGGGCTCGTCGGGCTCGTCAGCATCTACGTAGGCGGCCATCTGGTTGTAGTTGTCGGTGATGTCCTCAAGCTTCTTGTCCTTGCACCGATAGACAATGCCCGGGAACTTGTCGAGCAGCGGAATGTTGTGGGTGGTCATGATGATGGCCGTGCCCGTTTGCGCTATCTGGCGCAGCAGCTGTATGATGTTGGCGGCCGTCTCGGGGTCGAGGTTGCCCGTAGGCTCGTCGGCAATGATGAGCTTCGGGTGGTTCAGCGTGGCCCGTGCAATGGCAATGCGCTGCTGCTCGCCGCCGGATAGCTCGTGCGGGAAACGGTCAATGAAGTCCGTCATCTCTACGTCGTCGAGCACTTCCTTGATGCGCTCCTCACGCTCGTCGCGCTTCTTCCAGCCTGTAGCCTTCAGCACAAACTCCAGATTGTCGTGCACCGTGCGGTCGCTCAGCAGCTGGAAGTCCTGGAAGATGACGCCCATCTGCCGGCGAAGGGCTGGGATGTGCTTGCGCTTGATTTCGCGAAGATCCTGGTCGAATACAGTAGCCTGCTCGGCCTCTTCTACGTCAAGTTCGAAATACATGGTCTTCAGCAGCGTGCTCTTTCCGGCACCTACGCGACCGATAATGTAGATGAACTCTCCCTCGTTGGCATGGAAGTCAACCTCATTGAGAACGAGAATTCCATCTTTCTGATAGATATTGGCTTTCTTGTATTCTATTAACATCTTCGTAATTTACAATTTGATAATTTACAATTTGACAATTTATTTTGCAATTGTATTTATTTTTCAATTTTACAAATCACTTCATCTTGCCTGCTGCCTTGGCTTCACGGCGTTTCTTGTCCCAGTTGGGGTCGTGGCGCTGCTGTAGCTCGCTGACCACATCCTCAATGCGCAGACCCTTGGCGGTGAGCAGCACGATGAGGTGGTAGAGCAGGTCGCTGGCCTCGTAGGTCAGCTTGTCGCCGCCGCTCGTGGCCTCTATGACCGTCTCAAGGGCTTCTTCGCCCACCTTCTGCGCAATGCGGTTCACGCCGTCGCGGAAGAGTTTGGTGGTATAGGAGCCCTCGGGCATTTCCTCGTGTCGCTTGTTGATGAAGTCCTGCAGCTCCGTAAGGAACAGCACGGGGTTAGCGTCGTTGTCCTCACCCCAGCAGGTGTCGGTGCCGGTGTGGCACGTAGGGCCGTCGGGAATGGCCTGAACGAGCAGCGTGTCGTTGTCGCAGTCAATCTTCATATCGACAAGGTTCAGGTAGTTGCCTGACGTCTCGCCCTTGGTCCAGAGTGTCTGGCGGGTGCGGCTCCAGAAGGTGACGTGGCGCGTCTCAATGGTCGTGCGGTAGGCTTCTTCGTTCATGAAGCCCAACATGAGCACCTTGCGCGTCGTGGCGTCTTGTATGATGGCGGGCACGAGGCCGTTCATCTTTTCAAAATCTATTTTCATTTTACTATTTTTCCTGTTTTTACTATTTTACTATTCTTACAGCCTCACGTTAATGCCTTCAGCCTGTAAGTACTGCTTCAGCTCGGGGACGGGTATCTCGCCGAAGTGGAAGACGGAGGCGGCTAATGCGGCATCAGCATGACCCAGGGTGAACACATCGCGGAAATGCTCCTTACAGCCTGCGCCGCCGCTGGCAATGATGGGGATGGAAAGCTCGTCGCTCAGACGGCGGAGGGCCTCGTTGGCGTAACCGTTCTTGGTGCCGTCGTGGTTCATTGACGTGAAGAGTATCTCGCCGGCACCGCGCTCCTGGGCTTCGTGGGCCCACTCAAAGAGCTGACGCTCCGTACGCTCACGGCCTCCCTTCAGGTAGCAATGCCAGACTGGGGCGCTGGGGGCCGGGTGTTGGGGCTCCTGACGGGCATCGATGGCGACGACACAGACCTGTGAACCGAAGCGTGAGGCTATCTGGTCAATGAGCTCCGGATGACGAAGGGCAGCACTGTTGATGCTCACCTTGTCGGCTCCGGCATAGAGCAGGCGCTCAACGTCGGCCAGTTCGTTAATGCCGCCTCCCACCGTGAAGGGAATGTTGATGGTCTCTGCTACACGGGTCACCATGTCAGTAAACGTCTTTCGCTCTTCGAACGATGCCGTGATGTCGAGGAACACCAGTTCATCGGCTCCCTGCTCAGAGTAGGCTTTGCCCAGTGCTACAGGGTCGCCCGCTGAACGCAGGTTGACGAAGTTGGTGCCTTTGACGGTCTCACCGTTCTTTACGTCGAGACAGGGTATGATGCGTTTTGCTAATCCCATTTCGATTTACGATTTACTAATTTACGATTTACTAATTTGCGATTTACTAATTTACGATTTACTAATTTACGATTTACTGAAATTGATGAGTTCCTTCAGGTCAATACGCCCTTCGTAGATGGCCTTGCCGAAGACAACGGCTGGAATGCCGGCAGAGTCGAGGGCACGAATGTCGTCGATGCTGCTGACGCCGCCGCTGGCTATGAGGTGCAGCTCTGGGTAGGCATCCATTATGCGCTGATAGAGTGCGACGGCAGGACCGGCAAGGGTGCCGTCTTTCGAAATCTCGGTGCAGAGCACGTTACGAATGCCTGCATCCACATATTTCTTCAGGAAGGGCAGAAGGTCCTCGTTGGAGTCTTCCTTCCATCCGTTAATGCTGATCTTGCCGTTACGCACGTCAGCCCCCAGGATGATGCGGTCGGCACCGTAATGCTCTAACCACTGGAAACACAGGTCGGGCTGCTGTACGGCAATGCTGCCCACGGTAACCATTTTTGCTCCGGCACTGAAGGCTTTTTCTATGTCCTGGTCGGTCTTGATGCCGCCGCCGAAGTCAACGGTAAGGCTGGTTTTCGTCGTGATGTCGCGGAGCACGGCGTCGTTGACGATGTGCTTTGACTTGGCTCCGTCGAGGTCAACGACGTGCAGTCTGCTGAAGCCTAACTCCTCGAAGCCCTTGGCTACGTCGGCCGGTGCGTCGGAATAGACGGTCTTCTGCGCGTAGTCCCCTTTGGTCAGACGGACGCATTGTCCGTTGATGATGTCGATGGCGGGGATAAGCTCTATCATATTTTCGATTTACTTATTTTCGATTTGCGATTTCATTATTTCACAATTCCAGGAAGTTCCTCAGTATCTGTTCGCCTGTCTTTCCGCTCTTTTCGGGGTGGAACTGGCAGGCGTAGAAGTTGTCGCGGTGCATGGCGGCAGAGTAGGGGAGTATGTAGTCGGCTACTGCTGCCGTGTCAGCACAAAGGGGAACGTAGTAGGAGTGGACGAAGTAAGCCCAACCCTGCTCAAGCCATAACTCGTCCTGCTTGGGCTGCAGCTTGTTCCACCCCATACAGGGCACCTTGTCTTCGTGGCGCTGGGGCTGAAAACGCTTCACCTCAGCATCGAAGATGCCGATGCAGTCGGTGTCGCCCTCCTCAGAGTGACGGCAGAGCAGTTGCTGTCCGACGCAGATGCCGAAGACGGGCTGCTTCAGGTCGCGTATAACCTCGTCGAGTCTGCGGGCCTTCAGGTAGCTCATGGCCTCACCTGCATGCCCCTGACCGGGAAAGAGCACCTTGTCAGCCCTACTCAGTTGTTCGGCATCGTCGGTCAGCAGCGGCTCAATGCCTAACCGTTTCAAGGCGTTGACCACCGAATAGATGTTGCCCGCGTTGTATTTTACAATTGCTATATTCATGTCAGTGCGGTAGCAAATTCTTCACTCTTCATTCTTCACTCTTCACTCTTCATTCTTCACTTACGAGAAGATAATGGTCTTGTTCTTATACGTCAGCACCTTACGCTGTATGTGCTTGGCTACGGCACGCGAGAGCACAATCTTCTCGAGGTCCTTGCCCTTCAGCACCAGACTGTCGGGCGTGTCCTTATGGGTGATGCGTGCAACGTCCTGTTCAATGATGGGGCCGGCATCTAACTCTGCCGTCACGTAGTGGCTCGTGGCACCTATGATCTTCACACCGCGCTCCCAAGCCTGGTGATAGGGCTTGGCTCCCACAAAGGCGGGCAGGAACGAGTGGTGAATGTTAATGATGTGGTGGGGATATTCGGCTATCATCTCATCGGAGATGATCTGCATGTAACGCGCCAGTACGATGAACGAGATGTCCTCCTTCTTCAACAGTTCCATTTCTGCCTGTTCAACCTCGGCCTTGTTCGAATGGTCTTTCTTGATGGACCATACGTAATAAGGTATGCCGAACTGGTCGGCCACGTAGCGCAAGTCCTCGTGGTTAGAGACGATGCAGGGAATGTCACATTCGAACTCGCCTGCCTTCCAGCGTGCTAACAGGTCGTAGAGGCAGTGACTCATCTTGCTGACGAAGATGGCCATACGAGGACGCTTGTCACTGTAGTACAGGCTGAACTTCATCTGGTAGCGCTGGGCATAGAGCGTGGTGATGTATTCGTATATCTTGTCGCGCGGAATCAGGAAACCGTCGAGCTCCCATTCTATGCGCATGAAGAACACGCCGTTCTGGCGGTCAACATACTGGTCAAGATAGACGATGTTACCCTGATTGTCGGTAATAAACTTTGTCACTTCCGAGATAATGCCCTGCTGGTCAGGACAATGAAGCAGCAATATGGCGGTTGGTTTCATCTTGTTTCTTTTTATTGTCGGTTTTGAAGTTGCAAAGTTACGAATTTACGGGCAAAACACCAAATTTTTACAAAAAACATTTGGATATTCAGCGAAATAATAGTACCTTTGCGGAGTAAAACCAATAAATAAAGAGCAAAATGAAGAAGATTCTTATGACACTGGCACTTGTTCTTGCCAGTCAGATGGCATTCTGCCAGACAATTGATGAGGTGTTTGAGAAGGTGAAAGCACTGCCCAATGCCCAGTATCAGGAAATTAGCAAGGAGATGATGGCTTTTGTGTTGGCGCAGATGAACGACGAGAAAACCAAGAAGACCATGCAGAAGGTGGAAAGCATGTCTTTCGGAATGATCAGCTCTCCCACTGAGGAAACGCGTACTGCCTTCATTGACATCGTGTCAAGCCTAAAGAACCGCTATAACAAAGTGGCTGAGGAACAGGAAGAAGGCCAAAAGATGTTCGTCTTTACCGACAGCGACGATGCCGGTAAACCCTTGGGCCTTATTCTCGGTGTGAGTGAGGGCGAAGGCTGTCAGCTCATCTACTTCAAGGGCAACGTAGGCATGGAAGACCTTGAGGCTCTGTCAAACATGAAATAGTAACAGGCAAAAAGGAACGTTTTCCTCTAATGTGTACAAACTTGACACGCCCGTGTAGCATTTCTGCACGGGCGTGTTCCGTGTCTTCTTTTAACTTCGTCGGCACTCTTTTTCAAATTCTTTTGGTTTTCTCCTCGGAAATATGTAACTTTGCACTTCGAATGAAGTTAAGAGCTGTTCTTTTGGTCGTTGCTGTGATGCTGCTGGCAGGCTGTTCGGGGATGAAGGACATTCCCGAAGACGCCCAGTTGCTGCACCGCGTAAAGGTGACGGCCGACGGAGACTATGACGACATCAAGCCTGCTCTGCTGAAACCGTACGTCGTTCAGAGAGAACAGACCCGCTGGTTCGGACTCGTCAGGAAACCCCTGCAGTTCGATTCGCTGCTGGCCGGGAAGTCGTGTGAGAACCTGCGCTCGGCACTCTCCAACAAAGGCTATCTTCAGGCTACGGTTGATTACCGCGTGGTGCCTCAGTCGAAGCGTAAAGTCGATGTGGTCTATCAGCTTCATCCCGGCACGCCCTATTTCTTTAACCAGTTTGAATACAGCATTGAAGACCCGTCGGTTGAACAATTCCTTAATACGCATGGAGCCTTGACTCAGCCTCCTATTGCGGACAAGCAGTTCAGCGTGGAATGGCTCGAACAGGAGCGAAAACGACTGACTCAGCTGCTGACCAATAACGGCTATTACCATTTCAATAAGACTGACATCACCTACCGCGCTGACTCTACTGTTGGCGACCACCGCGTAAACGTCACGATGATGCTGCATAAATACCGTCCCAGTCAGTATGTTGACACGCTGCACAGCCAGTACTACATACGCAACGTGCAGATACTGAGCGGAAACGAGGACGGCAGCATTCCCTTGCGACGTAACGTACTGCGGCAAAACACCTTCATTCAGCCCGGAAAACTCTACTCTACAAAGGACCTGCAGAACACTTATACCCACTTCGGCCGGTTAGGTGCCGTGCGCTATACGAACATCAACTTCACGGAAGTGCCCGATTCTAACCTGCTGGACTGCGACATACAGCTATCGACTAACAAGCCGAGCACCATTAGTTTTCAGCCTGAAGGCACTAACACTGCGGGCGACCTGGGTGCCGCGGCTACGCTGACCTACCAGAACCGTAACCTGTTTCACGGCAGCGAGGTGCTGAGCATTGAGCTGCGTGGCGCCTTCGAGGCCATCAGGGGACTGGAAGGCTACTCGAACCAGAACTTCGAGGAATACAGCGCACAAATGCGACTCACGTTCCCGCAGTTCATTGCGCCTTTCCTCTCGCAGTCTTTCCGCAGGCGAATCAACGCAACGAGCGAAGTATCACTGCTTTATGACACGCAGAACCGCCCCGAATTTCACCGCAGGGTGATGTCGTTAGGCTGGCGTTACAAGTGGTTCGACGCTGGTCATCATGACCGTTATCAGCTCGACCTGTTTGACTTGAACTATGTCTTCATGCCCTGGATCAGCGAAACGTTCAAGCACGACTATCTGGACGACAACACCAGTCGTAATGCTATTCTGCGCTATAACTACGAAGACCTCTTTATTATGAAGGCCGGTTTCGGCTATTCGTATAACAATGGCAACTATGCCATTAAGGCAAATGTGGAGACGGCGGGCAACCTGCTCTCCGTCTTCTCGCGGCTGACGGGGGCACAGAAGAACGAAGAGACAGGACAATACCGTCTGTTCAACATCGCCTACGCACAGTACATCAAGGGTGACTTCGACTTTACCCGTTACATTGTGTTCGACAATGATCAGACCTTGGCCCTGCATGCAGGAGTAGGCATTGCCTGGCCTTACGGCAACAGCACCATTCTGCCCTTCGAGAAACGCTACTTCTCGGGCGGAGCGAACAGCGTGAGGGGCTGGAACGTCCGCACGTTAGGCCCGGGACGATATGCAAGACGCGACGGCAACATCGACTTCATTAATCAGACGGGCGACATGAAGATTGACCTGAATGCGGAGTTCAGGGCGCACCTGTTCTGGAAACTGAACGGAGCCTTGTTTGTGGATGCCGGAAACATCTGGACGCTGCGCGACTACAAGGATCAGCCCGGCGGTCAGTTCCACCTGCGTAATCTGCTGAGTGAGCTGGCAGTGAGCTATGGTGTGGGCTTCCGTTTCAACTTCGACTACTTCGTGTTGCGCTTTGACCTGGGCATGAAAGCCGTCAATCCTGCCTACGAAGAGGAGCAGAGCGAGCACTATCCCCTCGTTCACCCGAGGCTGAGCCGCGACTTTGCCTTCCACTTTGCGGTGGGCATGCCGTTCTAAGGGTATAAGGCCTATAGGCCCTATAAGACAAGAAGAAAAAAAGACAAGATATGAAATTCATTAGTTTTGGAAGCGGGAGCAGTGGTAACTGCTATTACTTGTTTACGGCAGACGAAGGACTGTTTATTGATGCTGGCATCGGTGTCCGCATGCTGAAGAAGTATTTCCGTAACTACGGGCTGAGCCTTGCTTCCCCATGTAACATACTCATTACCCACGACCATGCAGACCATGTGAAGTGCGTGGGCAGTCTGAGCAGTGACTACCATTTACCCGTCTATACGACGGAATTAGTGCATCAGGGCATCGTCAACAACTACTGTGTCAACAAGAAGATTCCGCAGGAACTGGTGCGTATAATCACGAAGGGCGAGACATTGCAGATAGGCTGTTTCAGCGTGACGTCGTTTCCCGTGCCGCACGACAGCAAGGACTGCGTGGGCTACTCGGTAAAGGCTGACGGCGTGACGTTCTGCATCATTACCGACGTGGGCGAGATTACCGATGAGATAAAACCCTTCATTCGCGATGCCAACTACTTAGTCATTGAGTCGAACCACGACGAGGAGATGCTCTCGGGGGGGCCTTATCCGGCTCACCTGAAACGCCGCATTGCGAGCAACACGGGTCATCTGAGCAACAGTGACTGCGGAAAGGCGCTTGCCGAGAATGCCACACAGAAGCTCCGGCACGTCTGGCTGTGTCATCTGAGTGAGGAGAACAATCACCCCGAGCTGGCCCGCAAGACCGTTGACAGCGTCCTCCGCTCCTATGGCATTGTGCCTGGAACAGACTTCCAACTCAGTGTTCTGAAGCGCAAATTACCCTGCGATATTGTTGATTTGGTATAAAAAATGCAAAATGCAGCTATTAAGTCGCAAATAATTATTATCTTTGCAGTCTGAAAGCAGTGCTCTGGCTTGCCGCTGGCGAAAGCGAGAGGAAAGTCCGGGCAGCACAGGGTGTCCTGCTTCTGAAAATGGAAGCTGTCGGCGACGGCAGGATACGGCAGAAGAAAACAACCGCCTCCCTCCGGGGAGGTAAGGGTGAGAAGGTGGGGTAAGAGCCCACCAGTCGGCGGGTGATCGTCGGGCTGTGCCGTCCAGGAGCTGTAAGTTCATGTAAACCGTCGGCTGAGGGTTGCCCGCCCGAAACACTGGTTCCGACGGAGGGTAGAACGCTAAGCCGCAAGGCTAAACCTGCACGGGCGACCGTCAGGGTAGATAAATGGCAAGCGCCGCGCAAGCGGAGACAGAACCCGGCTTATAGGGGCAGTGCTTTCTTTTTGTTTTTAAGAAGTTACTTTATGAATTTTAGGCAGACCATAAAAAAGCTCGTCCGGCTCTTCCAGGTTGACATCTGGGAGGCGAAGGCAGACGGTGAGTTTCACTGGAAATACATCTTCTACGAGGTGTTGAAGAAACTCATCCTTGCCGTGCGCTTTTTTACCACTAAGCACGTCATGAGTCAGGCGTCTGCCCTTACTTACTCAACGATGCTGGCCATTGTGCCCATACTGGCGGTGGTGTTTGCCATAGCCCGCGGCTTCGGTTACAACATTTACATTGAGGTGTGGTTCCGCAATGCTTTCTCCTCGCAGCCCCAGGTGGCAGAGACCATCATCGGTTTTGTCAACAGCTATCTGGTGCATACCAAGAGTGGAGTCTTCCTGGGGGTGGGCCTGCTCTTCATGCTCTACACCGTGCTCATGCTGGTGAGCAACGTGGAAAGCACGTTCAACGAGATATGGCAGGTGAAGAATCAGCGCACTATTTTCCGCACCTTCACCGACTACCTGGCTATGCTGTTCCTCTTCCCCATACTCATTGTGCTGGCGTCAGGCTTTACCATCTACATGGCTACGCTGGCCGACAGCATGGGCGATGCCGAGCTCATAGCCCCTACGCTCAGGTTCTTCTTAGAGTGCTTCCCCTTTGTGCTCATGTCGCTGCTCTTCATTTCGCTTTATGTCTTTATGCCTAACACGCACGTGCAGCTCAAGGCGTGCATCGTTCCCGGCATTCTGGCGGGCGTCTGCATGCAGCTGTTGCAAGATGTCTATATCTATGCCCAGATATGGATGTCGAGCTATAACGCCATCTACGGCTCGTTTGCCGCTCTGCCGCTCTTCATGCTGTGGCTGCAGATTTCGTGGACCATCTGTCTTTTCGGCGCAGAGCTGTGCTACACGAACCAGAACCTGGAATATTATGACTACAACACGCGGACGAGTGACATTAGTCACCGTAACCGCATGATGATAAGTGCGCTGCTCATGGGGCGCATCTGCAAGCGGCTCAACAGCGAGCAGAAGCCCTATACCGCCAATGAACTGCGCAACGAGACGAAGGTGCCCATACGCATTGTCAACGACCTGCTCTACCAGATGGTGGATGCCGGACTGCTGGCAGAGCTGTCGTCAGACGAGAAGGGCATGACCTCGCGGTTTATACCTGCCCTGAACGTGGAGTCGCTCTCGTTCGGAACGCTCGTTGACCGCATGGAAGCCAAGGGAACGTGGAAGATTAACCTGCCCGTCAGCAGCTTCTACAATGACAACTGGCGTCGGGTGCTGGAGGCCCGAAGGGGCTTTCTGGTCCACTCCCGTAACATATTACTGAAAGATCTTTAAATTATCATTTTTTGTTTAACACCAAAATTATATTAAAACAATGATTTATTCAACTGAAGTAAAAAACATGTGTAGCGTATGTAAGGGCGCTTATCATGGGCCTGCACCCATTCCCGAGGAAGGCAAATGGATTCAGGCAAAAGAGATCAAGGACATTTCTGGTTACACTCACGGAATCGGTTGGTGTGCTCCCCAGCAGGGTGCCTGCAAACTGAGCCTGAACGTGAAGGACGGTGTGATTCAGGAAGCCCTTGTTGAGACAATCGGCTGCACGGGTATGACCCACTCGGCTGCTATGGCCAGTGAGATTCTGCCTGGCAAGACGCTGCTCGAGGCCCTGAACACTGACCTCGTCTGCGACGCTATCAACACGGCTATGCGCGAGCTCTTCCTGCAGATTGTCTATGGCCGCACACAGAGTGCCTTCTCTGAGGGTGGTCTGGCTATCGGTGCCGGTCTGGAAGACCTGGGTAAGGGCCTTCGTTCACAGACGGGTACGCTCTATGGCACCGTTGCCAAGGGTACTCGCTATCTGGAACTGACCGAGGGTTACATCACCAAGATGTACCTTGATGCCAACAACGAGGTTTGCGGTTACGAGTATGTACACCTCGGTAAGATGATGGAAGCCATCAAGGGCGGCATGGACGCTAATGAGGCTGTTAAGAAGTTCACCGGTTCCTACGGTCGCACGACAGAGGATCAGGGTGCAGTGAAAGCTATTGATCCACGTAAGGAGTAGTTTGATTGGACAATTGGACCATTGAACAATTGGACAAATTGACAAAAGAGAATAGTAAAATTGTAAAATTGTAAAATTGTAAAATTAGACTATGATAAGAAAAGTAAGTTTTGAAAGCCAGGAACGTCGTATCAATCAGGTTCTTGCAGCTTTGAAAGAGAATGGCATCAATAGTATTGAGGAAGCCAACGAGATTTGTGACAAGGCAGGTGTTGACCCCTATCTGATGTGTGAGGAGACACAGCGCATCTGCTTCGAGAACGCTAAGTGGGCATACGTTTGCGGTGCTGCTATCGCCATCAAGAAGGGCGTGAAGACCGCTGCTGACGCTGCCGAGGCCATCGGTATCGGCCTGCAGTCGTTCTGCATTCCCGGTAGTGTGGCTGACGACCGTAAGGTTGGTCTGGGTCACGGTAACCTGGCTGCCCGTCTGCTGCGCGAGGAGACGGAGTGCTTTGCCTTCCTGGCAGGTCACGAGAGCTTCGCTGCTGCCGAGGGTGCCATCAAGATAGCCGAGATGGCCAACAAGGTTCGTCAGAAGCCCCTCCGCGTCATCCTGAACGGTCTGGGCAAGGACGCTGCTCAGATTATCAGCCGCATCAATGGTTTCACCTACGTGCAGACTCAGTTCGACTACTTCACCTCTGAGCTGAAGATTGTCCGTGAGGTTCCTTACGGCAACAACCCCAGCCGTCTGAAGGTAAAGTGCTACGGTGCTGACGATGTCCGCGAGGGTGTTGCTATCCTGTGGCACGAGAATGTTGACGTCAGCATTACGGGTAACTCTACGAACCCCACACGCTTCCAGCATCCCGTTGCTGGTACTTACAAGAAGGAGCGCACACTGGCCGGCAAGCCCTACTTCTCAGTAGCTTCCGGTGGTGGTACGGGTCGTACGCTGCATCCTGACAACATGGCTGCCGGTCCTGCCTCTTACGGTATGACCGACACGATGGGCCGCATGCACTCTGACGCTCAGTTCGCAGGTTCTTCTTCAGTTCCTGCTCACGTTGAGATGATGGGCTTCCTGGGCATTGGTAACAACCCGATGGTAGGTGCAACCGTAGCTATTGCTGTTGCTATCGACCTGGCTCTGAACAAGAAGTAAGATTCCGCTTTTACTCTATTATTATATGGCAAGAGCGATGGGCGCACTTAGTGGCGTTCACCGCTCTTTTCAGTGTTGTTCGGCCTTCGTTAGAACGTGGTTCGGCCTTCTTTAGAACGTAGTTCGGCCTTCGTTAGAGTGTAGTTTGGCCTTCGTTAGGTTGTAGTTCGGCCTTCGTTAGGTTGTAGTTCGGCCTTCGTTAGGTTGTAGTTCGGCCTTCGTTAATGAAAATAAATGATGATTTCTTTGGCAGTTTGAAATTTTAATCTTAACTTTGCAAACGGGAAAGTGATAAAGCGTCATCAGCAAACGATGGCTGTCTCAAGTAAAACGAAAATATTAACTTAACCCTTAACAAAATATGAATGATTACTATAAGGAAAGTCGGGAGTTTAAGCGCCGCATGCAAAGCATTGAGCGCAAGAGTAAAACAGAGCAAATCCTGCTTTACGTGATGATTGCGCTGGTCATTGCCATGTTTGTTATTCTGGTCATGATGATCATGGAATAAGGCGGAGGGTAGGTTATACGGCCTCCGCCTTAACGCGGTTAAATTTCGAAGTCAAGACAAGAGCGCTGAACGGTGTAGGGACGAACCTTTCCGTTGGCCACTGCTACGTGTTCCGGATGAACGGCATAGCCCTTCAGCGACTCAGGACTGTCGAGCGTGCTGTCGAGCATTACGTCGGCATTCGACGAAGCCAGACGTCCGTCGATGTGTACGGTTACTTCGAGCAGACCGGGCACTTTGCCTACCAGTCCTTCAAGACCAGCCTTGATGCCTGCCTTTACGCGTGCTTTCTCTTCTTCTGAGAGTTCTGGATTCAGTGTCCAGAGAATGATGTGCTTTACCATATTGTTTCGGTGTTTTTAGTTAATAAAATTATTGAAGTTTCCCTCCCTTCTGACCCCCTCTGACTCCCCCTGTAGGGGGAGGACAGAATGTGTGCATGCCCTTGCGTGGTAATCATCCCCCTCCTACAGGAGGGGTTCTTGCTCTGGCAAGCGTCCCTGCGGGCCGAGCGAGGGGTGGTCACTTCGAGCTTAATTTTGCTGATTATCTCGCAATTCATGGAGGTGGGAAACTTTAGTAAAATTACTTCTTGTCTTGTTTCTTCTTATTGTCGCGTCCCCGGCCTTTGCCGCGTCCTCGCCCGCGGCGGTGGCAGTAGCGTGAGGCACGTTTGGTGCGGTCCTTGGGTTCATAGACCGGGCCTTCGCCTACGTCGGCTGGCAGGGGAGTCTTCTCCACCTCCTTGCCCAGGAACTTCTCTATCTGCCGGAAAGCGAACTGCTCCTGTTCGTTGACAAAGGTGACGGCCATACCGTCACGCTCAGCCCGTGCCGTTCGGCCTATGCGGTGCACGTAGTCCTCAGCATCGTGGGGCACGTCGTAGTTAATGACCATGCGTATGTCGTCAATGTCAATGCCTCGGCTCACAATGTCGGTGGCAATGAGCACATCCACTTGTCCGGCCTTGAAGGCGAGCATCACCTCGTCGCGCTCCTGCTGGGTGAGGTCGCTGTGCATCTGTTCGCAGTTAATCTTCATGCGCTTCAGTTCTCGGGTAATGTCTTTCACTTTGTCCTTCTTGCCCGAGAAGATGATGACGCGCTGCAACTGGTTGGTGGCGAACAGGTATTTGACGATGGCCAGCTTCTGCGGTTCGTAGCAGACGTAGGCCGACTGCTTGATTTTTTCGGCAGGACGGCTGACGGCAATCTTCACCATCACCGGGTCGTAGAGCATCGACTTGGCCAGTTGCTGAATCTTGTCGGGCATGGTGGCCGAGAACATCACGGTCTGCCGGTTCTTCGGCAGCAGTGAGGCAATCTGCATAATGTCGTCAGAGAAACCCATGTCGAGCATGCGGTCAGCCTCGTCGAGCACGAAGAAGCTCACGCGGCTCAGGTCAACATTGCCCACCTTGATGTGGCTGAGCAGTCGGCCCGGCGTGGCTATCACCACGTCGGCACCCATGCGCAGTGACCGCTGTTCCTGGTCGTAGCGGTTGCCGTCGTTGCCGCCATA
>Ga0256404_1004145_pt1 | contig 27814 bp, 20 predicted proteins | sample RumenRJG_01DNA_FD_185990 | JGI IMG/M metagenome (GOLD analysis project Ga0256404, IMG submission 185990) | Bovine rumen microbial communities from Lethbridge, Alberta, Canada - RJG_01 | ecosystem: Host-associated > Mammals > Digestive system > Stomach > Rumen | place: Canada: Alberta | collected...
TCGTTTTATTGTGTCGCCGGTGTTCAAATCGTTCTGGGAAAGCATTGCCCTGCAGCAGCAAAACAACTTAATTTGCTCAGGAAAATAACTTAATTTGCTCCGCAAAACAGCTCATTTTGCTTCTGCAAGGCAATGCTTCGTCGGAACTATCTGCCTCCGCGGCCGCCACCCGACGGCATGCCTCCGCCGCCCATGCCGCCCGTGCTGGAGCCGCAGGTGGAGTAAGGCGAGGCGAGCGACGATACCGTGGCCGCCGTGCTGCCGGCGCTGGTGATGGTGGGCGAGAGCGTCAACCCGTGCCAGGCGGTGCCGCTGGCTGAGGCCCCCGTGGCAATGGTGTAGGCCTCCTTATTCTATTATTTAAAGATTAAACACAGTGCAAAGGTATCTTCTTGACATCTTTTCTGCAAATCCATTCAGTAAAGTCCCTGTTTTTTTCAGTGAAAATCTTTTTTAAAAAGGGAACTATATATAATTTGCCCCTGCACGGAATGGGGCAATAGTTATATACCCTAAGAAAAAGGCTGGCGTAGGGTGGAAAGTGGAGATTTGCCTGTCCCTTTTACGGGCGTCGAAGCTACTTTCATTCGGAAATGAAAGCAAAAACTTTTATTTTTACTTTGCATTTCGCTCACTTATTCGTCGCTCGGCGACGTTAGGAGACGCTTTCGGAGCATGGCGGAGAAAGAACTTTGCGACAAAAGTCGCGAACTTACTCCATTTCGGCATAAAAAAGAAACGCGTTTCTTTTGTTCTGCACTCAATTTTTCGTAACTTTGCAGGCAAATTAATCTATTACGCAACAAAAAAGAATGATGAAAAAAGTTTCTACATTGTTACTGCTCCTGGCAGGCATGGTGCTGGGGGCTTCGGCCAATCCCATCGACAGGGCTGAGGCCCGGCTGTTGGCCGAGGAGTGTGTGGGTATCGACGACACGTCGGACGACACGGGGCCCATTGCACCTTATTATATTTTCTCGCGCGGAGCCGGCAAGGGTTTCGTCATCGTCAGCGGCGACGATTCTACGGCTCCCATCCTGGGCTACACCGAGCAGGGCGACTTCGTTTGGGACGAACTGCCCGAGCAGCTGCAGCAGATGCTGAAGGCGTGGGAACAGGCCATCGGCGAAACGCAGAAGGCTCCGCGGCGCGTAGGACCACGTCGCAGCGTGAGCGAGCGACTGGAGGCTGCCCGCCGCGGCGTGGAGAGCTTCAAGGAGAAGTGGGAGGACGTGCCCGTGATGTGCCAGACCCACTGGCACCAGAGTTCGCCCTACAACGACCTCTGCCCGATGAGCGAGGACGGAACGAAGCGCGCCGTGACGGGATGTGTGGCCACGGCAGCCTCGCAGATTATCTACTACTTCCGCAAGGACAACCCCGCCGAACTGCAGTACAATACGCCCACCTACTCGTACGGCTTCCCCGTGGTGGAATCGCTGCCGAAGGGCACGCCCGTGGAGTACGACCTGATGCGCCTGAGCGGTAAGGGCACGGCAAAGCAAAACCATGCCGTTGCCGTGCTGATGTATGCCATCGGTACCAGTTCCTACCTGACCTACGGCGAGTCGACAGGCGGCCAGCCCGACGACTGCGGCAAGGCCATGGCGGGCCAGTTCTGGCTGGACAACGACTACCGCGGCAAGTGGAACTACACGCAGCAGCAGTGGGAAAACCTGATTTACAAGAGCCTGAAGGCGGGCAGCCCGATGCTCTACGGTGCCACGGCAAAGGATAAGTCGGGTGGCCACGCCGTGGTGCTCGACGGCTATCAGGCCAAGACGGGCCTCTTCCACTTCAACTTCGGTTGGGGTGGTCAGGGCGACGGCTGGTACACCGTGGACGACGAGAACGGTATGAACGGATTCCCCTACGACCAGCGCGGCTGCATGAACTTCCGCCCGCGCAAGCCCAACCTGAAGGCCGAGATGAAGCAGGACGCTTTCTACCACCGCGCCACGGCTACGATCAAGGCCCATGTGGAGAACAACGGCACGCTCGACTACTCGGGATTCAACTTCTACGTGAGCACTTCCTCGAAGATGCCTTCTTCGCCTACGAAGACCGACAAGGAAACCGTCGTGAAGGTGGGCGAGAGCGGCGACCTGGAGTTCACCTACCGTCCCACGTTCCAGCCCTCGCGCTATCCGGAATTGTGGCTCTTCCTGACCGATGCCAATAAGAACATCCTCGACTCCTGCCGCGTGGAGGTGAAGGAGAGTAAGGCCGACCTCGTGCTGGAGCATATCGGCGTGGATGCCGGAACGCTGACGTCGGAAGTAGACGGCATGACGTTCGGCATGGTCAACAACACCACGGCCACCGTGAAGGCTCGCCTCACCAATGGCGAAGACGGAACGTTCTGCCAGCCCACGGTGAACTGCCATCTGTACGTCTACGACACCGAAGGCAAGGAGTGGAGTGAGGTGACCCATCAGTATGCTTCTTCCGATGTGTTTGAGAAGGGCGACACACGCGACGTCACGTTCACGTTCCGTTCGCTCGAAGAGGGTAAGTACTACAAGGCTTTCATCGATGGTAAGGTGACGGCCACTGACGCCTGCGAACTACGTTATGCCACAGCCGATACGGCCGTCTGCTTCACTGTGCGCACGGCCGACTTCGTGGTGGAGGTCACTGGGCGTCAGGCTACGGCTCGCGGCCACTGGAACTCTACTATCTTTGAAAATACACCGATGGACGCCAGCGTCTGCTCGTTTGACATGACGGAGGTGAAGGAACTCGCCGAGAAGCCTGTTGCCACGAATCCGAATGCCGTGTTCTACGTGAAGGAGGCTGTGCCTGGTGCCTGGAACATGGTTGTTGGCGAGGAGTGTGACAGCCTTGTGGTGAAGGCAGGCAATGAGTTCTGTCCTACACAGGCTTTCAAGGCTCGCAAGGCAACGTTCGTTATCGAGAATTGCGAGGCCGGTGTGTGGGGCGATTTGTTCATCCCCTTCACGATGGAACTGCCCTATGGTATGCAGGGCAAGCGCATCACGGCCGTCGGCAGTGCTGCGATGACCATTGAGAAGAGCCGGCTGACGGGTGCCGATGTACCGATTGTCTACCTGACGGCCCACAGTGGCGATGCTGTGCTGACGGGCAGCGATGTCGTTGTAGGTGTCGATAGTCTGCTGTCGGCCGCCGATGGCGAGCTGACCGCTGCTACGGTGTTCACCGCCACCGACGTGCGCAATATGACGCTGGGCTTCAAGGGCAACGTGCCGTACTTCATGCCTGTCACGGAGAGCGTCGTCGAGCCGTTCCGCATTGTTTCGCAGAAATACAATGCCAGCGGTCTGCGTGCCATCGCCATCAGCGACGTTTCCTATCCTGATCTGGCGAAAGACATCGAGACGGCTACGCTTCTGAAGGCTGAGCATCCAGAGATGGCCGGCACGGCTGCGCTGGCTGCCTTCGAGGAAAGCATCAAGAAGGCTGAGGATGCCTTCACCTTCTGCACACCCGAGAAATCGTCGGAGGTCCGTCAGGAGATTGTCGATCTGGAGGCTGCCATCGAGGCCTTCCTCACAGCCGTGACCACAGGCATCGAGACGCCTGACGTGCAGACTGCTGCAGCCAGTGGTCCCGCTGAATACTACTCGCTGTCGGGCGTGCGTCTGCAGAGGCCGGAGCGTGGCATCGTCATCGTTAAGCGTGGCAATCAGGTTCGCAAGGTTGTCGTGAAATAATCATTCACGACAGCCCTGCGGCTTTCCATAAAGGCTGTTGACTGAATTGAAAAAGAAAAGCCCCTCGGTGCGTTGATGTACCGAGGGGCTTTCTCTTTGTGTCGACACTTGGACTCGAACCAAGGACCCCCACCATGTCAAGGTGATACTCTAACCAGCTGAGCTATGCCGACAAAATGTGTGCAAACTTGTTACTTTGTCAGTAGTGCGCCTGACAGGACTCGAACCTGCACGTCGCAAGACACCAGATCCTAAGTCTGACGCGTCTACCAATTCCGCCACAGGCGCATATGCTGCGTCTCTCCGTCGCTGAGAGATAGGTTTGCGGCTGCAAAAGTACAATGTTTTTGTGAATTATGCAAATTATTCTGCAATTTTCTTTCGTTAACCCTATGTTTTTCCTCTTTTTTCAGCCTTTCATCCCCCTATTACCTATTACCTATTACCTATCACCCGTCTGGCATACTCAATGAGCGTGTCGGTGCCTTTGGCGAAGTCTTCGTCGGTCAGCGCCACGTTGTGGTCGGGGGCAATGCCGAACTCTGTCGACTGGTGGTCGCGGTCGTACATCGGGCAGGCGGAGAACCTCACGCTCCAACCGCAGGGCAGTTCCGAAGAGAAGGGCAGACCTGCGCCGCCGCCTGTGCGATCGCCCACGACAACAGCCCGTGGACAGCACTTCATGTATTTCACAAACTCATTGGCAGCCGAGAAAACTCCACGATTGGTCAGCACAACGACCGGCTTCTGCCAGCGGATGCCCTGTGAAGGCTTCAGTCGCTGCTCCTCCATTTTGGAAAAATCGTTGTGGCCGCGGCCTGTCTTGTGTTGCATGTAGCCCACCAGCAACTCTTCGTTGGTGAAGCGTGCTGCCAGTTGCTCACATGACGTGAGCAGTCCGCCGCCGTTGCCCCGAATGTCGATGATGAGGCCGCGGCATGGGGACAGGTAGTAGAGAATTTCGTCGAGGTTGCCTTCGCCCAACTCGACAGAGAACGATTCGCAGCGCAGGTATGCAGTCTGGTCGTCCAGAATGCGGTACTGCATGCCAGATGCGATGTGGTAGTCGGTGCCCAGGTATTTCCTAATGAGTGTGTCGCTCAGGTTGGCGGGGTAGTCTTCCTGCCACGACCAGTTGCGCGCAACGTCGAACGGCGAATAGAGGTTCACGTGGCCGTCGCGCAGTTCGCTGAGCATGTTGGCCAGCACCTCAAATTGCTGCTTCTTCGACATGGAGGCATCAAACTGCGGTTTGTAGCGGCGATAGACCTCCTGCCAGTCCAGTCCGTACTCCTTCTGCTTGTAGTCGAAGAAGCAGTAGTGCTCGTCGATAATGCGCCACAGGGCCTCGAAGTTGCCTTGCGGCGTGTCACTGAAGTCGTCTTCGTCAACACAGGCTACACAAAGTGACAAGGTAAAAAGGTAACAAAGTAACATGCCAAAGTGACGAGGGAACCATGTGGTAAGTTTCCCCGTTGCTTTCCATTGCCGTTTTTTTTGATGATTCCTTCTCATATGTTTTCTTCGTTACCGTGTCACCGTGATACCGATGATGAGCATGTGGGCATATTGATGGCGTTTCAGATTGTTCAATTCGGCCTGCTGGTAGTCGCCGAGGTAGCCGATGCGCAGTGCTGAAGAATGCTTGCGCGAGAGCGGAATGTCAGCTGTCAGCATGTGGCGCAGCGAGGGCGTCGAGAGAATGGTTGTCGGCACGATGTTGTGGTCGTAGTTGCCGCGCGAGAATATTTCGTAGTACGATTGTCCGTAGTTGGGCGAGAAAGCCAGTCCCAGCAATGGCACGCTGGCTTCGTAGCGCAGGCGCACTGGCCAGTTGAAGACGCGGATTCGCTGGCTGGCAGCTGCCGACGGCAGGAGTTGCAGCGCCGCGTAGGCCTGGGCAGGATTGTTGCTGTTGCGCGTGTTGTAGAGGAATCCCAGTTCGGCTCCTATGCCACCGCCGGCCTCCAGGGAGAATCCGTTCGCCCATGCCCACTGTCGGCGCAGGTGGTATTGGAATCGGTACATGCCTCCCAGTTCGTCGTTGTTGTCGGCGCGATTGCTGACGACGTCCAGTTTGCCTTCGTGGAAGATTGTCTGCCGGATGTTGCGCCAGCGGGTGTTCTTCGTCAGAGTGCTGATGTAGCGCAGTTCCGTTCCGCTGTACTTCTCGGCCGAGAGATAGGTGTCAAGTAGGTTGGCAGAGCCAATGGCCAGCATGCTGGAGCGCGTTCGCTCTGATGGCAACGGGTCGATGAGACGTCCCTGCAACGCCGATTCGGGGGCGGCAGAGGGCTGGGCATAGAGCTGCAGAGGTCGTTGCGATAGAATCGCAACAAACAAAACCAGCAGGACCAGAGACTTCCTGAGAGACTCGCTGGCAGGGTGGGGCAATGGTTGGCTACATGTCGTCATCGCCAAACAGACTTAGTTGGCCCGTCTTCGGGTCGTATTTAAATTGCGGACTCTTCTCTTCCTCCTCAGTAGGTTTTTCCTCCTCAGTAGGTTTTTCCTCTTCGGCAGGTTCTGCCTCCTCAGTAGGTTTTTCCTCTTCGGCAGGTTCGGGCTCATTGACCTTTGTTTCTTTCTCTGCAGGCTCGGGCTCCTTGGCAGCGGCCTCGTTGGTGGTCACTGGCGTTTCCTGTCCGACGGGCTCGGCTGCGTCGCCGTCAGCATCCTCGTCAGCCTCCTCCTCGGTCACCTCAGGTTCGGGCAACCGGGTGGGCTCAATCTCCTCGATGCTACCAATCTTCCATGTCGTGATGCGCTTGCCCTTGGCCTTGAAGCCCTTCACGGCGATGAATTCCTCCAGTTCTATCTCCATCGGCTCGCGGCCTTCGTCCTCACCGCTGAAGGTGACGCGGATGCGCGGATAGGGTTGGTCGCTCAGCAGCACCAACTGCGAGTTCTTGTTGTCGCCCACGAAACTCTTGCGCGACTTCGTGGCCTCCATGAGGAATCGCTTGGCGTAGGGATAGCCCTTGTTATCAGCATCGTAGACCACAGCTGTCCACACCTTCTCGGCATCGAACTTCTCGATGCGCATGATGTCGTTCTCGTAGTGGTTGTTCACGTCGAAGTTCGTGCAGTAGTAGTCGCCGTTTTGCAGGATGACCAGTATCAGGTCGTCGTCGAAGAACTCACCGAGGTACTTGCCGTGCTCGTCGTAGTTCAGTCGGTTGATGTCGGCGTCCCACCACACCTTCAGTCCGCCCAGCGTCGAGTGGCCCAGGCTCTTCAGCGAGATGCGCGACACGGGATCCTTCGTCAGCGTGTTGCCGCGTGCGGCTCGTCCCTTGATGGCGATGTCGGCGAACGAGCGTTCTATGAACAGTTTCTTGTTTCGACTCTTGGTCTGCAAGATGGAGTCGAGTGTCACCTTGATGGTCTCGGCCTCGCCGTTCGGGTTGGCGGTGAAGTAGAGCACTTTCGATCCGGGCTTGCCCTGCGTCAGGTCCACTTCCCGGTCGCGGGTGATGGTGGGCACGTGGAAGCGCTTGATGTAGTAAGGTCCTGTCTTTCCGTCGCGATACACCATATTGTAGGTTGTGCGCGAGTCGTTCTTCTTGAACACCTGCACGTGCAGGATGTTCTTGCCTACGAACAGTTTCTCGGCCACGCGCACCACCTTCATCTTGCCGTCGCGATAGAAGATGATGATGTCGTCGATGTCCGAGCAGTTGCACACGAACTCGTCCTTCTTCAGTCCCGTGCCGATGAAGCCTTCCTGGCGGTTGATGTAGAGCTTCTGCGTAGCCTCGATCACCTTTGCAGCCTCGATGCTGTCGAAGTTGCGAATCTCCGTGCGCCGCGGGTGCTCCTTGCCATATTTCTCCTTGATGCGCTCAAACCAGTCGATGGTGACTTCCACCATGTGGGCCAGGTCGTAGTTGATGTCCTTGATTTCCTTTTTGATGCTGGCGATGAGGTTGTCGGCCTTTTCCTTGTTGAACTTCAGAATGCGCTGCATCTTGATTTCCATGAGCCGCAGGATGTCGTCGCGCGTCACCTCGCGTATCAGGTTTTTCTTGAAGGGCTCCAGTCGCTGGTCCAGATGCTTCACCACGGCGTCCATGTTCGGCGCCTGTTCAAACTGGCGGTCCTTGTACATGCGTTCTTCGATGAAGATGCGTTCCAGCGAGGCGAAGAACAGCTGTTCCTCCAGTTCGCCCTTCCTGATTTCCAGTTCCATGCGCAGCAGGGCTTTCGTGCGGTCGGTGTTGTGGCGCAGCACGTCGCTCACGGTCAGGAAGCACGGTTTGTTGTCCCTGATCACGCAGCAGTTGGGCGAGATGTTGATTTCGCAGTCGGTGAAGGCATAGAGCGCGTCAATGGTCTTGTCGCTCGACACGCCCGGCGCCAGGTGCACCTGTATCTCCACGTTGGCAGCTGTCAGGTCCTCCACCTTCTTGGCCTTGATCTTGCCTTTCTCGATGGCCTTCACGATGGAGTCTTGCAGTGTCTCTGAGGTCTTCGAGAACGGTATCTCGCGAATGACCAGCGTCTTCTGGTCGAGTTTCTCAATCTTCGCCCTCACCTTCACCACGCCGCCTCGCTGGCCGTCGTTGTATTTCGACACGTCGATGGAGCCGCTCGTCGGGAAATCGGGGTACAATTGGAACTCCTCACCGCGCAGATAGCTGATGGCGGCATCGCAAATTTCGTTGAAGTTGTGGGGCAGCACCTTCGTCGACAGACCCACGGCAATGCCCTCTGCGCCCTGTGCCAGCAGCAGCGGAAACTTCACGGGCAGCGTGATGGGTTCCTTGTTGCGGCCGTCGTAGGACATCTGCCATTCGGTGGTCTTCGGGTTGAACACCACGTCGAGGGCAAACTTCGACAGGCGAGCCTCGATGTATCGTGGGGCGGCGGCGCTCGATCCCGTCAGGATGTTGCCCCAGTTGCCCTGCGTGTCGATGAGCAGTTCCTTCTGGCCCAGCTGCACCAGGGCGTCGCCGATGCTGGCGTCGCCGTGCGGGTGGAACTGCATCGTGTGTCCCACGATGTTGGCCACCTTGTTGTAGCGCCCGTCGTCCATACGCTTCATCGAGTGCAGGATGCGGCGCTGCACGGGCTTGAAGCCGTCCTCGATGTGCGGAACGGCGCGATCCAGTATGGTGTAGGAGGCATAGTCCAGAAACCAGTTCTGGTACATACCGCTCAGGTGGTGCACGGCAGCAGCGTCGAAACGATTTACGGGCCGATAGTCCGAGTGCTCGTTCTCGTTCAGCAATTCGTCGTCTTTAGTATTCTCGTCCATAGGTCTTTTTTCGAAATTATCATGCAAAAATACATAAAAAAAGTGAGAAAACGTCTTCGAAAAACATTTTTCTCACAATAATCATGTAAATTTGCAGCCAAAAGCATCAATAAAAAACAGAAAACGCGTTATGAAGAAGATCAGAACCATCTTAGGAGCCACGCTCCTGGCCACCTTCCTGATGAGCGCCATGCCCGGCGATCAGGTCATCACGAAGGAAGGCAACACCACCGTCGTCAACACCCAGACCATCGGCAAGAGCATTCAGGGCTATGCCGGTCCGACGCCTGTCAAGATATTCATTGAGAAGGGCAAGGTCTCAAAGATTGAGGTGCTGCGCTCGCAGGAGGGCCCGAAGTACATGGCCAAGGCCAAGAAACTGCTCGAAAAGTACGAAGGTAAGAGCATGGCGAAGGCCAAGAAGCTGAAGGTGGATGCCGTCACTGGTGCCACGTTCACCAGCGAAGCCCTCAAGAAAAACGTGCAGAAGGGCCTCGAGTATTACGAGAAGAATAAGTAGGCGGCCCTCTACAACCCCATACGAGAATCCGACTGAGCATTTGGTTCAGTCGGATTTTTTTTATCATCATCTTCCATTTTTATGACAATAATAGAAAATGTTTTCTTATCTTTGCACATGTAAAGTTTAAATGTTCAACAAAAAACGCTAACAAAATGAAGAAACAACTTCTGATTTTCGCATGGTGCCTTGTGCAGTGTGCAATGGGAATGGCTCAAGGCTGGGGACCTCAGAGCAAAGTGGTGACCGACAGCATCTACAGCCAGACGCTGAAGGCGTGGCGGGCCTATAACGTGTTCATTCCCCGCAGTTTCGAACAGGACAAAGACCGCCAATACCCCGTGCTCTATCTCCTGCATGGCATGTGGGGAACCAACAAGGACTGGGATGGCCGCGGACATGTGAAGGACGTGATGGATCAGCTGGTGGCTTCGGGCGAGGCTTGTGAGATGATTATCGTCATGCCGAATGCCGGCGGCGTGGTCGGAAAGGAGTGGAACGGCTACTTCAACATGAAGGGCTGGGCCTACGAGGACTTCTTCTTCAACGAGTTGCTGCCGAAGGTGGAGAAGCAGTATCGCGTCATTGGCGACAAGCAGCACCGTGCCGTGGCAGGCCTGTCGATGGGGGGTGGTGGCTCTACGAGCTATGCCGAGCGCCACAGCGACCTGTTTGGTGCCTGCTATGCCATGAGTGCGCTGATGGAACTGCCGCAGTACACCCCCGAACAAGAGCAGAACACCGACCTCGAGAGCATGGAGGGACAACTCTATGTGTCGGTGCGCAACCTCGGCTGCACGAAGTTCCTGCGTGAAGCCACCGACGAGGTGAAGAGGCAGCTGCGCACGGTGCAGTGGTTTGTTGACTGTGGCGACGACGACTTCCTGCTCGACCGCAATCTGGAGTTCTATCAGGCCATGCGCGAAGCCCGTATCCCCTGTCAGCTGCGCGTTCGCGATGGCGGCCACACCTGGGAGTATTGGCACTCCGCCCTCTACACCTGTCTGCCGTTTGTGACACGGGTGTTTAAGCAATAAGCAGAAGACCCTTCCCCCCTGTCTCCCCCCCACCTCCCTCTCCGATTAGAGAAGGGCAGGGGGGAGGCAGGGGGATTTTTTTCTTTTTTTCGTCATTTCATGTCACAAATCAGACGCTTCTGCGTATAAGTGGCAAAGAAATGAATCATTAACGCGTTAGAGGTGACAGCCGAAGAGTTTAAACAGGAGGCGCAGGCCATGCGCCCACAGCTCATCAATCAGGCCCGACGGTATCTTGCCGATACCGACGATGCCGAGGACGTGGTGCAGGACGCACTGCTGAGGCTGTGGCAGATGCGCGAGCAACTCACGCCGCCGCTGGTGCGCATGGCGGTGGTGGTCACCCGAAACCTCGCCATCGACCATCTGCGTCGCCGTCGGCCGAGAGCCTCGCTCGACTGGGCGGTTGCCGAAGAGGTGCCGACGACCGACGAACGCACCGAGCGCATCCTAGCCATCGTCGACATGCTGCCGCCGCTGCAGCAAACCATCCTTCGACTGCGACACATGGAAGGCATGGAGATGGCCGACATTGCAGAACTCACTGGCAGTAACGAGGTGGCCGTGCGCAAAGCTCTCAGTAGGGCTCGCCAAGCAGTGAGAGAGAAGTATTTATTCATGCGAAAAGAAAAAGGAGTGTGAGATATGATGAATGAACTTGAAATACGGACGCTGACTGAGCGCTTCTTCGACGGCGAGACCTCGCTGGCCGAGGAGCGCCGTCTCTACGAACTCTATAGCGAGGCAGAGACACTGCCTGCCGACCTCTTGCCGCTCCGCGAGATGATGCTGGACCTGGGCAGGCTCGACGCCCAGATACCCAGCACCCAGATACCCACCCCCAACCCCTCCCGAGGGGAGGGGAGGCTGAAATCTCTTCCTGCTGATAATGCTACCTACAAAACTAGTCAAACTCCCCTCCCCTCGGGAGGGGGTGGGGGTGGGTATTGGGGCGTCTGGCTCTCCCTCGCCGCCTCGCTGCTCCTGCTCTTCACGCTCGGCTCCATGTGGTACGGCTACGAGCGGCAGAACGAGTGCGTGGCCTATGTCTATGGTGAGCGCGTGACCGACCGGGAACTCGTCATGCACGAGATGCAGACTGCCATGACCTCGCTCGCCGCCGACGATGCCACCGCCACGATGGAACAACAAATGAAAGAACTGTTTGCTGAATAATTTGAATAACAATCGATATGGAAACGAACATCAACATAGCAGGCAACTGGCGACGGCGGTTCTTGGCAACCATGTTGCTTTGTTACTTTGTTGCCTTGTTGCCTTGCCACGCGCAGAGCAACATGCACATCAGCGACCTTTTCGAAGGAAAGATCGTTCCGACAAAGCAAATGGTGGAAACACGCATTCGCGGCAAGGCCATCAGCAAGTATCGGCTGTCGTACTTCCACAGTGTGCGCTTCAAGGCCGACGACGCGCTGGTGAAGAAGATTGATCACCTGGCCGTGAGGGATTTCGTGAACGATTCGGAGAAACTGAAGGACCGAAAGCCCGACAGCCGTGGCTTCTACCACTCTAACTCGATGAAGATGGCGCGCGGAAGGAAGTCGTTCACGCAGATGTACGAACTGGCACCTCATGGCTCCACGAACCGCTACCTCTGCTATAAGGTTGTCGACGATGTCATGACGGTCATCTACTTGGAAGGCACGGTGTCGTCGCTCGACGAACTGAAGGAAATCTTCAAGTAGCAATCATGGTAAAGGACAGATGCTGTCAATTATAATTAGGAGATAAAAAAGTAACAAAACAATAGAATGACATGAAAACGAAAATGACAATTCTGCTGGCTTTGGCCACATGCACCACTGCCTTTGCATCGAATGGTTCCACACCTGAAGCCGACAACGACACCCTCATCGTGAACAATCCCAGCAAAGTGACGGTCATCACCGGCGACTCGCTGCAAACTATCCGCATCGAAGGCCGCAACGACGACCCTAACTTCCGTTATGAAAATACGTTGCAGTTGGTGGACTCCAACTATGTGAGCAACCTCATGCTCAACGGCGATAATTGGGAGTTCTCGTTGCCCATCGGTAAGAAACACAGCGACGAATGGGTGGAAAACGAAGTGACGATGCACTTGGGTGTCGGCGGTTGCACAGCTCTGGGGGCGCCAGAAGAGATGGATGTGTCGATGAACCATTCGTTTGAAATCTTCTGGACCATCGCCCAATGGGGCTACACGCCGAAGAACAGCCGCAGCACATGGTCGGTGGGCTTTGGCCTCGGATGGCGCAACTACCGCATGAATGGCAACATGCGGTTTCAGAAAACCGCCGACAACAACGTGATCGTTTCGCCTTATGCGGGTGAGAATGTCGTTCCGAAGTTCTCGCGGGTGAAGGTGTTCAGCCTACAGATGCCCTTGCTCTATCGCTACAAGTTCAGCAAGGATTTTGCCTTTAGCGTAGGGCCGGTGCTGAACCTCAACACGCACAGCAGCCTGAAAACGCGTTACAAAATGGACGGGCAGAAGCACAAGGACAAGGCGAATGACGCACGTGTGAACCCGGTGTCGGTCGACTTCATGGGCATCATCGATACGCCCTTCATCGAGCTCTACCTGAAATACTCTCCCTGCAACGTGCTGAAGACAGACTACGCCCCGAAGTTCCAGTCGCTCTCGGTGGGTATATACATCTAGTAAATGATCGTGGCAGACGGCATAGAGCGCCCCTTTGGGGCGTTCTGTGTCTCCTGCTTTTTTTCTCACTTTTTTTCTCTCGAATGCAATGTTTTTCCGTTTTGTGTGTATATAATATTGTAAGGACATCAAAATGGAACAAACGACAGACCTGTTCATCGACCAACTGCGAAAGCGGAACCATGCTGCCTGCCAATGACTCGTCGGCGACTACGGTGCTGCCGTGTTCCAGTTGGTGAGGCGCATCGTCGGGCGGCAGGAGGATGCCGAGGAGGTCTGTCAGGACGTTTTCGTCAAGGCATTGCAAGGCATCGACGGCTACGACAGCCGCAAAGCATCGTTCGCCACATGGCTAAGCCGCATCGCTTACCACGAGTCGCTGAACTTCCTGCGTGTGCGCCGCCCCGACATTGTGTTCATGGACGATCGCGACATGCATTCCGACCTCACCCTCGACCCGCCCGAAGAAGGGCCTCACGACAGCCAGACCATCCAACTGCTGGAGCAGGCGCTGATGATGCTTCCCCCCAACGAGCAGGCCGTCATCACGATGTTCTACTACGACAACATGAGCCTCGCCGACATTGCCTACGTCACAGGCTCCATTCCCTCTACCGTCGGCTCGCAACTGTGCCGAATCCGTAAGAAACTCTACAAAATGATGAAAACCTTGCACGTATGAACGAGAACGATATCTACACCATGCTACGAGGCGACGACAACCTGCGCGAAGCCATCCGCCGCCATGAGCAGGCGCAGCCGCCCCTGCCTGCCGACCTGAGCGAACGGCTCATGCAGCGATTGGAAGAGCCCACCCCCAACCCCATTCCCGAGCAAAGCTCGCCTACCCGTGGTCTTTCCCCGAGGGAGGGAAGAACAAAAAGCCTTCGCTGGCTTTCTGCTGCCGCTTGTCTGCTCCTCATCGTTGGTGTGGGCGTGACGTTGATGGTGCCTGGAGAAAAGAGTAATGAGGTAGTATTGACAAAGCCAACAATTACTGTGGCAACGAGCAAGAGTGAAACTGCTGCACAGGAGATAGAAGCAAGGGATGCGTCAAAGGTCGTAGCTGCCATCGAAAGCAAGCCAAAAGCAAGGGCCAAGAGTGAAAAGACTCCGCGAAAGCATGTCCCTCTGCCACAAGATGCACCTCAAACGCAAACAGCAGTACCTGCCACAACGGAAGTGGCAGTCATGGAAGCACTTAATCATGTAGACGGGGTTGTCAGCACCCAACTCTCCACGTGCTCACAACCAGAACCGACACCCGCTGTGCTGACCGAGCGCGACATTCCCATCACTCGCCCTGAGAACTATCGCTATACGCCAGAAGAAATCGCACTCCTGAAGAAGCAGGCCAACGAAGCCTACGTGAAGTGGGTGCAATTGGAACTAGAGATTGCAAAACACAACTTGGAACAAACGGCAAACAATTATAAAGAACAATGAAACGTCTTATCATCATGTTGCTCATCTTGGGCAACGCAGCCGCACCAGCATTGGCACAGTCGAAGTCGAAAGAGCAGAAGAAGTACGACCTTACCATCATGACGAACAAGGATCAACAGTATCCGCTCCGCGTGTTCCGTCTGCTCAAGTCCATCCGAGACAAGTTTGGCATGAAGGAGGGCCAGACCTATTCCGTGCTGAAGAATCCTGACACTGGCCTCATCGAGTCGGCCGAGCGCATCACACGCTTCAGCTGCCTCGTCGATGAACTGAAGACCATCGACCAGGTGTTTATGGACGACGAGCCGTTCAGTTATCAGATTCTGCACCTACTACCCGGCAACACCCAGCGGTTCGACATTAAGGTCGTTTCTGCCGACGGACAGCGCAGCACGACGCTGCCCATCCGCACGGAGAGTACGCAGGAGATGTGGTATCTGGCTACGAAGAACCTGGAGAACCCTCAGTTGCGCGACGTTTATGCCATCGTGTGGGAGACGGACGATCTCGGTATTGAAGCCAAAGGCACTATCTATGGCATTTCATCGCTGCGCCCCGACCTCTATACCAAGAATCAGGAAACTGCAAAGAATACCTTCAGGATTGACGGACGCGTGGGTTACGACCTGACAGACTCCCTCTACGTGGTCTATATGGCCGACACCAGCGAAGAACTGGACAAACAGGCCGACGATGCTTTTATAGTGTATATGCCTGTAAAGAACAAGCGCTTTAGTTTCAGCGTGGAAATTGACAAACCTAAGGTGGGACGTATTCGTACGGTCATGCCCGACGGTTCACTCTGTCACTTATGGACCAATCTTGACTTTGTGCCAGGCGAAACGTACCAAATCACCACACACAACGGCTACTATGACGAAGACCGGGACTATGAGCGCCGCGTGGGTCGCTATTCGGGCAAGAGCCTGCTTAATAAGCGGCAGATACGTGGTATTGACGATGTTTCTGTTGTCGATGATGCCGATATGATGATAGCAGACACCGTAGGGGTAGAAGACGTTGAGACATATTTAGGGAGTAAAGTTCCACCAGAGGAGGCTGCAAAGATAAGCGCCAGAGTCAACGCCATCCAAGCCGACATGCAAATGATTGACAAAACTTTCGATGCGATAAAAAATATGCGAAACACATCGTACCTCCAATTGGAGCCGCACTTCAAGCAGATTCTCACTTTGAGCAAGTCTATTGATACTCACTTCCAAGGATTGGTAAAAGTGGCGAAAGACAACTGCTTGTCGCCAAATGAGCAGATGGAGATGTATAAGTTCATCATAGATATGTACCGCTACCAGCACAAGAAGCTCAACGAAGTGCGGACCATTCGGTTTACCAAGAGTGCACAAAAGTTACAGAAATACATCACCAGCCAGATAGAGAAGTATTTGGACGAGATGTCGAAGCTATAACGCGTGAAACAAGATAGTTTCTATACAGCCCATCAAATGATAGGCAATAACGAAGAATTATTCAAAATGGTTAATATTTATTGAAGATCTTTGCAGCAAAGAGCGGCACGGACTGCAGTGATGCACTCCGTGCCTTTTGGTTGCTTTAAGCCCTTTCACTCCTTATAAGCTGAGCGAAGGCGAAACTTGAGATGGCGTTTACTTGTCCTCCTGGAACAGCGGGTCCTCGGGCATCACCATCACGGGCTTCTGCTCGTACTGCTTCAGCGTCTCGGCCGGCACGTACTGCTTGTCCACTACCAGTCGGAACATGTACTCCTCGAACCAGCGGTTGGTCATGATGAGGCAGCCGCCTACGCCGCTGGCAGCACCCCACGAGTTCTCCACCTTCCACTTCACGGGATTGCCGTCCTTGTCGAGGTCGACGGCGGTGAGCGTCATAGCATGCGTTGAGCCGCTGTCGAAGGTGGCGATGCGCTGCGCCTTATCCATCTTGAACTCCGTGCCGAAGAGGGCGCCGTAGTCGTAGTTCTCAGTGTCCAGATAGCCGCGCTTGCGGTCGAACTGCTTGCCCACGTCGTAGCTGGAATAGAGCTTGCGGCCGTCCTTCAGCTGGGCGATGGCCAGCTGCTCGATGTCCTTCATCGGCAGGTTCAGGTATTTCCAGTTGGTGCCGTCGTAGGTGTGGCGGTCGTACTCCACCTCGTAGGTCTTGTAGTAGGGACGGCGCGGGTCGTTCATCACCATGATGAACGTGCCGTTGAGCTGGCGGCCTACGGTCTCCTCGTAGAACTGCTTCGGTGTGTACTTGCGCGGTTCGCCCACCTGGCGCCCATCCTTATTCTTATGCGCGTAGGTGAACTCCTTCACGGGCTCGCCCAGCGTCATGCAGAGCATGCGGTAGATGTCGCTGAGCATCTCGGCCTTGCGGGCCTGCACGGCCTTCTTCGAAGTCTTCGAGTTCACCATGTCGCGCAACTCCAGTCCGTACTCGCGCAGCTTCGACGAGACGATGCGCGCCATGCGCGAGGTGTTGTCGGCCGAATAGGTCTCGGGCTGCACACCCTTCGGCACCAGTCCGTACTTCGGAGCCAGGTCGGCCACGCCGCAGAACGTGCCGCCGTCGTTGATGGGGTGGTGGAAGAAGAACTGCACGCGCGTGTCGTCCATCGGCTTGCTGGCGTGGTCGATGACGCCCTGCAGCATCAGGTTAGCCTTCTCCAGCTGGTCGTAGAAGAACAGGTAGTCGTGGGAGAACTCCACGGCGAGCGTGTCCTGATGGCGCTTGGCGAAGTCGGCGCGCAGCACGTTCAGGCCCGAGAACATCCAGCAGCGGCCACTCGACTTCTGGTCGTGTATCGACTGCTTCGGCGTCTCCACGCTGAAATGGGTGTCGATGTCGCCCTGGTTCTGGAAGTTCTTCGCCAGGTCGTCGATGTTGTTTTGTGCGATGGCGTTGAAGAGACCGCGGCTCAGTGGCTGCTGGGCCTGCTGTTTCTCCATCTGCTGCAACATCTGCGAGGAGATGCCGCCATCGTTGGTCTGTGCCTGGGCTATGCCTGCAATGGCGAGGCAGAGGCCCACAAGAATAGTCTTTTGTTTCATTTTGGTCATGCTATGTTTGGTTTTCTGCCTACAAAATTACGAAAAAAAAGATGCAGGTCAAAATATAATGCACTAAAAATAGCGTTTCATCAGTTTGTCGATGGCATGGTCGAGCGATTCTGAGGGTTCGATGATGTTGTAGTTTTCCCAGAAGTCAGGGTCCTGGAAGTAGTCCACCCGGTCGTAGAACGAGTCGCGCGAGTCGAAGGACGAACGGCCTGTGATGGGCCGCACGTCAGTGTCTGTGTGGTCGGTGACCACCATCTCGCAGAAGGCTGCGAACGACGTGGCAAAGAGCCGGCGTCGCCAGTCGCAGTTGAAGCGGAACGTGTTTCGGATATAGCTGATGCGCGTCACTCCGTTTTCGGTGCGGTAGTCGATGAGTGTGGTCAGTTCCTTCGGGCGGAAGCGCACCCCTCGGGGCCGGCGGATGAGCATGTAGGCCGTGGCCTTCTCCTTGTTGCTCATGTCGAGCGACAGCTCGGCACGCGTGAAGGCCAGTGTCTCGCGGTCGATATAGAGTTTTCCGGTGTAGAGGGCATAGGGCTGAATGGCGTTCGGCCATAGGCTGACGACGTATTGCAGTCGGTCGTTGATGGTGGTTGTCGGCTCCATGCGGAAGGTGTAGTTGGCCAGTTCTTCGGCATTGAGCAGGAAGTCGAGGTTCTTTGCGATGTCGAGCTGTATGGGCTGCACCGGTCCGCCCATCACCTTCACGCTGAGCGTGTCGCCCCGTTTGGGACTGAGCAGTCGGCGTCCCTTCACGATGGCCACGCGGTCGCGGTCGGCCGTGCGGTTGTAGGCCGTCTTGTACATGTCGACAACCCCCTCGGCCACGTAGATGTAGTGCTGGCGCTTCATGGCCGTCTCGCGGTAGAAACACTTGTAGAGCTCGGGCTTGCGGGCATAGTTTTCGGGAATCTTTCGGATGGCGATGTCCACCAGCTGGCGAGGGTTGTCGGTCCATACCACCAGCTCCTGCAGCGCGATGGCCGTGGGCTTCAGCCGTATCTTGATGGTTTCTGCCGTCTTTCCCTTCAGGCTGATGCGCCGGCTCTGGTAGCCCAGGTGCGACACGGTGATGGCATTGGGCTGTGTCTCGGTCTTCAGCGTGAAGTAGCCGTCGTCGTTGGTGACGACAGCCACGCCGAGACCTTCGGCAACAATCGTGGCATGGGCAATGCGTTCACCCGTTCTGTCGCTGCTGACTGTGCCGCTCAGCACCACGTTTTGCGCCCTCATGCCGATGCTTACGGCGAGAAGCAATATGAAAGTGACGAGTTGTTGCATAGTGCTAAGTAGTATTGATGATTGCAAAGATAACAATTTTCTTTGATACTCAGCACTTTTTGTTCGTTTTTTTTTGCTATTTTGTGTCAGGTGTTTTATCCCACTCCTTCAGGATTTTCTTGGCGCGTTCCAGATGCTTCTTGTCGCGACGTCCGCGGCGGTCAAGCGCGTTGGCAAAGTCGAACGTAACGACCCCGCGGGGTGCCTCGGCGGCACCGATGGCGGCACCGGCCATTGCCCATCCCTTGAACATGGCCAGCAACTCGGGGCTGGCAGCACTGACGTTCACCTCGGGCAGCATGTGCTCCACGGGCAGCATGTACATCGTGTCGGGTACCTCGGCCAGGGCGATGCGCTCGGGCTCGTAGCGCACGTGGCGGAACGAGATGCTGTCGAAGACCACCGGCACGCTGACGCGTCCCATGTGGTCGGTCGTGACCGACCGTTCTTTGTCAACCTTCACCGACACGCCGCTCACGGGCAGTTCGGTGTCCATGTCGATGACCACGATGCGACGTTGTGCCTGCGCGCAGACTGCCCAGAGCATGGCCAGAAGTATGATGAAAACCTGTTTCATAGGGAGCGAGTAAAATGCTTTTTCCGTTGCAAAAGTAAATCAAAAAAGTGGTTTCCCCGTTTTTAGCCGAGCAGAATTAAAATCAATTAATGAAATACAACGTTCATTTTTTCTATACCTTAAAATATGTGTTTAAAAATAAATTTGTACCTTTGCAGCGGTAAATCTTTAAATAAGAGATTGTGAGTGAAGAAAAATATGGCTTGCTGAGCCAGATTACATATCCCGAAGACCTGCGACGGCTGGAGGTAAAACAGTTGCCGCAGGTGTGCAGCGAACTGCGCGAGGACATCGTGCAGGAGCTTTCGGTCAACCCTGGTCACCTGGCCTCGTCGCTTGGCGTGGTCGAACTGACGGTGGCCCTGCATTACGTATTCAATACGCCCGACGACAGGCTGGTGTGGGACGTGGGCCATCAGGCCTATGGCCACAAGATTCTGACAGGTCGGCGCGAAAGCTTTTCCACCAATCGCAAACTGGGCGGCATCCGTCCTTTTCCCTCGCCAGAGGAGAGCCAGTACGACACGTTCACGTGCGGTCATGCTTCCAACAGCATCTCGGCCGCGCTGGGCATGGCGGTGGCTGCCCGTGCCGAGCATCAGGAGCGCAGGGTGGTGGCTATCATCGGCGATGGTGCCATGAGCGGCGGACTGGCCTTTGAGGGACTCAACAACGTCTCGTCGACCGACAACGACCTGCTCATCATCCTGAACGACAACGACATGTCCATCGACCGCGCTGTGGGAGGCATGGAGAAATACCTGTTGCAACTCGACACCAATGCCACCTACAACCGGCTGCGCTTCAAGGCGTCGCAGTGGCTGAAGGCCCGCGGCATGATGAACGACGACCGTCGCAAGGGACTCATCCGACTGAACAACGCGCTGAAGTCGGCCCTGGCCCATCAGCAGAACATCTTCGAGGGCATGAACATTCGCTACTTCGGACCCTTCGACGGCCACAACGTCGAGGACCTGGTGCGCATCCTGCGCCAGCTGAAGGACATGCGCGGTCCGAAACTGCTCCACCTGCACACCACGAAAGGCAAGGGCTACAAGCCCGCCGAGGAGCAGGCCACCATCTGGCACGCTCCCGGAAAGTTTGACGCCCAGACGGGCGAGCGCCTCGTCAGCGACACGTCGAACGAACCGCCGAGGTTCCAGGACGTGTTCGGCGAAACGCTGCTCGAACTGGCCCGCCGGAACGACCGCATCGTCGGTGTGACGCCAGCCATGCCCACAGGCTGTTCGATGAACATCATGATGAAGGCCATGCCCGAGCGCACCTTCGACGTGGGCATCGCCGAGGGCCACGCCGTCACCTTCTCGGCAGGCATGGCCAAAGAGGGGTTGCAGCCTTTCTGCAACATCTATTCGGCCTTTGCCCAAAGGGCCTACGACAACATTATCCACGACGCCGCCATTCAGAACCTGCCGGTGGTGTTGTGTCTCGACCGTGCAGGACTCGTAGGCCAGGACGGCCCCACCCATCATGGTGCTTTCGACATGGCCTACCTCCGACCTATCCCGAATCTTACTATCGCCTCGCCTATGGACGAGCACGAACTGCGCCGGCTTATGTTCACGGCGCAGCAGCCCGACCGTGGCACCTTCGTCATACGCTATCCCCGTGGGCGCGGCGTGCTGCTCGACTGGCGTTGCCCGCTGGAGCCCGTCGGCGTGGGCACGGGGCGCAAGCTGCGTGACGGCAACGACGTGGCTGTGCTCACCATCGGCCCCATCGGCAACGACGTGGCCGACGTCATCTCTCAACTGCCGCAACTCTCTGTGGCCCACTACGACATGCGCTTCCTCAAACCGCTCGACGAGCAACTGCTGCATGAGGTGGGCCGCCGCTTCCGTCGCATCGTCACCGTCGAAGACGGCGTGCGCAACGGCGGACTGGGCTCGGCCGTGCTCGAGTGGATGAGCGACCACGGCTACCAACCCCGCATCACCCGCCTTGGACTGCCCGACCACTTCGTGGAGCATGGCACCGTGGGCGAGCTGCGCCAGCTCGTGGGCCTCGACAACGAGAGCATCAGGCGGAGCATCGTCGAGGGGTGTTGATTGCCATTCGTGACATCTGTGGTTGCACGTTCAGTGTAATCTGTTGGCAAAACAAAATTGTAAATCAGTAAACCGTAAATAAAGTGAAGATCATCATTGTAGGCGCCTACGCCATCGGAACCCATCTGGCCAAGTTGCTGTCGCGCAACGACCACGACACGGTGCTCATCGACTCCGACGCTGAGCGGCTCTCCAACGTCAGCAGCGATTACGACCTCATGACCATTCAGGCCCTGCCGTCGCGCATCAAGACGCTGAAGGAGGCTGGCGTGAGCTCGGCCGACCTGTTCATTGCCGTCACGCCCGACGAGAACCTGAACATGAATGCCTGCATGCTGGCCAAGGCACTCGGTGCCCATCGCACCGTGGCCAAGGTCGACAACAGCGAGTATCTGGATCCGAAGATGAAGTCGTTCTTCGACAATGCGGGCATCACCTCGCTCATCTATCCCGAAAACCTGGCCGCCATCGACATTGCCAACGGACTGAAAATGTCGTGGGTGCGCCAGCGCTGGGACGTCCACGACGGTGCCCTCATCATGCTCGGCATCAAGTTGCGCGAAACCTGCGAGATCCTGAACCAACCGCTGAAAGACCTCTGCAAACCCGAGTCGCCCTACCACATCGTGGCCATCAAGCGCAGCAACGAGACCATCATCCCGCGAGGCGACGACGTGCTCATGCTCAACGACATCGCCTACTTCATGACCACACGCCAGTACATCCCCTACATCCGCAGCATCGTGGGCAAGGAACGCTATGCCGACGTGAAGAACGTCATGATCATGGGTGGCGGAGCCACGGCCGTGCGTGCCACGAAACTCATGCCCGAGTACATGAAGGTGAAGATCTTCGAGTCGGATGAGGCTCGCTGCGACAAGCTCAACGAACTCATCGACACCAGCCGCGTCATGGTCATCCACGGTGACGGCCGCGACCTCGGTCTGCTCAACGAGGAAGGCATCAAGAACACGCAAGCCTTCGTGGCCCTCACCGGCAATGCCGAGACCAACATCCTGGCCTGCCTCACGGCCAAACGCCTCGGCGTGCGCAAGACCGTGGCAATGGTCGAGAACTTCGACTACGTGTCGATGGCCGAGAGCCTCGACATCGGTACCATCATCAACAAGAAGGCACTGGCTGCCAGCTACATCTATCAGATGATGCTCGATGCCGACGTCCACAACATCCACTTCCTCATGTCGGCCAATGCCGACGTGGCCGAGTTCACTGCCGAGCCCGGTTCGAAGGTCACCCGTAAGAAGGTCTTCGAGCTCGGACTGCCCAAGGGCACCACCATCGGCGGTCTCGTGCGCGACGGCGAGGGCATGCTCGTCAGCGGTGGCACGCAGATAGAGGCAGGCGACTCCGTCGTGGTGTTCTGCCACGAGGTCGACATGTCGCGACTGGAAAAATTCTTCCGCTAACCCTCTCAACCGCACCCCAGGTGCCCTCTAAACTCTCAACTCTAAACTCTAAACTCTCAACTCCCAACTTCGCCCTCCCCCCTGATGCTGAACTACAATATTATATATAAGGTCATCGGCACGCTGCTCTTCATCGAGGCAGCGATGATGGCTTGGTGTATGGGCCTGTCGGTCTATCTGGGCGAAGACGATTCGCTCGCCTTCCTCGTGTCGGTAGCGCTCACCGTGCTGGGCGGCATCGGTTTCAAGTTTCTTGGGCGCGACTCCGAAAACTCCCTCGGTCGCCGCGAGGCCTACCTGCTGGTCACGCTCACGTGGATCATCTTCAGCCTCTTCGGTTCGCTGCCGTTCCTCATCAGTGGCTACATCACCAACTTCACCGACGCCTTCTTCGAAACCATATCCGGCTTCACTACCACGGGCTGCAGCATCCTCAACGATGTCGAGATACTGCCTCACGGACTGCTCTTCTGGCGCACCATGACGCAGTGGATAGGCGGCTTGGGAATCGTCTTCTTCACCATTGCCATCATCCCCTCGCTTGTGGGCGGAACCGTGAAAGTGTTCTCCGCCGAGGCCACGGGCCCCATCCGTGCGAAGATGCACCCGCGACTCAGCACCACCGCCAAGTGGATTTGGAGCATCTACGTCCTCCTTACCATTGGCTGTGCCGCCTGCTACTACATCGCCGGCATGGGACTCTTCGACTGCCTCAACTACGCCATGACCACCACCGCCACAGGTGGCTTCTCTACCCACAACGCCAGCACGGGCTATTTCCATAACCCCTACATCGACTATACGGCCATCGTCTTCATGTTCCTCTCGGGAACCAGTTTCACGCTTCTCTACGCCACCATCTTCAAAGGCCGTTTCCGCCAGTTCTATAAGAACTCCGAGTTCCGACTCTACTTCTTTGCCGTGCTCGTGGCCACGGCGCTCATCACCTTCTTCCTCATTCGCGACGACCACTATCAGGTGTTCGACGCCATCCGCGTCAGCCTCTTCCAGGTCACGTCGTTCATCACCACCACCGGCATCTTCAACGACGACGCTGCCCAGTGGCACCACATCACCTGGGTCATCCTCAGCATCTGCATGTTCTTCGGAGCCTGCTCCGGCTCCACCAGCGGCGGCTTCAAGTGCATTCGCATGGTCATGGTGTTCAACATCCTGCGCAACGAGATACGCCGCGACCTCCACCCCCGTGCCGTGCTGCCCGTGCGCGTCAATGAAAACATCATCCCCTATTCCTCGCAGGTGACGCTCCTGGCCTTCCTGGCTGCCTACATGGCCCTCTGCCTCTTCACCTATTTCTGCATGATCCTGCTCGGTGTCGACAGCACCAATGCCATTACCATCTCGCTGAGCTGCGCCGGCAACGTGGGTCCCACGCTCGGCCTCGAAATAGGCCCCACCATGTCGTGGGCAGTCTTACCCGCTGGTGTGAAGTGGCTCCTCTCCGGCCTCATGCTCATGGGCCGTCTTGAAATCTTCACCGTCCTCGTCCTCTTCACCCGTGCGTTCTGGAAAGAAAACTGAAAGCCCTCTAAAATAGGGGGGCTGAGTATGATCTCTGTCCCCTCACATGATTAGATATAGAGTTTATTCACATATTGTATAACAAGCCCCACGCCCCTTCTGTAAGAGGCAAGGGTATAATGAGACCTCCATCCCCCTATGTTAGGGGGCAGAAAAATGTACAAATTCACTCCCATCCTTAAGAACACCATCTGGGGCGGCACGAAGATTGCCCCGTTCAAAAACATCCAGACCAACCTTCGCAAAGTAGGCGAGAGCTGGGAAATCAGCGGCGTGCAAGGCAACGAAACCGTCGTCAGCGAAGGGCCCGATGCAGGCCGTAGTCTCAACGAACTCGTCGCCGAGCAGAAGGAAGCGCTGGTGGGAAAAGCCAACTACGAGCGCTTCGGCAACGAGTTCCCGCTGCTCATCAAGTTCATCGATGCCCGCGACGACCTCTCCATACAGGTGCACCCCACCGACGAGATTGCCCACCGACAGGGGCGCGAGCGCGGCAAGACCGAGATGTGGTACCTCATGCCCTCCGAGCCCGAGGCCACCCTGCTCTGCGGACTCCGCAAGCACATCACCCCCGACGAGTACAAGCAGATGGTGGAGCAGAAGACCATCGTCGATGCCATCGCACGCTATTCCGTCCGTGAGGGCGACTGCTTCTTCCTGCCCGCAGGACGCATCCACGCCATCGGCTCAGGTTGTTTCCTCGCCGAGATTCAGCAGACCTCGGACGTCACCTACCGCATCTACGACTTCGACCGCCACGACGACCTCGGGCGGCCACGCGAACTGCATACAGAACTGGCTGCTGAGAGCATCAACTACGACGTGCTGCCCGACTACCAGACCCACTACACCCCCGTGAAGAACCAGCGCGTACAACTCGTGCAGTGCCCCTATTTCACCACCTCCGTCTACGACCTCGACAAGGCTGTAGACCTCGACTACACCGCGCTCGACTCCTTCGTTGTCCTCATCGGACTCAGCGGTGCCGCCATCGTCAGCGAGGAAACGGGCACGCAGTTCGTTCTGAAGGCTGGCGAAACCATCCTCCTGCCCGCCACCACGGGTCGCCTCCGTGTGGAAGGCACCGTGAAGTTCCTCGAGACCTACGTCTGATTTTGTCAGGAAAAATTGCCTGCGAACCCCCTCGTAGAATTAAAAATTCCCGACCGCAAAATATTTTTTCCGAAATACGCCCGTATTTCCGCAAAGTCTCTAACCCGTTGTCCGTCAACCGGTTAGAGGCTTTTTCGTTTCTCCACGCTTTTTCCCTCCCCTCTAAACCATAGGTTTCACCCGTCTAAACCATAGGTTTAGTCGCTCTATCTCTATGCTCTGCATGCTCCATCTCATAGAGTTGTATCACTAAAACCATAGGTTTATAGCCCCCTAACATAGGGGGTTGGGGGGCTCGAGCAATGTTTCATGTGCCCCAAAGCCTTCTTTTTGATTGTTTCACGCTCTAGTTTGATGTTTCACGCCGCAGTCTTTTTGTCGGAAAAATTCAGAGGAAGGGCGTAAAGGGGAGTAGGGACGGGGTTTATTCCCCGTCCGCAAGCAGGGAAAAGGCCGAAGGCCTGGCAAGAACACAGGCAGGGGTGGAACCCCTGCTAAAGAACCAAGAGAGTATTCTAAAACCCCGACGGGGTGGCAGAATTATTCTGTCGGGCCTTCGGCGCTTAAATACAAATGTGCACTATTCGCAGGGGTTGCACCCCTGCCTGTGTTCTTGCCAGGCCTTCGGCCTTCGTTGCCGCACGCTAAAAAAACTTCGTATTTTCTTTTGTTTTCCGCTCACTTATTCGTACCTCTGACTTCGTCGAAGGTACTTGCGCTCGGGAAAGTAAAATAAAAAACTTCGTATTTTCTTTTGTTTTCCGCTCACTTATTCGTACCTCTGACTTCGTCGAAGGTACTTTCGCTCGGGAAAGCAAAATGAAAAAACTTCGTATTTTCTTTTGTTTTCCGCTCGCTTATTCGTACCTTTGCAGAAAGAATAAAAACCTGAACCATGACGCGGAAACCGACTGCTTATATCCTCGTGCTCGTGACTGCCTGCGCCCTGCTGGCAGCCTGCTCGCCTGACGGCGACCACATGCGCCAACGGCTGCAGTATGTCAGCGACTGCAACCGTGCTGACACCGTGTTCACCGAACGCTGGCTCCCCACCGTTGACTCTCTCGTGACTTACTTCGACCATCACGGTTCTGCCAACGAGCGGATGATGACTCACTATGTTCAGGGCCGTGTCCAGCACGATATGGGCGAAGCCCCACAGGCACTGGAGAGCTACCAGAAGGCTGCCGAACAGGCCGACACTACTCGTTTTGATTGCGACTTGTATACTTTAAGTGCAATTTATGGTCAGTTGGCTGACCTTTTCCATGCACAGTATCTACCCGATGATGAGATGCAGGCATTGCAAATGACAGAACGTATAGCATGGAAAGACAAAGACACCCTCTATGCGCTCAAAGCCTATGAACTGAGAATAAGGCCATACCACTTGAACGAGGAGAAAGATAGTATGCTTTTCATAGTGAGGAGGGCGCGTGAGAAATATCTTACTGCAGGCTATCGTAAAGAAGCAGCACAAGTAGGATATATAGCTCTAAATATTTGTCTTGACAGGCAAAATGTTTCTGAGGCAAAGCAATGGCTGGACATCTATGAACAAGAATCTGGGAATTTTGATGAAAAAGGAAATCTGATATATGGAGGCATGTTCTATTATGATAAAGGGCGATATCTCTTGCTTACAGGTCAGCCAGATTCCGCAAAGTTATATTTTGAAAAGACTCTGTCAAGTGGTCTACCTGAAGCTGGATATAAAGGACTGCTTTCAGTCTATGAGCAAAAAAAGAAGCCAGACTCTATTGCCAAGTATGCCAAGCTTTTTGCCAACGCCAACGACTCCAATTTCATGCATGTCAACCAGCGGCAGGTAGAGCAGGTTCGAGCAAACTATAATTATCAGAAGCATGAGCGTGAGGCGCATGAGCTGAAGGCGAAGAACGATAGGATGCGCGTCTACCTGTTGCTGCTGTCGTCGGCCGTGGTCTTCATACTGTTACTGGCTGGCCTTGTGGCAGTTCGCCGCCGATACAAGCGTCAGCTGGTGCAGTCGAATATGGGCAAGACCGACCTGCTGCGCTACAGCTACGAGCAGAAGACCGAGCAGCAGAAGCTGTCGGAGCGGGAGCAGGTGGCCGGCTCGACTATCTATGCCGCCATCCAGTCGCACCTGGGAAAGGCGG
>Ga0256404_1004147_pt1 | contig 27812 bp, 18 predicted proteins | sample RumenRJG_01DNA_FD_185990 | JGI IMG/M metagenome (GOLD analysis project Ga0256404, IMG submission 185990) | Bovine rumen microbial communities from Lethbridge, Alberta, Canada - RJG_01 | ecosystem: Host-associated > Mammals > Digestive system > Stomach > Rumen | place: Canada: Alberta | collected...
AGAAAGTCACGCCGTTTGTGCCGAAAAGTGCACGCCGTTATTCCGGAATAGACACTCCGCTCATTTCGGAATGACTACGCCGTTCGGCCGGAATTTGCATAGAACTCGAATTCACTGGAATTCCAGTAACTCTCAAATGTTGCTGCTATCTTATCGATAGTTTCCGGCAAGTCTTTCCTTGTGACCTTTACATTCCACTCCAAGCCGCTGGAAATGGCTGCATTAGAGAGATTGGAAGAACCCACATAGGCGGTAGTGAATCCTGATTCACGATAGAACACATATGTCTTCGCATGCAGTCTTGTCCGTTTTGTATCGTAACTCACCTTGATGATGGTGTTCGGCAACTGCCGGAGTTCTTCCACTGCCTTCACATCAGTGGCTCCCATATAGGAAGTCGTGATAATCCGAAGCTTTCCGCCATTCTGGGTAAAAGCCTTAAGCTCATCGATAATAAGCCTGAGACCGCTCCATTTGATGAAGGACACCAGCATATCGATACGGTCCGCTGAGACAATCTCCTTCTTCAGCTCTGAGAACATCTGGGGCTCATGTACTGCTCCGGTAAAGAGGCTGGATGTGGCAACCGATGTTTCTGGCCGAATCACTTCCTCCTTCCCTTCCTTCGCGAACGCCAGCATGGAATTCTCACGTGTGAAGAGAGCGAGCAGCTGTTCTGCCCGCTCCGTCACGGAATATCCCTCGAAATCCCCATCTGTAAGTTCTTTCTGTACAGTGCCGATGATATGATTCACCATCGCCACTTGTGCCTGGAGATCGCCACCGCCATCCTTCAGGTTTGTAAGGCCCCGTTCCACTACAGAAGCCACATATCTGGCCAGGACTTTTGATGCCTCCTCCTGGTCTATAGAGGCAGTTTGAACAAACCTGTCAGTACCGGCAAGTTCCTGTTCCAGTTCTGTATTAATAATCTGTTCGTAAAGTCCGTCGTGCAGCATAATTTACTTCCGTTTTTCTTTACTTTTGGATGTTCTTCCTGCTAGTTTTTATTCTTTTCAGGCATACATTTTGCACATGACCTGTAATCTGCAGCAATTGCTGTATTTTTGTTTTTTACGTACTATCCCCTTTTCTCCATTTCAGTGACTTGTTTTTCTTAAAACATATCCCACCCTCATAAATAGAGTAAGCCGAAAAAGCTCAATTGAACCATTTCCGACATGTCACTTCCGCTTCGGGATCTGCGAAGCAGATCGAATCCAGAAATATTACATCTTCAATTAAGAAGTTTATAAAAGTATCCCAGAGTTGCATCATCACTAGTTCCAATAATAGCACCTCTATCCAAAAGCACATTTCCACATTCACAACTTGTTTCGGGTAGTAGCGAGCATGCATGGCAGGCGGCATAGTTCAAAGAAGCATAACCCTGGCTTCTCGAATCTATGCAGATGGGATCATTGGTACACCAACTGGCATTTTCCAACATACTCAACACAGTATCCCTGAGTTTTTCAAGCACTCCTTGTCTTGCGAGTCCGCCAAGACTTCCATCAGAGTCAGACGATGCAGTATATATTAGGATACCACACATGGATTTTTCACCGTTCCTTGAAGAGTATATTTTCTCTTTGAGTGATGCCGCTGTATATCCACATTGAAGTGTAAACTCCTGGATTAACAAGTGCGCCGTTGTATGAAGCAAAATATACCTAAGATTACCTTCACCAATCTTTCCTTGTCCCAGGAAGTTGTTTTCAGCACGCTTTACTAAGGATTTATATCGGTTTGCATTCTTTTTTTCCCACTCAGCTACTGCTGATTCATTAAAACGTATAAAGATGCCTTCTCCATATAGTTCGTTTCCTGGTAACCAACTCATTGGTTTTCTGGAGAGCGGTGCCATAGCAGACTCGTCCTGGGAGATGCGTTTGAATCCCTGTAATACCTGGACCTCCCGCAATCTTCCAACTATTTTAATCTGTTCAAAAAGCCCAATTAACTCATCTGGCACCTCTGTCTCTATTGTTAAGAAATCAGGATCGCTACAGTCCTCATCACATAGGGCGTTATATTCGCCCATCATCAAATCTCGTATGTCTTCAAAGCCTGAATCTGTTATTCCCAGGGCATGCTTTATTTCCTGATTAAAACGATCCCAGTCGCATCGCAGCCTGCCCTTGTGGCTATCGTAATAGTACTTAAGGTTAGCTTCCTTTAGATTTTCCGGCATTTGACAATAATCAGCAAGAACCATTATATCACTCGCAAGGATTCTCTGAATTCTTGAGCTGTATGGTGGAATCGTTAGCGCAGAAATAACACAAGGATAATAGACATTATTTGCCCCTCGTTGCAAGACCCTCAGTTCTTCTTCACATGCCTCATCCTGTGTTTCTCTGAACCAGCCACGATAATCTTCCGTTTTTCCAAGCCACGGCATTTCACCAAAACAACGTAGCTGATGAAGTGCACCTCTATCCATGACTCCTTCCAATGTTTCACTAGCGCCACATTGACACTTGATGATTATTCCTTCAAGGCCATTAGTTCTCTTCGAAATCTCTATGCTCAACTTGGGATTGTTACACCGTCCATTTTTTCTATGTGTCCACCATTCATAAGGGAAATCATTCATGTGTCCATGTTTACATGAAACGACAAATCTGGAAGGAATCAGTTTCACATTTCTCCCCTTAGATTGACTACACATCCCACAGTACGATTCTCTATTGTATTGGGTAGGGTTATTTGATTTCTTTTCAATCTTATAATACTTGTCTAAAGCGCCACATTCAGGGCAATAGCAGTATTCCGGGAATCTTTCAATGGTTATACCGTTTAAAAAGCCTTTTTTATCCATCATTTGCGGTTGAATAAAGAATTTTTTGCACAGTATCTTTTCAAGATTACGCTCGTGAATCTGCATCTTCTCAAAACTGTTTCTTCCCAAAGTGCTTTCCCAGTTATCGATGCCATCTATGATTCCGCTCATTCTTGGAAAATCAATTAAAGAGCCCGGACCATATGTAGTGATGCTTTGAGATTTTCTTATCTCCCCTACTATTTTCCAATTGTTTCTTCTCACGCCATTTGAAGGACCTTTGGGTTTGATTCTGAATGCCATTCTATTCCCTCGCAATCACCTGCACCGATGTCTCAACGCTCCTCATGGAATTCATTACTCTAAAACGACTTTCTTCTTCGTAATCGTCTTTGAACAGAGCTGTTGTTGTTTGATGTGGGCTCTTTCTAAATGTCATATCGGGATTCTCTTTTGCCAATTCTTCCCACTCCAGTTCAATATCACGTAGTTCTTCGTCAACATTCTCATATTCGTCCGGGTCTACCTTGCTTACATAATTTAAGATATAGTCCCTGATTCCTTGAAGTCCCGGAAGAGAGCGCCTGTAATTACCTGCAGATTCATTTGAGGTCAGCGAATCTATATAGAATCGACAGAGAATAATATACAACGTCTGCAAAGCCCTGTCTCTTGCTCTTTCAGCAAACGGAGTCACGCTAGTAGCTTCAACATACTTGTAAAATGCTTCGTGATATTGGCAAAACTGTTCAAAATGAGATTTATCTCTGGAACGCATTTGATTATACATTGTAAAAACAAGCCCCGGAGTTTCCCGTCCCACCCGGCTTGTAGCTTGAATATACTCTGCGGTTGTTTTTGGCTGCCCTTCAACCAACATAGTATTTAGGCGTGCAATATCAACACCCACAGAAATCATATTTGATGAAAGAATGAAATCATATGGCATTTCTGTTCTCGCTTTCGAATATCGCACAAGTAGGTCTTTCTGAATTATTTTCCCAATATTTTCACTTTTTTCTCGGCTGGTAAGTTCAATATAATTATCGTACCGCAGCTGACCGCCTTCTATTGGATAATAAGCTTTTAATTTGGTTTCTTTTAGATAAGCAAAACGATCCTGTACATTGTCTACAACTCGAATAATGGCGCCACCAAGTTCTCTCAAGGTGTTGAAATAACTGGTTATCGTCCAGAATGAATCAATAACATTCTCCTCATAACCAAGCATTTCCAGATAACGCGTCGCGTAAAGCATTGCTGCCATGACTCGAACCATAATAGTTGTGGCGCTCATTCCAGTACCCATACACCCCATATACATTCGAGACGGTTTATTATCGGAAGTGGACTTTATCGCGAAATATGAATCGTCAGCTTCGATTCCCTGTGGTGGGAATTGTGTATGCTCCTCACCATAAAGGGACAATATCTGCTCTCTGGCATTCCTGATAGTTGCGGTGGAAGCGACAACTTTTGCCCTGATTCCATGGTTAGTACACATACGCTGAAATGCTGTTTCATAAATACCAGTAAGTGTTCCGAGCGGTCCCGAAATGAGATGCAGTTCATCTTGAATAATCAGCTCTGGCGGGATATTCGGACTGTTTTTTCCAAACAAAGAGAATGTCTGCTCCCTCTGAGCAACCTGGGCAAATTTATCAACTGTTGCGATCAGGAAACTAGGGTGATATTGATATATCTCCTCATCAATCATGTAAATCGGAAGTCCTGTATGATATTCGCATTTAGAGTTTGCACATTTAATATGCATTCTCTTTTCGATTTTTGAGCAGATGTAGCTTTTCTCTTCTAGTGGTTTCCCACACCAAGGGCATTTCTCTAATTGCCTAGGATTGCTGCTCTCATTATCTGGATCCGAGTATCCGTTTAGTATTTTTTCTGCCATTTCTATCGAGTTTGGCGTTAGTGCTTTACCTGCCCACAATCCAATAGAGATCTCTTCGCCAGGAATATGATATTTCTTTCTCAGTTTTTCACATGCGCATATCATAGCAGAAGCTCTTTCAAATTGCTGAAAGGTCAGTAACCTCAAAGTATATCTCATAATTACCGACACTCCCGATCCGGCTTCTGGATTCCTAAATCTCCGCAAGAATATGACAAACGCTGCAATTCCAAGATAGGCCTCCGTCTTTCCTCCACCTGTAGGAAACCACAAAAGGTCCACCTTGCTCCGCTCTGGGCAGGAAGGCTCTGCAAAAGAGCAAATCTCTTTTAATATAAAAGCTAACTGAAATGGATACCAACGTATTTCTTTCTTTACTGGCTCTGTCCCTTTATTCCTTAATGTATGTTCGCGTTGCAGAAGCATGGCTTCATTGGCATATTTGAAAGCCCTGTAAACCTCTTCATCATTAAGAAGCTGAATGGACTTCACAATTGTGGCATATGTTTCTCTGCATTTTTCTATATTGTCTTTGGCTGTAGATTTATAAATATTGTCCTGGTTCCGGATTTGATTTGTAATATCATCAATCCATTCCTCATACTTTTCGATCCATATAATTAGTTCACGAACCAATTCGTCTTTGCCTGCCGAAGAGAGATATTCCATAGAGAGAATCCTATCGTTGGCATATACGGCCGGCATCATTTGGTTTAGCTCATAGGCAGGTATATATAACGTCTTCAATACTAACTTGTCATTATGATAATGATAATCTGTCGCACACCCGTGTCCTGTGGAATAATTATTATATTTGGAATATACCATTTCCATTTCAAGGACTTCTTTGTTCCTGTTCAGTTTTATACGTTTTCTAATGTCTGTAAAATCAGAACTGTTTCCTGTCACAATTATTTCCGGTTGGAAATAGGTATGCTCATTGACCCAGAATCTACTCTCTTTAAAAGACTGCTTATTTGTATTAACCAACGTTGCGGTTATAGTTTTACTGCCATCCGTATAGGTTTTATGTAAGAGGATTACTAGATTTAAACCTCCACCAAAGGCGTATTCAACTTTCTTTTTCCTGCAGAGTTCCTGGATCTCCACCTCCTGTTCATCAAGATAAACAGGAGATCTTTTCCATAGATTACGTTTTGTCTCCGGGTCAAGGTTCTCCTGCGGAACATAAAGAGCAGCCTTGGCTGAAATCATAACAGAAATTGCATTTGCCGAAACAGAAAAAGACATCCCCATAGAAGACGGTGCGCGGCCATCATCCATTGAAATGCCTTGCTCACCGTCAATATCTCCTATATCCTCGGCACTCATTCTTTCAGTCTCAAAACGACAGTCCTGAGGATATAGCTTTCCGGTAACATAATAAACAACCGGATAATCTGTAATCATTTCATCGTCTGACAGAGGACCGAGCAAATCTTTTTCCAAAATTTCCCTTACTATGTTTCTTGCCTCATAGTACCTTTTGAAATCCATCGCAAACTCCTGCTTTTCTATCAATATACATCGTTTATCGCCATTCCCAGGCCACAAAAATCAACCCAACACCAAACGGAACGGAAGTCAGAAGAAATCTGGGAGTGAATTCCTGATACATACAAATCTTTTATTCTTTTCGGCCATGGTGAATTATACGGTGTTATAATTGCATCAATGTCCTCGATCAGATCAGCCGTTGCTTCCCCAATTTTCCATTCTCCATTATCAGAAATGTGATAGATTCCATACGATACCGTTCTGGAATTTGGATTCATTACCAGATTGATTTCATCCCCCTCAGAAACATATTTAACAATATAGTTCTGCCTATCCGGTGTATTAAAAGACATAATGTCGGCATCAGAAAGCGCCCTTATCTCTATACGTTTCAGATTACTACCATCGCCTCTAACCCACCTTTTTCTACCCGTCCGTATTTTCTTAAGCGATACGTCCGTTGTAGCAAGACTGTTAAAATAGAGCTTGTTGCGCGGACGCGTTACAGCTACGTACAAAGTCTTTGCTTCTTCAATATACTGAGCAGGACTCTTAATACTCGTTGATTCATTAATCAGCCTGTTTACAAATTTTTTTTCAACAATAACCGTGTCATATTCACGTCCCTTAGACCTATGTATATTAGAAACGATAAGTTTTCCCTTCGGGACGTTCCGGAAAATAGGGTCATCCACTTTGGATTTCGCCACTATTTCCAAAATATGAGTAATTTTCAAGACATTATTCTGGCTTCCGATTACTTCTTGCAACCGTTTCCAAACTTCATCGGGTGTAATATCCTGTGTGGCGTTTAAAAAGAGTCTTTCAAACTCCTCATATGAAATAATTTCTTTGGTGAATAGGCCAAATACTTTCCCAATCCATGCAGCAAGATATTCGAATTCATTGTATGCATTGACAATATGTTTGATACCCCGCCTACGGAGATTGGTTGAGGTCGCTAAAACCTGAGCATTATTCCTACACATCAAGCATAACGTGCCCGAATTCGTCATCCATTCCAACTCGTATTGCGATATTTTTGAAGAAAGTGCCCCTGTTGTAATACTAGTGACGCCAAGATCCATTTCATGTATTGCATCCCGAACCTCCGCCTTTTTTCCATCCAATATAGTTTTCCTTAAAGGAATTGTGATCTCAATAAGCCAGTCAGTCTGCCGATGGTTTTTCTCCAATTTATAAAATTTTCCTCGTTCATAAAACTCTGAAAACAAGTATTTATAAAATCTATCTGACTTAAGGATAAACGATGTTTCTTCATCGGAATAATCATAAATTGCTTGACAGGAATCTCCTAGCACCGTTATTCCTACGCCGTTTTTGATGCACTCTTGCACCATCGCAATTACAAGGGATGCTCTTTCGTTGGTCAGATCCTGTATTTCATCGACAATAAGATGTTCAACACCACCAAACACCTCATCCCCAAATGTTCTTATAATCTTCGCTGCTTCACGAATGCACTGGTCGTAGTTCAACTGTGTAATATCAATGTATCTGTAATTAGGTCTGTCATGGAAAATCTCATTAGCCTGACTGATTAGAAGCCACGAAAAAGAGTGGAATGTCCTGACATCAACATTGATAAATGCTCTTTCGCCTTCCGTTTCTGCGTATTGTTTGATACGTGCCTTTATTTCATTTACTGCCGCATTGGTGAAACACAACACAAGAATGCCCTCAGGATCGGCCTCCAATGAATCAATCATATAAATGATTTTCTTCATAAGGGTATATGTTTTTCCCGTTCCTGGCCCAGCATTAACAAAAGAGTATTGATTCACTGGAGCCTGTATTATTTCTTCCTGCGATACCTCTGAAAACGCCCTAAATATACTGCCATACGTTGCTTCATACAGCTTTGCTTTATCCAGCGCTCCTATGGTGCGTTTACTCTTTCCTGCAGCTTCCTCATATAGATAATAATAAGGGTCCGTATCGTCAATATCTTCGAATCCGGCATCCTCGGGTCGAACCGTCCCACTTGACAAGTCCTTATCTGCTTTTTGTTTTATATATATTCCAAACGGATTTCCTGCAGTTTCTTCAAGGCCTTGACCGGACTGTACCCATTTGCCAAGCATTTCATCGGCATAGTTAAATTCGTCAGCGTCAATTACGACCTCCTCAAGCAGCGGATAGAAATCGTTTTTCTCCGGATAGCCATAAATTGCATCCTTTCTTCTGTTCTCTTCCTCAATTATCGGATCCCTTTCCCTGCGATATATCATGGCAGAAATGAAGTTGGGGTCGAGTACGCGAATCTGACTTATATTCGCAACATAATAATTTGAATTCATACTCCCACCCATTTTGGGATGACGCCGCAACTTCATTAATGCGTTATAATCCATCACCTGTTTGAAGAACGCAGTATCTCCGGTTCTTGCATCAAATTTATTCTTAGTCTCGCCTGTGTAAAACCCTCCGTAATTATAGGTGTTCGTAGCAAAATAAATATTACTTTCTTTCATAGTCATCTACCTCGACTTGGTAATAAATATTCAGCTTGTTATAGGTCCACATATACAGATATTGCCTCATAAATTCCGTGCTACGTACACGGAACCGAAACAGAAGATCCGGATCTACAAAACAAGAGACTTCAAACTGCTCACTCATAAAACCCTGACCCTCGCGCTCGATAACTATTGGTTGCTCAAAGGTCCTTTTTGCAGGGTCTTCTGCATCTGTCACAAGAAAGCGTACAGATTTTTCATCCGTAACTGAGGCAAAATTGATTTTCTTTTCACGACACGGAATTCGCTGCCCCTTTCTTAACAAGGGGTAAAAGGAACCATCGCTCAGTATTAAACCAATGTCCTGATTCATTCCGTAGCCCCCCGCGGCATTTGTCATGCCAATAAGGGCAGCTCCTTCTGCTATATTCCACATCACCTTTTTAGGGTAAATGACTTTGTCTTCACCAAATAGTTCTGCCACCTTCTCCCGGAAAGGTTTCAGTCTGCTGGATCCGCCAACACAAAGAATGGCATCGATATTTGCCACGTTCAAATTTGCTTTTGCAATTGCCCTGTTTAAACAGTTAATCGCTTCATTTACTTCCGGCTGAACCAACGCGGCAAACAGATCATAGTCCAAAGCCTGACGAAATACCCCCTGGTTATCATAATTTGGAACAAGAACGCTAGCCACATCAGCCCCCTCACTAAGGTCTATTTTTGCCGCCTCGCTCTTTACTAGCAAACGGTCTCTAGATCGTCCATCTACCTCATCAAAAGTTTTCGTAACTCCCTTTGTGCGACAGTATTTTATATGCATTTGTTCGGCAATTTTTCTATCAATGTTATCTCCTGCAAGGCTCATGCCATCAGTTGCAAGTTCTTCAACACGTCCACTTTCGATGTGTAGGACTGCCACATCCAAGGTTCCACCACCCCAATCGAAGACAGCAACATTTTTCATCATCCTCATTTTGGCATAATTACTTACAAGGGCTGCTGTTGGTTCACTAATATAAGTTTCAATTACAATTCCAGCACTTTGAGCGGCCTCTCGCAGTTTCATCTTTTTTGCAGGAGAAAACCCTACCGGGACGGCCATTACAACACTATCGGCTTGAACATTTTTCCTTTGAATCTCTGCCTTAAGTCCCTTCAGTATCTCAGCAGCCAATGCTACTGGGGTCCATTTTCTTCCAGCAACATCATAGTATTCTTCTTTGTCTATGATGCTCTTGAGGGATGTAAAAAAGACATACTTCTCAGATAACTCCAGACGCCGGTTCTTTGCCTCCCTACCAGTAATCACTTCTCCAGTTTCTTTATTTATGCCTACGATAGAAGGGAAAGGGGTTCCCTGATCATCGCCATGCTCATATCTTCCGATGGTTTTTCCTTCATCAATAAAAGAGATCGCAGCACTATTTGTTGTACCGAAGTCTATGCCAATCCACTTGTTCTGTCTTTTTTGAGTTGCCATTTTCATCTCCCAAGTCTTTCAAGAATTATATGCGAGATTATTTACCCACAATGATTCCATTTTTTTCCAGTACTTTTAATACTCCATCAAAGATCTCAATAACTGCAAGGCCTACATCATCAGAAGTGCCAATCTCTTTTATTTCGACAAAATCTGTATATAGTGTCTTAAGTGATGCAGCCAATGCGTTTTTATACTCCTGAGCCGATTCTGTTTTATCAGCTTTTATAATGCCAATGGCTTCATCTCGACGCGCTACATCAGACTTCAGTTCACTAATTTCATCAAGTTTTGCTTTGTAACGAGTCTCCATCTCTTTAAGCTGTTGAATTAGTGCGCTCTTTTCTTCTGTCAAGCGCTTGCATCTTTCTGTGAGAATCGCATTCCTTTCATTTATTTTTTTCTTATCCGTTACCAGAGTTTCGCACGCAAGAGCAATTTCTATTATTTTCCCAAACAATTCGCTCTTATCTGTTAAAGAAATCGAAGTGGGACGCTTCTCTTTCTTTTCAGCTGCACCTTTCTTTTGTTGGGGATTGTCCGTTTTTTGGGGCACTGTTGCCCTAGTATTCGTGGGAGGTGCTGACAAGCTTTCTGTTTGCATTTTATTACTGGCAACAACATTTTTCATCGGATTCTGCTGTTGGGGATTGTCTGTTTTTGGGGGCGCTATTGCCCTAGTATTCGCGGGAGGTGCTGACAGGCTTTCTGTTTGCATTTTATTAGTGGCAACAACATTTTTCATCGGATTCTGCTGTTGGGGATTGTCTATTTTTGGGGGCGCTATTGTCCTCGTATTCGCGGGAGGTGCTAACAGGCTTTCTGTTTGCGCTTTATTAGTGGCAACAACATTTTTCATCGGATTCTGCTGTTGGGGATTGTCTGTTTTTGGGGGTGCTATTGCCCTAGTATTCGTAGGAGGTGTTGAAAGGCTTTCTGTTTGCACTTTATTAGGGGTAACAACGTTTTTCATCGGATTCTGCTGTTGGGGATTGTCTGTTTTTGGGGGCGCTATTGCCCTAGTATTCGTAGGAGGTGTTGAAAAGCTTTCTGTTTGCACTTTATTAGGGGCAACAACGTTTTTCATCGGATTCTGCGTCGGTAGCAGCTCTCCAGCAGTTTTGCTTTTTTGAACGAGTACTGTTTTAGCTTGATTATTGACATGATGCTGATTCTGATTTATATGCTTGGTTTCTTTCTTATCGGTTCCTTTTGTTGACATTTCTTGTCTCCTCCTAAAATGTTCTATAGCCAACGCTTCACTTCCTTATGCTTAAATACAGTCTGTCAAGTCTGAGTTTGTTTCCGTTTTCCAGAGGAAGACCTCTCAATCGTCATCTCAATACTTTTTGAATGCTTTTAATAATTGTCTGTACTTCTTCCAACGTATTATTTTTTCCTAAAGATATTCGAATGGTTCCTCGGGCATATTCCTCAGGAATATCCATAGCCTTTAAAACATGTGAAACCTGTGTATTTTTACTATCACATGCAGAACCAGTGGATACACAAATACCCATGAGATCAAGTCGATGTAACAGCATTTCGCCATCTGCGCCTTTAAAGGATAGGCTTACATTACCAGGAACACGGTGATTTGAGCCATTTCGAACAAAATCCAAACCACTTTGCTGCAATCCCTTTAGCAACTCCTCTTCTAAAGAGTTCAGATGTTTTTGATGGCTTTCCAGTAAAGTACAATTGCTTTTCAATGCAGTGGCCATACCAACAATGGAGGCAATGTTCTCTGTACCGGCACGCATCCCAAATTCCTGCGCACCGCCATCGTTAAAAGGCAGAAGACTAGTTCCTTTTTTTATATAAAGAAATCCAATCCCTTTCGGCCCATTAAATTTATGGGCTGATGCTGACAACAAATCTACATCAAGTTCCTTTATGTCTACTTTGATATGTCCTACTGCTTGAACTGCATCGGTATGGAATAACGCCTTTCTTTCATGTGCAATACTTGCAAGCTCCCTTATCGGCTGAATTGTGCCCACTTCATTATTGGATAACATTACCGAAACCAGCCTAGTATTATCAGTAATGACATCCTTTAAAGCAGTCAGCGAAACGGTGCATTCAGGATCTACCGGCAGATACGTCACCGGATACCCCATCCTTTCAATGGCTGTTGCACTATGTAAAATTGCATTATGCTCAACCTGTGAAGTAATCAACCCCCTATGATCACCGTGCGCATACATCGTTCCTTTTAAAGCCCAGTTATCGCTCTCTGTTCCACCAGACGTAAAATATATATCTTCCGCATCAGCGTTGATACATGAAGCAATATCTGCACGTGCTTCTTTAAGTGCTTTCTTTGCTGAATGAGCAAAGGCATATGGCTGTGAAGCATTCCCATATTCACTTTTTAAATAAGGCATCATCGCAGCCAGTGCTTCTGGATCAAGCTGTGTAGTTGCCGCATTGTCTGCGTAAATCATTTAATCGCTCCTTATTTGAACAGGATGCAGCCCTCTGCTCTAAATTCCTCGATTTTGGCTTCAAGCTCCTCTGTTGTTACTTCCAGATATTCTGCCAAACAGTCTATACAATAAAAAGAGATTGCTCTTTTATCGATCAGCTTCTTTGTTAATCCAATCTCATTTTTTGACAGTGGCGTTTTTCCACAAACATAGCATTTTTTTGTTTCACTGCTCATTACTTACTCCAGTCCTTTTACACCAAATGTCGGAAGATCTTTTCCACTATATTCCACATCAAGAAGACCCAACTGATATTTGATAGTATCCCGCATTCGCCGAGCCCGATCCAAGCAATATCTCTTGAACTCCCTAGGCTCAATCTCAGAAGCACTACTAACTTGTGGGAAAAGCAGCTTCAAATAAGCAGTAGCTATTCTCTTCACTGCTTCAGTATCTCTAGTATCAGCCCCATCAGGAACAATAATTAGTTCATCAACAATGCTTCTATAAGTCATATCTCCACGAAGTTCATGCATAATGGAGCAGAAGTATTCCGAATTTAACGCCCATCCATCTATCTTCAGATCGTCATTCATACGGGGAATATTCCATCCCTTGATAAATCCGTGAAAGCGTTCAATCAGTGCAGATTCATGAAAGACAACCGGGAGCTCAGTAAACATATTGCTGTAACCATCAGCATCCATTATTTCTTTGCGGATATTACCGCAAAGAATAACGCCCGCATCGGCAACGCCTTTGTAATCACCGACCGTAAAATTACCCTGTTCCAAGTATCCCTTCAATGCGGCTCGCATTTCATCTGTATCTGTAAAAGAAATTGTCTGTACTTCATCTAGTGTTACAAAATCACTGCCGGCGATCAGGCCTTCCTTCCGCTTTGTCTGATCATAGAACATTTTCGCACGACTCATCACCCCACCACTGGAAAGCCAGCCATAACGGCTAACATTACCAAACAAGTAAGATTTACCAGTGCCTTTCGGGGCCAACTCAATCAAGTTAAGTCGTTTCTCAACAAATGGTAGTAGGCGCGTGATCATCGTAAGTTTTTGCTCTTCAGATTGATATCCTGAGGCATTATAATCTACTGCCCCAAGGATAACATTCAGCCATTCCTCAATCGTGAAATCATTTCGTGCATCTTTAAATTGATCCAGATCAATCTGATAGGGGCAAAAATTCTTAAAGGAAATTAGCTTAATCTTGCCTGCCTGCGAATTTTTTCCCTTAGAGCGCTGTTGTTCATACTCAAACTGGAAATCAAAATCATCTGGGGAGCGATATCCTAGTTCAACCATGCCCCAAGTATCACTACCGCGAACCAAATCTTCTTTACATTCTTCCCAAACATCGCTTTCGATGATGGTTTCTTTATATCCCAGACCAAAATCCGGTAGTGCAAAGGATACTTCCCCTGTTTTAATGTCAATATTTATAGATGCCTTAGCAAGAAATTTAACTCTCTCACCTTCAATAATGATTCTGTTCTTTATAGAATTCCAGTCATCTTTCCTAGGAATATACTTTTTTACAAAACGGGCGAGCTCGTCCTTATCAAAGTTTCCTTCATCATCCTCAAACTTCTTTAGGAGCCAATCTCTCATAAATGCAGGTAAACTTAGAGCCGAAAAAAAGTTTGTTTTCTTAAGGTCTTTATATATGACCATCTCATCGAAACAGTTTCTCAACTTTTCAGTATAGTCCATCAAAGCCCCTCCTTAAAACAGGTCATCGAAATCATTCTTTACTGTCGCTGCGCGACCCTTGATGTCAAACATAATATTACCGATAAGATCTTCCCCGTCATATATAGCTGCTGAAATGTTTTTCTTTGCTCTCTTATAGTCATCCAGTGTGATGGTATAATGTGTTGCATCTTTACAAACTGCCGAATACGATTTATCACCAATAACAATGTAAATTCTGTCGCTGTGCACCACATCCGAAATGTAAAGAGTAATCGTTGTTCCAGCATGACGGTCAGATTGAATGGAATCTGGATTAAGTAGCTTTATTATCTGATCTGATTGTCTCTTTAAAGTCAGTGTAATAACCGGCACGACTACTTCTTCCAAAGATGCTCCACCATGCACTTCTACATTGGCAGCCCGGCTCTTTTTAAAGCGGCCATAATCAGCCAATACAAGATACCCATTTTCTCTGATTGCATATGGAAGATCCGCATCAGGGAATTCCTTGCAGCATCGGCCAGAATGTTCTCCCTTTGTATCTGTTTCGTATTTTTCTTCCTGCTTGTGAATAACTGCAAGCCTGGATGCTCCATGATCACTTGCAATCACAAAAGCTTTGCAATGGTGCAGGGCTAGTTCTGTTGCCGCAGTATTGATTGCCCTTTCAATAACCTTCAATTCTGCATACAGATGAATTGGTGCACTACCATCAGTGTAGACAAAACCACCGGCATCGTTATGCTTAATATTATCAAGCTCTTCCTCTTTATATTTCAAAGGACCTGGCCATTTTTCATAAAATCCCTTATTTATCGAAGTAATTGTCGGAAGTGCCGTATAAGTAATTTCTGTATGCATGGACAGACCCTTTTTGCGAACCAGTTCCGTTATATAAGCCATATACTCCACGCCTAATGCGTCGATCCAATAGAGATAGGTATTCTTTTTATCACCTATCCTTAATATTGCACTATCGCGTGTTTCAAGATGAGTATATGGAAGACTTTCTGCATTTTTCTTCACCGTTTCAAGAAATGCCGCGGTAATCTGATTAGTCACTTTTTGCAGTCTGTACTGTCGAAAATACTCTGTGAATTCTTCAGAATATTTTCCACAATCAAAGATATATGGTTTTAAATACTGCCCAAGTGCTGGATAAATATTATCAATCTCATCAATATATCCATTGGTAGCAACCCATTCAATAATCTTTGAGCATTCCATACGGGTGCAGTCTGTATAACGATAAATACTTTCCGTAGGGTCAATATCATTTTCCATAATAAAGCCTGCCATATCAGATTCCGGGAATTGTCGAATTAGTATCTTACGCGCTGTATAAAATTTCGCGAATCGAATGTCCGATCTTGAAATACGGATAATTTCTGTGAGGATATTATCCTTCAACTTGTCATAAGATTCCGTAACAAATACCACATATTGCAGGTACTCATTTTTGATATTTTCAACATTACACTTTAGGTATATAAAGAACAACCAATTTTTATACTCAAAACCTGCACAATTGGTGTACACGTCTTCTTCACAACCCTCTACATATCCGTAATGTTCAAATACTGCATCTAACGAATATTTACGTTTACTAATGTCCTGAAAAAGTCTATCCCACTGCTTTTCTGTACCAAGATGTTCCTGCAGAGCAAAGTCACGGATTGTTGTGCGAATAGCCGCATACGCAGTATTAATGCAAACTACCGGGAGTAATGACTGTGGAAACTCCAAAATAGTATTTACATTGCAATTTCCATTTGCTCCATCTTCAAGCACCCGGAGCAGTTTTTTCACACCCTGTGCTACATTAGCACTCATAGAATACTTCACGGATGTTACAGTGATTGACGACAGTGCATTGTTACAAATGAAAGCTCGTTTTTGAGCAATCAATCTCTCGTCCTCGGCGATAAGAGAAGATACTTGCTGAGAGATACCACGGAGTAGCAAGATTACACGCGCAGAGCCAAGTGTGGTATTTTTAAACCGACGAAGTTGTTTATATGTAAAAGCTGCACCTCTTAGTGCCAAATACTCACCAAGTCCAATAAGCACATGCTTGTTTGTGTGGCAGTCGATATCTAAAGTACGAAAATGATCAATGATATCGTCAATGTCAGGATATTTGTCATCTTTTGGACAAAAATCACTAACTCTATCTATTTTCAAGCCACGCTGTCGAAGTTCATTTAATATCTCATTGTAATCTGCATCGCCAACTACATAAAAAAAAGGAAGCCCTTTTACACACGTAATATAGTTTTCAACCTCGCTACACAACATAAAGCTTAATGCCCTCCATTGCTTATGATTTTTACGCCAAGCTCCATGTCTCCTGTTACAAGCTTTTTAAGCCAGTCACGGAGTTCGCTTTCACCCATAGAATCAATGGTCTTGATAGCACTATCACTACCACCAGCGTAATATTCTGCGCTTGCCATGCTCTGGATTTTTGCCCGAACCGACGGGTCATCCGACCAGTCATAAGGATCTACAGTCAGTTCGTCCAGTACATTTCGAACGTTTTGAATATCAGGAAGCAGTTTTACATAATAACCCATGATGCGATTGATAAAACACTGGTCACGATAATCTGAATCTGCAAGCTGTTCAAAGAAAGTCGCCTTTTCAAGGAAATCCAGTGCAGACTTGATTTCTGATTCGCTCTGGACGCTGCTGTTTAATACAGTAAACGCCTTCTTGGCTTCTCCATAAATGGCCTCATCTATGCAGCAGAGAATAGGTGTCTGATACTTTTCGGACCACTGGCGTGGATTTTTGGTGCCAGAAGTCTTATCACTCCACAATTTAAAGAGCTGAGATTTTACCTGATTCTTTCGATAATCTTCCGCAGCTTTCTTTACAGTACCATTGCTCTTTGTTGCAGAAAGGACAAACATATTCTCTGTAATAGAATTGCGAATCTCTTCGCATTCTTCTATAGTGAACTCCTCCAGGTAAGGTGCATATATCTCCCTAAAAACTGCCATAGAATCACTGAGCATATCTCGCATTTCCATATTATGCACAGTAAGTTCATCCAAAAGCTGTTTCAAATTATCAGGAAGAATATCCTCATGGTTTACAATCATTTGCAGAGTGTAGAACAACTTTTTAAGAGAAGGCCTCTTGGCTTGAATTGCCTCGCAGGAGAAGCCAATAAATTTAAGAGTATCTCTCCAGGCATTAAAGGTCGATTCCTTCGTGTTGTTTGTAACGTTCAGCAGAACATTGGAGGTCTTTACAAATTCATACTCAACGGTAAGCTTACGAATTTCATCTTCACCAGTTTTCGAGACCCACTGTGCAGAATGCTTTACACTGAATAGTTTTTTGATATCACTCAGCACATGGTCAGATGCTCCAATTTCACCCGCCAACGACAACAGTTTGCGGCCGTCAAAATGCTCCAGGAAAAAAGCCATACCTTTCTCACAATTTTCAGCAGTAAGGAGATTGGCCAGGTTCTGCTCACAGGATTTGCGTTGAATAGCAATCTTACCGATATCAATGGCTATATCATGAGCGGCTTTACCATCGCTTTGAACAAGTGAGATGTACTTCTCGACAATATCATATACACCAGCATTGTCGACTTCCTCCAGCGTCCAAACCGGGTATACGAATTCCCGCATCTTTGCTTGAATCAAGGAAACGGCCTGCGTTGGAGATGAACAGGTATTAGGCGTAATATTCCATGCGACTTCTGTCAACTCATAAAAAGCCTTTTCTTCTGGAGTAAGGCTGACAATATAGGTAGTTTTTGCCTTCCTATTCATATAGTTGCCGATCATCTCAGACAGTTTGTCTGGAGTCATAGATTCTCTATGACCTTCAGAATCCTGGCTGCGATACGGATCAGTGCTATATTCTTTCAATAGAAATCCGACAATAAATGCCGTTAGGTTACACGAAGAATATCCATAAGTAGTTTCAAGGAATTCGTAAATCTCATCAATGGAAATACGACCACTCGCCTTAAAGGAATCATCAATCATCTTCTTAATAGCTCTTTTGATGATAGAGATTCCCTCTTTTTCAAGCGCTGGATCTTCCCAATAATTCTCGTAATTCCATACTTTACCCAAAACACTCTTTTCGCATCCGGCAATTAAACCTTTAACATCCATAACCGCCATGCCGTATTTAGAAACCGGCTTAGGAGCTGTAAGCTTCAGCTGTGTTTCGGTCAGGCCTTTTGTAAAGTCCGGTACATATTTAAAGCGATTAAGAACGATTGTCTGCATAATAGTATGCACAGAAGCAGCCCCAGTAGCCTTTTCCCCATCCTGATTTACATGTGTCCATACAATAAACTGACCATCATGAATACGATCCTTCCAGGCATGTTCCAACACCTCCTTTGCCTTACGAGCGTTGTCTTTAGACTGTTGATTGTTGTTACCCTGGTAGTACATGGACATGGCAGTATAATCAACATATTTTTCAAACTCCTCTAGGCCAAGCGGTGTGGAAAGTGCATCGATTACAGTAATATTTTTATAATCCTCATTTGCAATAGCATGCTTGATCTGAATACGGAGAGCTTGAGCTTCTTCATCTGTTTTGGCTAGTGCCAGGACAGCTATAAAATGCCAACCAACATCCTTGGACTTCAAGTTATCCATTGTTTTGATAAAATTAGCATTTGTCACAACCGGCAGCGATCCTGTTTCCGGATTGTTAGCAAAACGAAGGCGCAGCGCTGGGGTAAGTGCAAGCGAAGTCGCTAGTGCAGGTCCTTCGTCCATTAGCTTGGTGATTGTCCCAGCCTTGCGAACTTCATCCTTATACTTATCAATCTTTGCACCATCGCCCGCAAGAACTGCCGCAGAATATACTTTTTTGCCTTCTGCAATCGGAGTGAGAATCAAAACTCCTTTGTTAACAAGCCCCTTAGCAATGCTCTTACACTCGTTCTCAAGTTCATCCCAATCGCCTTCAAAGGCATAGCTCAAGTTCTGATCCGTAGGCTTTAGAACAGGAATGGTGCCCCCAAGGCGCTGATCAACAGCCTGCATAATCAAAATTGTTTTCAAGACGATCTTTTCTTTGTTATTCAGTTGTGTCTGCTGCTGGAAAGTATCAAGGATAAGCTTGATGTCAGAAGACAGATAGTCCTTGCCCTTGTCATAGAAGAAATCCCACAGCATATCTATTGTTAAGAGTGGACGATCAGAAATCGGACTCGTGTTCTGAATAAACCACTGGAATGCATGAACATCCAAATCTTTTGGAGTCTTGATAAAGTCGAACATACTTCTCTGGTTCGACTGGAATGCAGAAGCAATGTTCTTCAGAATTAACGCTGCCATCGGATGAATTGGAAGCATGTGCTGCATAACTGCAACGGATTTTACATCAGTAGCTTTCATTACCGCTGTCGTAGAAGCAGTAACTTTTGCGCTTAAATCACTAGTCATAAGTTCCCACTGAGGCTTTGCGGCTTCGATAACAGAGAACGCATGTCCGGTTAATTCAAATGCAATATTAGAGGGCAGCGTAATTTCAACCTTATTGTATCTTTGCTGAACAACACTCATCGAATCATCCTTAGAAGCAAATGCTCCTGCAATGGATGTGATCGGGTGAGTAACGATTATGAAATAAAAATGGGTTTCTTCGCAAAGAGAAACGATCTTCTGAAACTCATCCAAAGAATTCCTGTTCTGGCGGAAGAACCCGCTAAATTCATCCCAAATCAGTACAATCTTTGTATGATTATTATTGACCACATCAATAATCCATTCGCAAAGAGAGTCTGCTGTCAATGTCATTGCTTTAAACTGACGGTCCTCTGCCATGACAAATATATTATCCATCAGTTCGGACACCTCAGAGCTCTTTTTCAGAGTATTAATAATCTCATCTGCCGTAGACTGTGAGAACATAGACATATACTTTGGCAACTGAAGGAGCTTGTTGACCGTATCATTATTGATAGGATCTTCAAGCCAACTGATTACGCTCTCTTTAAGAGTATTATTGCCTTTATAAGAATTTGGCACTTTGTCTAATGCATCTCGAATACTTTCTTGAACAGCAAAAAATAACTGCTGCGGAGTAGTGATGCTACCTGAAGCATAGCGATAGGCCGTCAGAACGCCCTGCTCCTTGTGCCCAATCAGTTTCTCTAGCAGGGCAGTATTCTTCTTAAGAGGTTCATATTTATCCCAGTACGCACGAAGTTCGTCCTCTGGCACCTCTAATATTCGCTTTAACGCAAAGGCACACTGGGATTTACCGGTGCCATATGCACCGTGAATCCATATGGACCGATTTGTAGTACCGCCGAGCATCTTTTCCACGCTATTAAGCAATTCGATAAATGTCTCGTGCGGATAAGTCGTTTCCCAAGGAGCTCCTGCATTAATGGCAGATTCGTCAATGCAAGGGAAATAAGCTTCATTGACATCAAAGTACTCACAATAATTGTTACTTGCCATATCAGAAGTCCTCCTCGAATAGTTTCAACACATCTGCCGACGTTTTATCTCTCAGTGAAATCGTTTGAAGGTCATTGGTATACGTTGCATTGATGAAATGTGGATATCTTTCAGAGAGGCCAAGGAGAATAGACCGAAGTTCTTCTTCATCATACAAGCCAAAGATGCGAACTGGGCTGATTCCGTCTCGTTCAATGCTCTCATCAAATAAATACGAAACGTGAAATTCGTTACTTAAATTGCATTTTTCTGCAAATAAATATAATGCGTATAAAATTACACGATTATCGTTAATAGAGCATTTTGATCTACAAAGCGTTGTAATTTGCCGACCACTTTCTTCTACATAACCCCAGTTAAGTACTTCTCCTAACGGCAATTCACAAAAGCGCTTAAATGCATTAATAATAGATGTTGCATCATCCTTTTTTACCCCATCGCCGATAAGTAAATCGCTAATATGGCTCCGATCATAATAGATACCGATATCCATGTTTTCGATATACCATCTGCACTGCCTGTTATAAGCAAGATTAGATAACATTAGGCCCCAAGTTGTATTATCACGCCAACCCAGCTTAGCTATGATATCATATAAAGGTGTGGTAATATTCTTTGCATCTATTACTCCACACTCACGAAGAAAGCGCTTAAACATAGGGATTTGATTCTTTCCAAGACCATTGTTATCCTCTTCCCAATATTCATTGCCGAGATCAAAAAATTCCTGAACCCAATTTGGCTTAGGTGCATGATTTGCAAACGAGTTGATACTTTCTTTTTTCATACTTCCATCTCCACTAGGTTTTCTTATTGAATGGAACACCAAACATCCATCATCTATTTCATGACACTGCCCGCAATGCAGACAATCCGTAATCTGTAATCCGTGTTCAAATGAGATACAACCATTCCGACAATTTGTTTCGCATACCCTACAGCCAACGCAATGTGAGGCCTTTCGGAAAACTTGCTTGAATTTCTTAAATTCCTTAGGGTAACCTTTCGCTACAGAAGCAGAGCATGTAATTGTGTATCCGCCTGCAATCTCTTTATAAGCATAGTCAAATGGCAATTCCCCTAAAGTTTTAATCCACTCACGCCAATCAGTTTTTGGCGAAGTAATAGTCATTACGAACTTTCCCTTTTCAAGTTCTTCTATATAACCCTGGTTGGCAATACCTAAATCTCTACCATTTTTACGAGCATTCCATCCACCATTTGAGACATAACTTTCTAACTCCGCTTCGTTGCCAGCATTTCTAGCATTCATCTGCTTAATAAGCGTAATATATGCACCAACTTCGTCAGGATATACAGACCTTTGGATAAAATCTCCTTTTCCTCCACCCATTGGGCAGAAAAGACAACCCGCTCGGGAATTCCCCTTTTTATAAGCTTCGTTAACTATGATATCATTGGCAAAAATATATAACCAAATCTCTGCAGAGGTCCATTCCAAAATCGGATTATAGCTATATTGTCCCTTTTGTTTCTTGCCGAAGTTTTCATAATCATATTTGCTGCGTGTCACACTCTCGTGAGCTCGAACGCCAACAAAATCCATTCCAATATAATTATTTTTTCCAGTAATCTCCCGCATCTTCAGTGTCTGGGGTGTGCTCTTATGAACACTACAACACCATCGAAGCACTCTCGCAGGCGGGCCAAATAGCAACCATGAATCCTTGGGGGCTAAGTGCGATTTAGAAACATAGAAAGGCGTTCCGTCTTCTTCGCACTGTTGCTTAGTCAATTCAACTGTGTGATACGTATCCGGAAACTCCATCCCAGTATCTCCAAAGATCACAACAAAACTTCCGATGGGAAGAGCCTTCTTTACAAGATCAAGCAAGACTGCACTATCTTTACCTCCGGAAAAGGCCACATGAAAAATATCCAGTTTGTTTTTAAACTTTTCATATTCCTTGACGATTTTCTTTACTGTTGTGTCTTCCAGAATTGTAAGAAGTTCTGCATTTTGATTACACATGGCAACAATATCGACTGGTTGCAGAATATCTCCATCAATTTTGGAAAAAGGAATGCTTCCGTCTTCATTTCTAACTGGGAGTAATTCAGGAGCGTTATAAAGATCGCCACCCTTTGTTTTTGCAATCTGAATTCCACGATACCAATATGTGTTGGATTCAGCCCACATATAAGGAACATCGAGCTGCTTGTCATATTCCCAGTACTGATCAAAACCTAAAAGGTCCAGTTCTGGACTATAAACAGGCCGCGGTTCTTTCGAAAAAATAGTTGGTGTGGAGTTTAAGATAATTCCACCTGATATTGGATCATATGTATAGGAGTACACAAGAATTACCTCTCCTCTCTGATTTTTTTAGCCCTCTCAATAATATCCGGCATACTAGAATATTTCCTTTTCGCCGTAAAACCATTAGTAAACAGATACTCCCCAACTATTTCCGGCATAAGATCAATATTTGCTGCTGCCAAAGCTTCACTAAGCATCTCGTTATATGTAAGGGATAAATCAATTGACGCAATCATGCCCGCATTTTTATCATTGTAATTCAACACAGACAGTCGATACTTTCTGCTGAAACGGTAACAATAGCTTTCCAGAAGGTAATGATTCCAATTCAGTCCGCAAGTAGGGAATAGTGCAAACGTGGATACTTTACGAATTGGTGCAAATCTGTTGCCAATGATTTCTTCCAGTAAGCTATCAATTCTATCCACGTCAAAATTGATATATTTTTCCGATACAAAGCGGTCGACATCAGCACGAACCAGCTTATCGTAAAGAGCAATCATGGCACATTGTTTATTCGAAGATCCAGTCAATTCTTCTGCCCGCTCTATCATTTCTGTGACAGTACATTCATCACGATCTCGGCAATAATCCTCCAACAGAACTGTAATATCCAGACCATTCTGATCTGTTGTAAGGATTTTTCCATTTAGGTAATACTTATGCTTCAGAATAGCGATATAAATAGCGGAATAGAGAGCAGTTGCTGAGAGCTCATAGTTTTCCTCGGGAATACTTCCCATGGGGATGTCTGTGATAGATGCATATCCTTTATTAGCACATTCTTCTGAAACGAAGTTTAGGATTAGTTCTGTATCTTCATCACTGTGAATGAAGTACCGCATACAGAAGTATTTGCCTTCACTAATCCATACAAAGTCGTCACTTGCTGACAAACTCCATGAGATTTTATCGGAAGGAACATAAATGAGTTTTTCAGCAAGGTCCGTTACCCGTATAACTGCTTCAGAACCTGCCGCTCGATGTATTTCGGATACTACCGCGTCATGCTCTGTCATGCGCTCGCCATTTGTAATAATATTCTGTCCCAAATACAAAGAAGGTCTACACCGCTTCAGCACTTCCTTTAATAGGGATTCGGAAGCAATATGTTTTTCCTCCAACCATTCCTCATGTCTTTCAATAAACACATTGATGAAAACAACTGTGACTCCTGTCTGAAATATCTCATCGATAATGGCCCCAAGGTCCTTCAGAAGTTCCTCTCCAAAGATATACACCTTGCCATCGATGACGACGCCAGCAGCGGTGATTTCTTTTTCCAATTCCTCATCTGGTTCCGGCAATTCCAAATGCATTGTCTCTGCATAGTTTCTGATTTTCATCATCTCTATAGCAGAACCGATACGAAAACCATATTTATATTTTGCTGACAAAATCTGTGTGACCGCTTCTGTATACTTTGGTTCCCATTTCGACTCAATCGTTTTTAAAGAAGACTTCTTCCCTGTTCCTTTTTCCGTAAATCGATACCGTATTTCTATATCGCTGTACGAAACACCACAAATATCCATTAGTGACCGAAGCTTGTTAATTACTCCGGTAGAGTTCACATTACATTCAAGATAAACTCCATCTGCAATCTCTTTTGGATAAATCATTCCTTCTGCAGAACCTGTATCAATCCGAGCACTGGAAGACAGATTTTTTCCAACGGGAAATCTATTCTTATAATCCTTGTAAATTGCCTGTACAAGAGCATGAAAGATTGCGTTCCAACTTGAACTTTCAATTGACTGTCCCTTATATTTGCAAGACAATGGTTTTGTATGCGCGTAACTCTGAACAATACGAAAGTCGACAACAAGATTTTTTTCTTCGTTGGTTTCTTTCTCGCTGACATTAATTTCGTTTTTGTCTTTTGCTTCAACTACCGCTGAGATAGTTTTTTCCCGTAGATACTCTGCATATAAGCGCAACGCATTATAAGCTGCAATTGCATTTTTCTTTGAAAGAAATCCCAGCGATAAAGAACTCGTCATGGACCTAATCAGAGCTTCTATTTCTTCAGGATCGCTAATTTCACCCAATGTTTTTTTCAATATGCGGTTCTTACGTCCAAGAACATTAAACAGCATCAACGCTTGTTGAATCTCTTTATTTTTGTCGGGGTGCTTATTCCCTAACCACAGGAGGAATTCCTGCCAGACTGAAACCCCCATATTCTCTGACTCCCCCTCTAATATCTGCTGAAAAGCCACGCTGTCATCTTTTTGTAGTGCCACAATGTCATAAAATAGTTTAGAAATCGTAAGTCCTTGCTTTTTTCCAAGATAGCAATTCCTCATCGAGGATAATTGCATTCCAATTCCATTTTCATTTCGAAACACATCATCAATCACAAGGCCCTTGCGAATTGCCCGGTTCCGTAAAATCTGGGAGACTTTTGAAATAGCTTCAGTCCTAGAAAGAACTTTATCCTCTACTTTTATACAGTAATCCAGTAATAATGCAGCTTCATATTTATCCCATGGAATCCTGGTCGCCATTATATAGCCTCTTGACACTTAATATAGCGGCCAGATTTGATCCGCGCATCTTTCGGCTTCTCAGCATTCGCAGGTATTGCCCAGGAATTCCCAATGATAAAAGCTCCAGGTATTCTCCCTCGTTTACAAATAAACTGTATCCTTTTTGTGGATATTCCCCATTTTTCTGCAATTTGTCTTACGGATAAATATTCCATATGGCTCACCTCATTATTTTCTGAATGCAAACAAATCCAAGATTTCTATTATATCGGCAATCACCAACAAAGTCAATTTTGACCTGATACCAAGAACTGACCGGTCAATGGGCTTTTTGCCTTCAAATTACATTTTCCTTCTTCGTTTAATACTAGCAAGCAGGGCATAACCATCTATACAGCTAATTTCTGTGCCTACATTATGGACATAGTACAACCATACTCCTCAAACCGATACTTCTGCTTTATCTCCGGATATTTTTCCCGGTCTACCTCACTCATAAACATCTCCAGGGGTCTGGCGAAGGTACCGCAGCTGCCGTACAGGGCCTGGTAGATCATGAGCAGTTCTCCTGTCTCCGTGTGCTCTGCAGTGCCGATGATGCGGTAGAGATAGCGGGTACCCTCCGGGTGCAGCTCTCTCTTGAAGTGTTTTACGATGGTTCCCGGTGTAAAGTTTCTCTCGGTCATTCAATCACCTCTCGGTTTATTCTGTTTCCTTCACTTATTTCTTTCCGAACATCCAGTGCGTGAAGTCGTCCTGCTCACCGTCGTAATCCCGGTCCTTGTAGAATTCCTGCATGCCGAATCCGCCGGTGGTATGACCCACGATTTTCCGGTTCTTGTCGTAGAGGACTCCCGCACCATCTCCGGCAGTCTCCACCATGTGGCCGACCTTATTCCCCGAGGCATCCAGGAATTCCATACCACCGAAGGTGGGCCGGCTGCAGCCGATTCGGTTTCCGTCATTGTCGAAGAAATCCAGACCGCCGTCCAGGCGCTTCTGGGAATAGCCTATGTGGTTTCCATCCGCATCGAAGTTGTCTCGGTTCCCGCCGAAGGTTTCGCGTGAGTATCCGTTATTCGGTGTAAAGATTCCCATGATAGTTCTCCTTTTCAATGATTTTACCGATTTTCTTCTTACTTCCGGCTTCTCATGCTGTCTCCCGTCAGGTAGTTGATCTCGATTCCTGGCTGGTAGTTATACACGAATACGTGAAAACACAGGCCTTTTCCGCGGTCTTCCACAGAGTAAGCCTCCATCTCCACGCCTCGGGCCACGAGCTCATAGTCCCGGAAAAAGGGAGTTACCCGGTACAGCACATGGTTCTTCGAATGGTCCAGGTACTGCATGACCTGCAGTTCGAAGGCCAGCATACTGGTCGAATTCATATACCGGGTTCCGGTAATCAGGTTCTCCTCGATATCATTTGTGCCCGACAGAGCGTGGGCTATCAGGTGGCATCGGTTGTACAGGTAGTTATCTTCTATGAGATCCGGGTATTTGACGGTCTGCCAGCCGGACGGCCGTATCATGCCAATCCCGCTTCGCTCTTCCCGGTTCTTTCCCGATGAATCCAGCATGGCATACGTCATGCCGCATCGGCCCAGCTTATCCAGGTCGGAATAGTACTCTCCTGTGATATGGGTAAAGTCATATTCCGTAAAGTTCGGTATATTGCCGTTCAATACCGCATAGTCTTCCCCGGCAAAGTCCGGGATACTGCCCGGTGCCGCAATGACTGTGGGGAGTGATGCCTCATCATTCCGGAAAGGTGTCTGTATGCTCTGTCCTTCTGCTGCAGGTCTCCCGTCATAGCGGTAATATATCTGATATGCCGTAATCAGAAGGATCGCCAGCAGAAGAAACGCCAGGATCTTCGCCGGCAGTCGGTTCTTTTTCTTCATTGTCCTCCGTGTATATCAAAATAAGACGTTTTCTACAGTATCATCCACAGAACAGCCGCCGCGGCGCCCATGACCATAAGTATCATGGTCCCGCAGCCGCTTCCGCCTCTCTTCGGCGTCCGGTGTCCTCCGGAGTTTCCGCCGAAATAGCTGTCATACAGCATGTGGTCGCCCACATCCATCCGTCCGTTGCCATTCAGGTCGTGCATCCTGCGCCTCCTGTCTGTGCCTGGTTCCTGCTGCCTTCCTAATCTTCCCGGAAGGTTTCAATCAGGCTGAATTTCCCATCCTTATCTTTTGTAATAGTCAGATCTACGGGCATCAGGGATTCGTGGTTGGGATAGTACAGGATAACGGCGTGATAACCGCCCCCGTC
>Ga0256404_1004148_pt1 | contig 27804 bp, 34 predicted proteins | sample RumenRJG_01DNA_FD_185990 | JGI IMG/M metagenome (GOLD analysis project Ga0256404, IMG submission 185990) | Bovine rumen microbial communities from Lethbridge, Alberta, Canada - RJG_01 | ecosystem: Host-associated > Mammals > Digestive system > Stomach > Rumen | place: Canada: Alberta | collected...
TATAGGAAGATTTTCTTCGACACTTTCATTCTCGATTGAACTAACATCTTTTTTGAATTTTAACTCAGTCGCCCCAGTATCTGGATCTTTTTTAATAGAAACCTCACGTGAAACTGAGATTTTAGTACCGGATACTATAGGGTCGTTAAAATCTGAAGATGTCTCTTCGGCATCAACAGAAATATTTTCTCTGATACCTTTTTCTTCCATACCCTTTTCCTCTTTAAACAAGGATTTAAGACGATTTATAATAGACATTGAAAACACACCTCGGATTTTCACAGGAACATATCCTCCAATCCTTAATTATAATTTATCTGAAAATCATATATAAAGGTTACTAAATTTTTCATCAGTGTAATCAAAAAGATTACACCCGATAATTTTTTTAGGAAAACCTAAAATTTTAAAAATTAATAAACAATAATATACAAAATAAAAACAATAGACAAAAGGAAGAATTAAATGATAGAAAAATTCGAAATTAAATCACATGATGGACCTGGAAGAATAGGAAAATTAAACGGTGAAAAAACTCCAAAATTATTTTATAAAGATGAATTAAAAATCGCACCGTCAGAAGGATCCGCATACAATATTGATAAAGAAATAGCTAAATTCAACATAGAAGAAACCATAAGGCTCGCAGAAGAAAATGTTGATAAATGCAATGCTGCAGTAATTCAAGGATCAAAATACATAAACTTAAGAATTGAATGCATGAAGAAACTTGAAGAAATAGGATACAACATTTTTATTGTGGCAAATAGTGATGAATTATTGACAAACCCCAGAGAATTAGTAGACATTATTGTTAATTTAAGAAAAAATGCCCATCCTTCAAGCATATTAATTTTTACTTTTGCTGAAAGTTCATTTATGCCAATTTTGACATATATGGGAATTGATGGTTTTTTAACTGATTCAAGTAACTATTATAGTCACCTAAAGGTATTGCAAACACCCACCAAAGCATATGATTTGAATACATACAAATTATTTGATGAAATAACACAAGAAGAAATAGAAGAAAAAAATGTGGAATGCTTAGAATTTGTCATTAGAGAAATTCAGGCCCATATGGAAAATAGTTCTTTAAGAAATTTAGTTGAAGAGCGCTCTACAACCTCTCCCCAAAACATTTCAACTTTAAAAATTTTAGATAAAAAATATATGGATTTTATTTTAGAATACAACCAATTATTCTAATTTAAATGATGCAATCAAATCGGTATATTCATTAATTGCTTCTGAAGAGTAATCAGCAGTCCTTAACTCAAAAATATAGATATTGCCCTCCTGAATAAAAACATAAGTATGTATATCAAAAGTAATATCAGGAGTTTTTATATTTCCGTGAAGCTTAATTGCATCCATCGATGCAATCTGAATAAATTCAGAACTTAAAATCACTCCACCATCATCAACAATGCATTTTTCCATAAATTCCTTATAACTATCCAAATTAGTTTCAGTCGGAAAAGAAACAACATTCAATAAATTGCTTTCACCTTTAGAAAGAGTGGCAATGCAGTCAGGATTGGAGAAAGTATCTGCCGTTTCAATATCCCATGTATCCGGATACTCAAAACTCACATTACCTGATTGAAACAACTTATTCTCCATCTTTTTCATCCTCTTTTGTTGATTTGATTTCAATCGTTTCTGGAGATTCTTCTAACGTATCAATATATTTGGAGAATGGTTCTGGAAGTTTTGGCATTACTTCTTTTAATATTTCAGCTGCATCCAATTCCAATGCCTGTCCTGAAAGTAACTGATCAACATCAAAGTCAAAATCAAAAGGCTTAAGCAAATCGTCAGTAGGTACCCTTAAGTTAATTTTATGTTTGTTAAGTATCATTTTTATAGTACTTGTGTTTCTGATTTGTTCATTCATGTCATCAATAGTACTATTTATATCATATGCTATGGCTTTATTCTTCTCATTTACATCATGTTTAGCTTTTGAAATGGACTTTTCTAAACTGTCAACCAACTCAGCATTTCTTCTATTAATATTATCCCTAGCTTCATCAATGACAACATTAATAGCATTTAAAATAGATTTATTTAACTCAACATTATAAGCAAGAATCATTTTATTTTTATAATCCAATTCTTTAAAAATAGCAACCCTTTCCTCATCAACACTTACAAGTTTCTTATTTAACTCATAAATTTCATCTTTAGCCTTAATTAACTCCTCTTTATCAGACAACTGGTCTTTCAGTGAGCCAACATCATCAAAAAATGAACCTTTAAGTGCGTCCAACTGTTCCTGCAATTCAAGTATTTCAGCATCTTTTTGAGCTAAAAGCTCCTCATCAACTTTAGAATTATTTTTTATCAATTGTTCATATTCATCTTTAGGAATGACTTTAACTAAATCATTATCTTCAAACGGATCTTCTTTTTTTAAACTGACTTGTTTTTGTTTTGATTCTTTTTCAACCGAATTACCGTCTTTATCTTTACTGGTATATTTTTTTGTATATACCCGAACAGTCCTAAATTCCTCATTTTCCATTTCCAAACACCTACTTAATTATATCTACATTCATTATAATTTAAATAGTTTATCTAAAAATGATTAAAAAAAAATAATTATTGAGGAGGTTAATTTATAAAAATCACTTCTCCTCATTTTCAATCCACAACATCATAGCTTCTTCGATAGCTTTTGAATACCATCCGGTAGTGAACAACAACTTAGAAGAGGCTAATTTACGAAAATACATGTCAAGGTCATTATTGACCTTAATGGTAACTCTTCTATTTTTAGTCATGAATAATTATTATTTATCTTCTAGTAAATAAAGCATACAGTATCTTATGGACTTAATTTCATTTATTAATTATAATAATTATATTAAAAAGTTAAATTGGCCAAAATTAAAACATTTTGAATATACTTTTTAGGTAGATTAATTATCAAAAATCACCACCCCATTCAGCAATTTATTCCGTATCTTCCAACAATAAAATTCCCACATGCCCAATGAAATCTCCGGCCGATTAATCCCACAGACAAATTCACACACAGGACACTTAAACAAAAGTCTTGTCATAAAAATGTGTTATATTTACCCGGCAATATACTTATCCAACAAAAAGATTTATATATGAGAAAAACATAAGTATTATACGATATGAAATAAAATTCATGTCTACAATGAACATCAGTCAACCATTTTATAATCTCCAATTGTTAGTTCATTGCACTTAAAATGCGAAGTAGATAAAATTCTACTTCACTCCCCCTCCCCTTTTTATAAACACATCGAAATCCATCATTAAAATATGAAAATATTTACTTATTTAAATTTAATTAATTATATACATATGATCCACATATTTTATAATAAATCAACATCAAAAATCAAATAATTTAATAAAAAACACAAAATATACATAATTGAATTAAAACATAGTACAAATTAACCTCAAACATAAATTTTAATTCATTATAGGAAAAATTTATATAAAACTATATATACTATTAAAACATATTAAAATACGATATGTTTTAAAATTCATATCAATGAACATCAAAAAGATTAAATTATTATCTCCGAAATTTGTTCATAATACAACCAGTATCGTAGATTGAAATATATCTACGATTACTTCCCTAAAAAGATTAAACATCATCCAAAATGCTTGAATCAGCTCCAGCAATTTCAACAAGGTATTCTGCTTCAACGATATGTAACTCCGCAGGAATAACGACACAATGAAGTGGTCCTCCAAAATCATAATCAATCAATTCTGAAATTTTACCTGCCTTTACTACAACATCACTTGAACCTACTCGAGCAATACCCATAGCCAAAGTATCTTCAGTTATCAGGCCATCATAATCAAGCGAATCTTTAATGTTCATTAAATAATCCAAACCCTCATTAACAGTCATATAACGGTCTTTATGGGCCTGAATATCCAATAAAACCAAAGTATGAAGATTAGATTTTAAGTTTTCCTCAATTGCAACATATGGAGATTTAGGATAGAAATTATAATCCGGAAACGGAATAGTTGTTACTTTACCGAACTTATAACCTTGAAGACCTGATATGGCTGGGGCTGAAGATAGAATAGATGATCCATGAATAACCTCATATTTTATTCCTTTTTTAGCACATTGAACTAAAAAATCACTATGCGTTGTTGCAATCAAAGGGTCTCCTCCAGTAATTAAAGCCACGTCACAATTTTTAGCTTCTTCAATGAACTTATGTTCTTCCTCAACTTCACCTCTAACCAAAACTTCTATTTCTTTTCCAATCAATTCTTCAATCTTATCAAAACTGGATCCGAATAATCTTGATGTGAAAAATTCGGCATAAATTTTGTCAACATTTTTTAAACATTCCAAACCTTTTAATGAAATATCTTTTTCATCAAATAATCCTAAACCTACTAAATAAAACATGATATACTATATATGAAATAAAACATAAAAAAGTTATTATGAAATGTGTTAAAGTTCCATTAAAAAAGCTTAATGATGTCAGAAAAGAATTAATGGAAAAAGAATTAATGAGAATGGATTACAGAATTAAAGCTGAAACTGATTATGGTTATATTCCAATAAAAGAGGATATTGATGAATATGAAATTGTTGATATAGAATTAGAGGAACTCAATACCCATCCACATAACTTTTCAGAACTTCTTGAAGATGAATTGACTGATAAAGAAATAGAGGATTTAAAAACTTCTTTTGATACAATTGGAGATATTGTTATTTTAGAAATTCCAGATAATTTAGAATCCAAAAAGAATATTATTGGAAAGGCCACACTTGACTTCACTAAAAGAAAATCAATTTACATGAAAAAAAGTGCAGTGCATGGAACAATACGAATCAGAGATTTGGAGCTGATTGCTGGGGAAAATAATCCTGTAACAATACATAAGGAACATGGAGCAAGATTAAAACTAAATGTTGAAGAAGTTTATTTTTCACCAAGACTTGCAACTGAAAGAAAACGTGTAAGTGACAGTGTTTGTGATGGTGAAAATATTTTAGACATGTTTTGTGGAATAGGTCCATTCCCAATAGTCATAGCAAAAAATAATAATGTTAACATCACTGGTGTTGATATTAATGAAAATGCAATAAAATATTTTAATGAAAATATTAAATTGAATAAGTTAAAAAACATTACTGCAATATGTGGTGATGCTAGAGAGATATCAACATCATTTAAAACAAAATTTGATAGGATAATTATGAATCTTCCAGGACTTGCATATCAATTCCTTGATGTTGCTATCAATTTAATTGAAGATGGTGGAATAATAAATTATTATGAATTCTCTGATGGGTATGAACAGGGGACAAAAAGATTAATTGATGCAGCATTAAAAGAGAAAAAAAATGTGGAAATAATTAACACAAGAAAAGTTAAATCCACATCCCCAGGAGAATGGCACGTAGCCATAGATGCGAAAATCACATCTAAATAGGATCAATTATGCCTTTTTCAGTGATAATTCCTGTGATAAATTCACTAGGAGTGATATCAAATGCAGGATTTATTACTTCAGTGCCTTCAGGACATATTCTAGCCCCACCATAATATCTTACTTCATCACCATCCCTTTCTTCGATAACAGTATCAAAGATAGATGCTTCAAAATCAAAAGTAGACAATGGAGCAGCCACATAAAATGGAACATCATGCTGTTTTGCAGCCATAGCTACCATAAATGAACCAATCTTGTTAACTACACCGCCTTTTGCTATCCTGTCAGCACCAATTACAACTTTATCAATTTTTCCCTGAGACATTAAAAATCCTGAAGCAACATCAGGAATTAATTTCACAGGAATATTTTCCTGCTGCATTTCCCAAACACTCAAACTAGCACCCTGACCACGAGGCCTTGTCTCATCACAAATGACATTAATGTTTTTCCCTGCATCACGGGCTGCTCTAAAAACACCTAAAGCAGTTCCATAATCAACACATGCCAAAGCACCAGCATTACAATGAGTTAAAACAGTATCTCCTTCATCAATTACTTCTGAACCATATTTTCCGATTGCCATATTAGTATCAATATCTTCCTGATACATTTTTAAGGCTTCTTCAAGAGGATTGTCACTGTGCAATACCCTATCAACAGCCCAAAATAAGTTAATTGCAGTTGGACGTGCTGCCTTAATTTCATCGGCAGCCTTATCCAAATCATCATCATTCAAATAAGCAAGAGCCATACCGAATGCCGCTGCAACACCAATAGCAGGAGCACCACGCACAATCATATCTTTGATTGCAATAATGACTTCCTGATAATTTTCACAATAAACATAAGTTAATTCATCCGGAAGTTTAGTTTGATCAATTAATTTTAATTTATTTTCTTCCCATTCTATAGTTTTCATAGAATAAAATTTATAAAAAAAATTATATAAAATTTAGCAAAAAAGAGAAAAAAAATTAAGATTATTTTTCTTCTTTCTTACTTTTAATTAAATTTTCCATATCATCAAATTGCTGGTCAACTTGTTTTTTTACAATTGAAGCAGCCAAAGTAGCAGTACCTACACTAGATAAAAGAAAACCTCCCCATGCCAAGATTAATGAATCAAGTTTTCCAACTACACTGTTTCCAGACGCTTCATAACTGTTACTTGTAAATGCATTTGAAACCATAGTTATGGACTCTAAAGGAGAAACCCCCTCAGCAAACATGGTAAATAAAAAGCTGACCCATACAATTGAAAATAACAATAATATTGATATTCCCAGACCCATACTTTTAGTGAATTTCACAAATCTTCGATAGTAAACTTGCATGAAATAAAAATATCCTAAAATATGGAATAAATCAATCCAAATAAGTGAACTATCCCCAAATACAATACCATTTATGGATCCGAAAGGAATCAATGTAAATAAAATGATTTTATCATTTAAAGAGTCAGTACTCATACTCATAACAAGATATATGGAAAGAATAATATCTAAAAGAAATATAGGAAATGACCCATCCTTCCAATTAAATATTAAATATAAGTCAATAATAATGAAAATAAATACCATTGACAAGTAAAAAATTTGCTTTAACGATGCTAATTTTTCTTCAGGGAAATATTCTACAGGATTTAAAAACTTCGCATATTTTAAACCCGGTATTGATTGCATATTATTAACAATTAATTTAGCAATATATACTAAAAATATAAAAATTCCGGCCGCAACTAACAATTGAAGAATAAGAAGCAACACAAAGTTATAATCCATTATTCATCATCCCCTTCAATTAATTTTTCTAATTCAGCAAATCTTTTATTGAAATGTCTTCTTAATATTGCTGCAGTCAATGTTGCAGCACTTACTCCCGAAATGACATAGCCCCCCCAGACCAATAATAGGCTATTGAATTTACCAAGGATGGTTGCACCGAAAATTCCATAACCATTACCAGTGAACTCATTGGAAATCATTACAAGAGAGTCCAAAGCATTTACACTTTCAGCATATTGAGTTATGAAGAAACTAGCAAAAATGATTACGAATAATAAAACTATAGTTACTCCCAAACCATTTGAATTAGTATAATCCATAAATTTATCAAAATTAAGTTTTGCAAAGTATATGAATATTAAAACATGAATTACATTGAAATAAATTACCAAATCCATATGGAACAAAAGTAAAGATAATGATCCATATGGAATTAGTATCAGCCATATAATCTTATTCTTTAAAGAGCTTTTATCCATTGTGACTGCAAAATACAATGAAAGTGCAATATCAAATATCACAAAGGAATACAAAAAGACCATTCCCTCGCCCACAATAGCATAAAAGATGTTTACAACACACAAAGCCATCATGATTAGATAAAAAATCTGCTTCAATGAATGAATTTCGTCCTCAGGCAAATAATCCTTCAAATTTATAAACTTAAAATAGCCATTTTTTACTAGATTATATGTAAATCCTCCTAAAAGTGTTAAAACTAAAAAAACAACTATCACAATAGCAAATTGATATAATGTTTCCGCTAATAAATCCACAATTAAACACCAATTAATTTTTTTATATTTAAATTTTTATGATTTTAATTATATAACATTTTAGAATTCTTACAGACAGAATAGAAATAACAAGTATTAATTCAATTGCAACACAACATAATTACTTTTTATATTCTTTAAGTAAATTCTCCAATTCATCGAATCTATTGTCATAATCCTTAAATTTCCTGTCAAAATATTTCATTAAAATTGCAGCTGTCAATGTGGAAACACTTACTCCAGACAATAAATAACCTCCCCAGACCAAAACCAATGAATCAAGTTTTCCAGGAACACTATTTCCTAAAACGGCATAACCATTACTGGTAAAAGCATTGGAACTCATTACTAATGCATCAAGCATATTAACGCCTTCAACAAATGAAGTGATATACATACTTATAAATACAATGGCGAATAATAACAGTATTGCAATTCCCAACCCATGATTTCTGGTATACTCATTGAACTTGCCATAATATACCTTAATCATATACACCATCGCAATAATATGAGAAAATGTAAAAAGGGACAAAATAGAAAAGTCAGATATTAAAAATGACACGGTACCAAATGGAATTAATAAAAATGCAATTAATTTGCCCTTATAAGAACTTGTATCCACATCTATAAAGCAAATCAATGAAATTACAAAGTCATAAATTGCAAGATAAATTAAATCATAATTCTCAACAACCAGTGCCAAAACAACAAATGTAAAACATCCTGCCATCATCAACAGAAAATAGATTTGTCTTAATATATGAATTTCATCTTCAGGAAAGTATTCATTCGCATCCACAACACGATAGTTTTTAATTCTTAAATAACTCTTGTTGATGAAAATATAAGCAATCAGAAAGATAACTAAAATAATTACAAAAGACAATGCTGTTCCAAAAATCATATAATTTAAATCCATAATATTATTTTTATTCAATAAACTATATAATAATATTATGAGACTGTCCAAATCAAAAATCAACACATATCTTAAATGTCCTCGTGAATTCAAATATAGATATATTGATGAAATTGAAACACCACCTAACGAGTACATGGCTCTTGGAAGCGATGTTCATCTAATAGCTGAAAACTATGCAAAAATCTATGGTGATAATCCACAGGAAAATCCGAGATACTTTCTCGATTTGATAGCACGTAATCTAAAATTAGACCCTGAAGAATATAATATACATCTAAATAGCTTATCTTCATTTTTTAAAAAGGCATTTATAGAAAATGATTACACACTTTTCAGCCAAGAAGAATATCTCAGTGATGATACCCATAACTTTACAGGCATAACAGATATTGTTTTGGAAAATCCTGATGGCGATTTAATTGTTATTGATTATAAAACCGGTTCTTCATCTTCATTCAGCAAATGCAGATTGGAACTAGGATATTACAAAATGCTTGTTGAAAGCAATTATGATAAAAATGTTATAGCTGCAGGAATATTTTTTACAAAAGACAATAAACTGAGATTATTATATTTTGAAGATAAAAACAATAAAAGAAAATATATCTGCAATAAAGAACTTGATGAAGGTCTTGATACATTATATGAAGTTAGAAAAAATATTAATCAGAAGAAATTTCCAAGAAATGAACAGTTTTTATGCAGATACTGTACTTATTCCGATATCTGCTACAAAGACAGCGATTAAAAAATAAGAAAAGTGATTATTTTTCAATGACATAACCACTGTTTTGACCTTTAGTTATAAAAATAGGTGCATCTTCACCTAAAAATTCACGTGTTGCTTTTAATACAGATTCCCTGTTTCTTTCATCAACAACAGAATATATTGTTGGTCCGAAGGAACTCATTCCAACACCATAAGCACCATTATCGCGCAAATGCTGCATTAAGTTATGCATTCTTTCGTCATATAATGTCAATTCTGCTTTTTGAAATCCTCTTTTGTGAATTTCATCAATGCATTTACCAAATTCTTCAATATCCTTTTCAAGCATTGATGGTATTAAATTCATGAAAACAATATGGGATAACTGTTCCACTTCTCTTTGAGGTAGCGGACAGAATCTTTGGAAGAGATTGACTTCTTCACCATCATGAATAGATAAACCGTATGGAGGTATGGCTATCAACACATCCCATTCCTGAGGAAACTCATATCTTCCAATAAGTGGTGGTGGGCATGCATTGGAAGCTGAAGAAGGTAAAAATGTTGCCTTTTCTTTTAAACTATGTCCTCCATCAGCAATGAATCCACCATCTTCAAAACCATATGTACCGATACCGGAAGTTCCCCCTCTTCCAACGATTGAAGATAATTCCACTGATGTTTTTTCAATTCCAACAGTTTCACAAATTAATTTAGCAGCAGCAAGTGCTATTTGAGTACCTGATCCAAATCCGGAATGTGCTGAAAATGCATTGTGAACTTTAAAATCAAAACCAATATCCAAGTCAAAGTGATTGCAGACATCTTCGTAAGCCTGTCTAATCTTTAAATTGCATTCTTCAATAGCTTCTTCATCAGTAATGCTTTCATCAAATTCTACATTAACTCCATTTTCTGTTTGAGTACTTTCTAAAATAAACTGCGGATCTTGTAAAGAAAATCCTATTCCGCCATCAATTCTTCCATATGAACCATTCAAATCAAGTAATGTAATATGGATTCTAGCAGGTGTTCTAATTATCATAATTTATCGCCCATAATTTTTTAATACATATATACTATTCAACTTACTATATAAATAAATATCCATCATATAATGAAAAATGATTATTTTGTAACTAAAATCAACCCAACTATACAAATAACTATACCCAAAACTTGCTTTAAAGAAATATTTTCTTTATATGCAACAAAACCTACAATAAGCAGCGTGCATGCAAGACAAATATTTGCAACAACTGAAGCATTGCTGACCTTCCATCCTGCACGATATATTAAAATATAGCCTGTTTCCAAACCTACAATGGATATTCCCAGAACAATAGATGTCCAATTAATCTTTGATATTTCAAAAGCCACATTTTCCGGCCTTGAAATAACAAAAAATAATATTATAGTAACTATTGTTGCGGTTACATATGTAAAGATTAATGTAACAAATGGATCAACATCCCCCGGAGTTGATTTAGTACAAATGTTATACATAGTATTTGCTAAAACAACCAAAACCATTGGAAAGATTAAACTTATTGCCGTATTGTCCATTTTATTCCACATCAAAGTCCACAATTTCGCCATTATCATCAACTATTTTAGCAATAGTGTCCTGTGCATTTTTAAGCTTATCATCACAAGCTTTAACCAAGTCCATTGCTTTTTTAAATTCTTCAATTGCATTATCTAAAGGAACATCACCTTTTTCTAATTTTGCAACAATTTCTTCCAATTCCTTTAAGTTATCTTCAAAACTGACGTTTTCATCCACCATATTAAATCACCTTCGTATTAACATTACCATCTTCAAATTCAACTTCCAGATTATCTCCAGATTTTAATTGTTTAGCACTGGAGACCACTTTACCATTAGTTCTAGCTAATGAATATCCTCTTTTTAATGTATTTAGAGGATTTAATATTTCTAATTTTGATAATTGCAATAAATAATTTTCTTTTTGATTTTTAATAATATTTTCAGGATTTTTTAAAACATTAGAATTTTTCAATAAATCCAATTTGTTTTTATTTTTCATTATTAATGACTCTGAAGAATGCTGTAAGCGACGAACAATATTATCGAGCATCATTTCTTTAGGAGCATAAATTTCACGTGGAGCAGTGAATAACTGTTTGGATACAATATTATCCAATTTGGATTTATTTTCATCCAAGGTTTTATTGATTGCCAAATTAGCTCTCAAATTAAGTTGATCAATAGCATTTCTTATTTCTGCATAAGGAGGAACAGCAATTTCAGCAGCTGCCGTTGGCGTTGCTGCTCTCAAGTCCGCTACAAAATCTGATATAGTAAAATCAATTTCATGACCTACAGCACTGATTACAGGAGTATTGCAATCATATATTGCTCTTGCAACAATTTCTTCATTGAATGACCATAAATCTTCAATGCTTCCCCCACCTCTTCCAACAATAAGAGTATCCAAATTAAATTTTTCAGATCTTTTTATTTGATAAACAATATTTTCAGCAGCCTTATCTCCCTGAACAAGTGATGGGAACAATAAAACTTCACAAAATGGCCAACGTCGTTGAATTGTTGTTATAATATCACGAATCGCCGCACCATTGGCTGCAGTGACAACTCCAATTCTTTTTGGAAAGTTAGGGATTTTCTTTTTATGAGATTCGTCAAACAATCCTTCTTTATTGAGTTTTTCTTTTAGTTCCTCAAATTTTCTGTGTAAATCACCAATACCATCTTTAGATATTTCACTGACATACAACTGATAAGTCCCATAGTTTTTATAAACTTCAATTTTTCCTTCTATAAGAACTTTCATACCATCTTTTGGTTTGAATTTGAGTTTATATCTAGCTCCAAACATGACACCACGAATTTGACTTTCTTCATCCTTTAAAGTAAAATACAGGTGTCCACTTCGATATAACTTAACATTTGATAGTTCACCTTTAATAAAAACATGCTTTAAATTAGAATCGCTACCAATTAACTCACCAATATAGTCAGTGACCTTAGATACAGTGATATACTCCTCAACCATAAAATATCACCTTAAATAATAATTTGTTAACAAGAAGTAAATACTTTTTTGATGATAGAATTTAATTATTTAAAAAACAAAGAAGATAATATGGCAGACAAAGATTTGAAATTAGAAACAAAATGCTATGATGCTAATGAATATGGATACCTATATGGATTAAACAAAAGGATTCCTGATGAAGAATTCGAAAAAGTGAAACATTATATGAGAGATTTTAGAAGAAAAGACTTTTTAGATGGAATCATAAAAGTTACTGGAAGGCCAGAAGGTTATCGTTGCCTGGAAAAAGATGTCAGTAAAGTTGAAGAAATTTTAGGGATAGAAAACACACTAGAAAAAAGGCAAAATAAAATTAAAAAGGCATTTGAAGATCCGATTCAAAAAGTAAATCTTAAAGATAAAGCATACAACTGGCTCAATACTCTTTTTAAAACAGGAGGAACAAGACCAAAACAGGACTTAAGCCGTTTGGCAATCCATTCAACAAAGATTTATGACCCTGATGACAGCTTTAAAAATGGAGCTGAAGACGGTGAGGGAACATTGTTCATGTACACTCCTCACGGAATGTGGTATATTATCAACAATTGCGGAAAGTATAGTGATTTAAGCTTGAATAATGTAAAAACACCTCAAGGAGGAGCTATTGGCTATAGATTAATGTATGATGATACTCTTGATACATTGATTAGAATATACACAGAAGAAAATGAGTATAGTGGTGAAAAATTATATTAATTATTGACATCAACTATTTATGATAAAAAAAATAATAATTAAATAAATGTAAAAAATAGGCGATATTATGGAATATGATATTAAAAGTATAGCCATTTATACAATAATTGCAACACTTATTGCATCTATCATTGATGCAGTATTTTTCGCATCAAATATTGTTGCATATAGTTCTATAATTGCTATAGCAATAGCAGGAGTTATTATTGGATTTTTAGCAAAAAATTTAGAAACTGCAGGATTTGCAGGAGGAATAGCGGGTTTTATAGTCTCAATTCTTCAATCATTTATAGCTCCAATATTTTTAAAAGGAACAAGCATTCACATATTAGATTCTTATTATGCAATTATTTGTGTAGGTGCAATTTGTGGAGCGGGAGTTAGTTTAATCATGACAAGAAATGATTAAACACCACCATCACCAACCAAACCATTAAATGAATGAAAATACTACCCATCCAACATCAAATTATCACCTAAAAAAGAAAAGACCTATTACTAAATTAAAAATACTTAAAAATCAAGTATTATTAAATATAAAGAAAAAGCTTTATGCGACTTAAATAATTTTTAAAACAAACATATAATTACCTAAAAAGAGGTGAAATTATGGATAAGAAAAAAATTATTATTGCAGTAGTCGTTATTATCGCAATTATTGCTGCAGGATTATTAATTTTAGGTAGTTCAGACATAACATTACAAGGTGTGGGTGCAAAAGTTACTATACCAAATAACTACACCGTAGATGATAAAGGAGTAGCAAGTGCAGGAGACGTGAAAATAGCATTTATAGGATCTGCTGATGGAACAAATGCAGATGTTGAAAAGTTTTATGGAGCTGTAGCTAAATCTGGAAATGAATCAGGATATAAAAACTATAAAAATGGAACTATAGGTGATTTCAAATTCCAAGAATTTAGTGCTAATCCAAAAGAACTTAAAAATATTACAACTGAAAAAGTTACCTCCGGAGATACAACATCATGGACAGAATATCCTCCACAAATGGCAACCGTAGGTATGTTAAATGATGACAGTGTTGTTAATATGAGAAGAGTTACTTTTGTTAATACAAAAGATAATACAATTAATGATTTATTAATTTACTCAAACAATACGAATATTGATTTAAACACTCCAGAGTTTGATAAAATAATAAATAGTATTGCAATTTTAGAAAAATAGATAATTAATTTATTTTTCTATTATTTATTTTTTAAATATTTTCAATATAAATAAAAAAAAGAATTTAGTAATGACTTTGTGGAGTCATTCCTAAATGATGATCTTCGCTTTTCTTACCAGGAATTCCATAAGCATCAGCTCTACATTGAGTACATGCCCTAAATACTGGTATAATCTCTTCAACTTGTTCACGAACACTTTCCATCATTGAACAATCAGGACGTGAATAATGTTTCATTTTTCCTAACGGTATCAATGGCAGAATATTCATTAAAGAAGCACCTCTCTTTTTAACTTCTTTAGCTATTTCAACAATGTGTTCGTCATTCAATCCAGGAATTAAAACTGAATTTACTTTAACAACCATTCCATTAGCTGCTGCCTTTTCAACACCATCCAATTGATTTTGAATCAAAATTTTAACAGCATCATAATCCTTATAGACTTTACCTTCATATTTAATGAATGAATAAATATCCACTGCAATATCTGGATCAATTGCATTTATTGTTACGGTTACAGAATTTACACCTAATTCTGCAAGTCTGTCAGCATATTTTGGGAGCAACAATCCATTAGTACTCATACATTTAATTAAGTCAGGATGTTTTTCGGCCATTTTTTCAAAGAATTCAAATGTTTCCTCATTTGCAAGTGAATCTCCAGGCCCTGCAACCCCAACAACTGAAATTGGACCGTCTGCAGTTACATCATCAATATGAGCAATTGCATCATCAGGTTTCATGATACAACTTGTTACACCAGGTCTGTCTTCCTCATTATTAATATCCCTCGTACAGAAGTTACAGAATATATTACACTTAGGTGCAACTGGCACATGAGCTCTTCCAACTTTATCATGCATTTTTTCATTAAAGCAAGGATGTGCTTTAGTTATATGTGCAAATCTTGAACCTTTATGTTCAGCCATAATAACCACTTCTCCATATTTATTTATACTAATTTTATAACAAGTGTTATATAAATTTTTCTACATTCCGTTATTTAATTCAGCAATATATTCTTCAGCTTTTTCAATCCAAGAATCCATAATTAACTCATCAGTGGCCACGACTGCAATAATATCCTTTGTAGACATGTCTTTAATAATTTTAAAGCCTTCTGGTAAAATTCTGAATATTGCATCATAAATTCTTCTTTGAAGGTTGGAGTGCGGGTCATCAATAACCAAATTCTCCAAATCCATCTGATTGCCTGAAATTTCAAGCTGATACCTGTTAGGTTGATAAATCTCATCTCTGGAAAATATTCTCCACAATTTGTTTAAAATATTAGGAAGATAATTTTCATCATCAACAAGAATCATCGTCACATCATTTTGTTTATTATAACTGAAACTAGCGACATCTTTGAATTCGACAACAGTAGAAGTTTTTTTCATTTTAATAGCTAATATAAATACCGGATCATCAGGATTGACAAAAGCTTTTAAATCATCGACAGATGCACCCAAAACCAAATCCTGAAAGATTTGTTTAATGATGATTTCATAAACTTCAGCACCTTTCTTATCATAGCATTCAACTAACATCGAATCAACCCTGTTTATTTATTATCTTGCCTGTGTCCCATTCCTGATACAAGAAGAGCTGCACCTACAGCACCAATGTGTTGAGAGTATTCAGGAACAATAATTTCAATTCCACCTAATGTTTCACTTACAGCTTCAACAAGACCTGAAATTAAACTTGTTCCTCCCACTTGTATCAATGGTTCACGAATATCAATTTCCTGAAGTTGTTGTTCATACACTTGCTCTGATACAGAGTGACATGCAGCGGCCGCAACATCAGCTTTAGATCCACCTGCTGCAAGAGTAGTAACTAAATCTTGAATACCGAATACAATACAGTAGGAGTTCAACATTGCTCTTCTCCAATCCCCTTGAACAGCTAAAGGACCGAGTTCAGTAATATCTACATCTAATCTGCGTGAGGTCATATCTAAAAATCTTCCGGATGCACCGGCACAGATACCACCCATAGTAAAGTTATCAGGAATACCATTATTTACAGTAATTACCTTGTTATCCATACCACCAATATCTAATACAGTAGCTTCTCCTTTTTGACAATCTGCCAAGTATACTGCACCTTTTGCATTAACAGACAATTCTTCCTGAATAAGTTCAGCGCCGAATTCCTGACCCATTGTGAATCTACCATAACCAGTAGTTCCAATACCATCCAAATCATCCCAGCCATAATCAGTTTGACTGAAAGCTTCTGATGCTGCAGTTTTTGCAGATTCAATGATATCCTTAGTTGATGTCCAACCAGTTCCGATAACCTGATTGTTTTCCATCAAGACCGCTTTTGTAGTGGTTGAACCGGAGTCTAAACCAAGAGTAAGGCCTTCTTGTTTTTCACGAGCAAGAATACTTCTACGAGTTACTGTGGTAGCCAATGCTTCCATACGAATAAACAATTCATCAGCTTTTGTTCTTTCAGTAAATGAATAGGTAACTACCGGAATACGAGTATTATTCTGTATAAAACGTCTTACTTCATTTCTTACAAGTGCTGCTTCAGCACATCTAAAACAAGTAGCAATAAATACTGCATCAGGCCTTGATTTACCTTCAACAATAGCCATGGCTCTTGCAATCATTAACTTTAAACTTGAACTTTGTGCAGAAAAACCAAATTTTTCATATGCCTCATCAATATACTCTAAATCGATTTCTGGAAGAATAATTTCCGCACCAAATTTATTAGCTGCTTTTTCAATTTCCTTTTGAATTCCACTATATTCAGTTCCACATGAAACTAAAGCAATTTTTACCATATTTATTCCTCCCCTGACTCTTCTAGTGAATCAACAAAATCATTTATTTCATTAACCATAAGATAAGTTTCATCTTGATTAGTTGGATAAGTTACTTCTAAAACAGGAATATCTCTGTTCCTAAGCAAGAATATTGACAATTCATTTGTTCTTGCACAACCAATACAACCAAAGCCATATGGTGCACCATCAACAATAATTGCTGCTTCAGCTTCATCTATCAATGGTCCAATAATAGACATTCTACCACGAACACCTGATGGAACCTCAATAGCCGCATATTTAAGACCATTAATCGGGTCTTCTTCAGTAATATTCATTGGTGGAGAATCAATCTCCGGATCTTTAATTTTTTGCCTAATTTGTTTTTGAAGAACTAAAGGAGTATGACCTTTCCTTTCAATTAAATCTGCCAAGATTAATGAATTTGGAGGATAAATAGCTACTTTCACCATATTTTCACCTATAATTTTTATTTATTTTCTAAACATTCATTCATAATTTTTTCAAAATCATCAACTTTTACCGGTTTTTTCTCTTCAATTGTTACTTCTTTGGGATTTTCTAAAGCTTCAGCAACATAACCAAGTATTGTATATTCTTTTTCCATTTGATGGAATCCTTCTCTTGGGCCGAATCTATGACCTCTACATCTTCTAGGATCCCCTGGAGCAAAGCCTCTTTCCTTTGTGAATATATGTGCAGGATCAAGTTTTCTAATCTCTTTAATTGCTTTATACACATCCTCTTTTTTTCCACTAATCATTGATCCATAACAAGTGTTTTTAATTGTTAAAGGAAGACCAAGCATGTGGAATTCTCCTACAATTTCACTTTCACTTACACGAGCTCCAGGTCCAAGAATAATCATACGAGTAATTACATCCGGATCCCAATCTTCACTACTCATGTTTACTTTAGGACATAGATTCTCTGACATAAACTACAACTCCTTCTTTTTTATCTTCTAAACCATCAGTATTCGCAACCATCTTACCGACAATATTTGTTGCATTGAATGATTCAGCAGTTGGCCCAAATTCCCGATTAGGTTCAAATCTAACACCAATCAAACCTGCAGTTTTTGATGACATGTTCGTAATACCAATTTCACATTCATTTACAACATCGGTCGGATTGTTTTCAGGAATAAGACCTTTAGCTAATTTCTTGTTACCTTCAAAAATGGTAATATGCATTCCAGGTACTGCGAAGTGAACTTTAATTTTTCCGATAGGGTTTTCCAAAAGACCTGAAATTAATTTAAAGTATTTAACTGATCTTGGAGCATTATCAACAAATTTAATTTCACATAATTCATTTGGACTGATGGCTTTTGTTACAACTTTTCCTTCATTAATAATATCAATAGTGTGTCTAGGAGATTGTTCGACAATTATTGCATCATCATCAGTTACACCCTCACGAATATGCTCAATACCCGCTTCAGCCAAAATTTTTCCAGCATCTCCTTGTGATTTACTAAGTAACAGTAATCTTTGTTGTTCAGATTTAACAGTTATGAAATCATCTTTTTTTGCAATATCAATAATTTCCATTCCTGCAGTGATTTTACCGACAGTGGTATGGTTTGGAGTTAAAACCCTGTTTTCACGGTAAACATACATCCTACCTACACCATTACCTTCATTCCTAATAGTTATAGTACCTCTAACTCTCTGAGTAGTATTTTCTTTAGGCTTATCGATACCTTGCAATTCATAAAAACCAATGAAAGAATTAGAATCAAAATTAACTTTAATTCTGTTATCCTTAATAATTGAAAACAAGTGCTCAACACATATTGGGGACTTCTCATCTATTTCAAAAGAAATATATGTAAATAATTCATTTCCTTCCTCCAAAACAGTGCTCAAATCAGAAACAGATGCACTATCAGTTGTTGTGCTTCTTTCAATAATCGGTTCAATAGAAGTTACCACATCATCATCAGTTAATTCGTTTAAAGTCTTTTTACCACCAATAATACGTGCAAAAATACCCTTGTTAAATGGAGGTACACCATATATATTAGTAGTATTTTCCTTAAGAAGAATTAAGTGAGTAGATTCATTACTAAAACTGGATAAACTTAAAACAACATCCCCCTCATAATATTTGAATTCATCATGAGTAGGTTCTAAATCAGTTACAATAGGTCCGATAGAAACTTCAGTTGAAGTAGACCACCTAATTGACAAATCAGTAAAATCTTCATATTGATTTTTCCACACATCAATAATAGGTTTTGCTTCCTCGTCATCAACCAATTCAATAATAATAGAACCTTGGGTAGTTTTAATTTTATATTTAGTAATATTCTTTTCCAGTTCTTTTTTACCTTTGATTAGACAAATAATACTACCAGGAGTATATGGAGCATTAGTTTCATCAATTACATCCTGAATTGTAGAACCATCTGCTACATCAATCTCTTTGCCATTAACTTTAATTAACATACAATCTCCTAATAATTGTTTAATATGATAAGTATATTTTTTAATATTAAAATACTTACTTATTTAATTTTGACAAAAGAGAAAAAAGAGAAAAAATAAAAAAATTCCGACTATAATTTAAAAACAGGATTTTTATTTTGATTAAAAACTTCTATTGTTTGGTCTTTATAGGTTACATTCAATACCCTATCGTCAGTTACTTCACCAACAACAGAAGCTTCAATTGAATATTCTGCCAAATAATCACAGATAAAATCACATTTATCTTTACTAGCAGTAAATACAAAACCTGATCCAGGATATGATTTTAACCAATCATTCCATGGCATATTTTCATTTTTAGGAATATCTTCCAAATTAACATTAGCCCCTTTTTCAGAAGTTTCTAAAAGCATTTCCAGTGTCCCTAAAATTCCGGGATTAGAAATATCCTTGCCTGCTTTAATATAATCATGTTCGGCCAAGTATTGTACTGCAGTGATTTGGTCACGTACAAGCTGAGCATCCTTATCATAAGTAGTATCCCAGTTCAAACTAAACATTTCATGAGGTTTTCCATCCAAATCAATAGCCACAATTACTTTATCGCCAGTTTTAGCATCAAAACTAGTAATTAATTTATCTTTCTGAGCAATTCCCACAATAGCTACCCCTACAGAGTCACTATCGCCATCAGGATGTAGGTGTCCTCCAACCATTGGAACACCAAATTTCAAGCATCCATCTTTAATGCCTGTCAGCAAATCCTCATAAATTTCATCATGATTAATAGACATTATATTAACCATGGCCAACGGTTTACCCCCCATGGCAGCAATATCATTAACATTAACAAGAACTGAACAATAACCTGCCCAATAAGGATTTACATTCATGATTTGACCCCAGATTCCATCCGCAGCAATTAATACAACCTGATTATTTCCAATGTCAACAGCTGATGCATCATCACCAATATCAATGATCACATCCCCAGAAACATTATAAGCATCACTTAAAAGATTAACAACATTATCAATAGAACTTTTACGTGAAACTCCTTCAAATTCTTGCACTTCCTTTATGAGTTTTTCAAAGTCTAAAATAAACCCCACTTCCTTAAATTTTATTAATTGTATATTTAATATTCATATTATTTATGATTTCAATGATTTCATTTTCAACATCATCAATTGAATTGAAATCTCCAGAATAATTATTATTTTTAAAAATTTTTTTATAAATTATATTGCCGATAATATCATCATTTCCACTTTCAACTTCAAAAATAACAGAATTTTTTGATTTAAAACCATCTTCAACTACCTTATCCAAATCACCATCAGTTATTCCTATTATTGGAATATTGAATCTGTATAAAATATCAGATGCAATCAAAGTGGTATCATCACCGATTGTTATTACACATGAAGCATTCCTGAACTTATATACATCTTCCCCTGCATGATCAAGAAAAGCTAATTTAAATTTTTCAGAGGTTTTATTTTCCAATACTCTTGGCGTTACTTTTGCCTTTCTTAAAAGTCCTGTTTTAACAATTGCTGAAGATAAATCAACATCCCCTAATTTTTCAACACCATGAGGCTTTATCTCTCCACCAACAATATCAACTATTTTATTGTCGTTTGATACCAAAACAAGTTTATCTGAAGTTGATTTTCCAATGACAACACTATTGACCATAATGTTTTCACCAGGACTTACTCCATGAATAGTACGTCGACTTTGACTTTTTTCATCATCTTTAATATGGTTTTCATAGATTTCTTCAGGTTCAACAATGGTTAAATTTAATTTTTTAGCAAATTCGTCTGCCAAATTGCTTTTTACAGCCCAATTAATCACACTACCATCAACTTCGCCGGGCCTTTCAATTTGAATAATTGGAGTATTATTTTCATCGATCTTATTTTTATAGTGGTTATATACCTTATATCCAAAAACCTGTCCTGTGGTAGATGATTTGCCATAATTTAAAAGAAAAATAACATCAACAGAATCCTCATGAAATATTTTAAGCGAATCGCTTGGAACCAATTTACGGGAAATATCAATAATATCCTCCAAAGACTCGTCAATGACGGCAGTTCGACCCATCGTTCCACCCAATCTTACAGAAACATTCCCATATTCAACAATTAAATTTATAAGCTTCAATGCGTAACCTGAATCTATAATGTTTGGACCGTGAACTACAATTCCAATATTCATTTATTCACCTTAATCCTCTTTTTGAATATTTTAGACCCACATACATCACAGTCATCAAAAGGATAGTTTTCCTCAAATTCCTTTTTGCATCCCTGACAAACTTTTTTCCAATTATATATTTCTTTAATACCCTCAGTTATTATGCCTGAATATGGAATATTCATTATTTTTAATGTATTCTGAATAGTGTAGTCATCACTAATTACCTTAACGGATTTTCCTTCATCAATCAACATTAATGCAAGTGCTATTATCTTTTTATCAGGAAGAGATAATCTTAAGACATCACCGGACTTGGAGATATTTTCTTCAGTTTTATCCAAGTATTTTCTATCAACGTCCTGAACAATAAGTATTCCATCATCAACTGCACTATCATACAATAATCTAGATTCAAAATCCTTAATTTCAGCAGTGATTTCCGGAACAGTATAATTGTACTGTGATGTTGGTTTAAAACCATTAATGAATGCAGATGCATCTAAAACATAGTAAATTTCCATGAATATAAATATGATTTAAAAATTTATAAAAGTTTTTGGTTAATTCTATCGAAAAATGTAATTTGTTTTTCAGGAAATTTAAATTAATTACGAATATAAAACAGCCAAATATGTAAAAACTATATTACCAGACTTTCATGGAAGTTTCATAGAATATTCATAAAAACTTCATAGAATATTCATAAAAGTTTCATATATTTATTTAAATTTCATAGTAAAAAATAATATTATAAACATATTTCAATAATATGCAAAAACTAATGCTGTGATAAAAATGATGATGAATGAACAATACATACAAAAAGACATAATGTTTATCGTCAAATCAGAAATTAGATTAAAGATTTTAACTGAATTGAATGATAAACCCCAAACAATTAAAGAAATTGTTAATAAAACTAAAATGGCTTATAGTTCCGTGTCAAATAATCTGAATAAACTAGAATACAAAAAGCACGTTATTAAAGAAAATAGAATTTATACAATGACACCTATGACAAAACTTTATTTCAACCAACTGATGGAATTTAAGAAAAGCATTGATGTCATTAAAAATTTCAACAGCTTTTGGTACAAGCATGATATCAAAAATATTAACAATGAATTAATAGAAAATATTACACAACTATATGAATCAAAATTAATTGAGACAAATCCTATCGATATTTATAAAACACATGATAATATCAAAAATCAACTTAAAATATCAAAAAACGTAAAGGGAATTCTCCCATATATTCATCCGGACTATCCATTATTAATTGAAAATATCTTAAAAAATAACGGAAAAATCGAATTGATAATGGAAAAGAATATCTTTCAAGGATTATTGTCTCAAATCGATAAAGATCTGAAAAATAAATCTGTTCGAAATGGATCTTTAAAAATGCATATTTTTAATGGAAACTTAGATATTTATTTATTAATATGTGATGATTCCATGAATTTAGGATTATTTAAAAATGATGGCAGCTATGATCAAAACAGAATTCTAAATTCCACAACCGAAGACTCCCTAAACTGGGCGAACAACTTATTTGAAAATATAAAACAAAGAGTGATTTAAATGAGTTCAAGTACTTTAAAAGAAAATGAACCACAGGAATTTAAAAATGTCAAATATCTTTTGACATCTTCAATGCGTACATTAATCCTTATTGTTTTATATACTAATAAAAAAAATCTTAATGAAATCAGGGACGAACTAAAAAAACCATCTGCAACAATATTGCATGGTTTAAAGGAATTAGAAGAAAACAATCTTATTAAAAAAGATAGAAAATATTATTCATTAACATCAAACGGGTATTTACTAGCAACAAACATGATTAAACTAATTGATAATTGGTATGCTATCGAAAAAAACAAAGTGTTCTGGAATAACCACGACCTGAGTGGTATTCCAGAAAATTTTTTAAATAAATTATATCTCTTGAAAGATGCCCAATTCATTTCATCAACAACAAGCGACTTGTCTAATGCATTTAATACATACATACAACTAATTTCAACAGCAGATGAACTAAACATTATACTACCAATATACTCAGAAAATCATTTTAAATATTTGATTAAATTATTAAAAAATGATGATTTGAAAAGATTGACAATACTAATAAATACAGAAATACTGAAAACGATGAAAAAGAATAGGTATCTAAAAAAATCATTGATAGAAAATGAAAAAACAAAAATAATAGAAATCTCTGAAAATCCGAAGATATTTTTAACATTTTCAAATGAATTTATGGCACTGACATTATTCTTTAATGACAATCATTATGATGATTCACAGATTATCATAGATAAACATGAAAATGCCATAAAATGGAGCAAAAATCTCTTTCAAAGATACATGGAAATGATATAATGTATATTGAAGAAAATGAAACTCAAAAAGCATTAAAAATAATTCTTTTACAGAAAAAAGGTGGAAAAAACTGTGCAAGAATTATTGAAAAGTTACTTATTCGACCATATAATTCCAATCAAATGGCAAATGAACTTCATATTAGCTACAATACCGCATATTACCATTTTCAAATAATGCTAAAATATGATTTGATTAATAAAATGCCATCAAAATATGGAACATTTTATGTGGCAAAACAGAACCTAATAAATGAAAAAGAATCATTTGAAGAGATAAAAAAATTAATTATAGATTAATTAAATATAGATTTTATAATGATAAAAATTAGGTGATTAAATGGAAAGTGAAACTACCAAACAACATCAAGATGAATCTTCCAACAATATTACATGCGGAATTATCACTTTAAGTGATAGCAGAGATAAAAAAGAAGATTTATCAGGAGATTATATTGAAAATGAACTTAAAAAGAGATATACTGTAAAATCAAGAGAGATTATAAAAGATGAAAAAGATGATCTTTTAAAATCTATTGATGAAATGATAAACAACAATGTCGATGTAATCCTAACAAATGGAGGTACCGGACTAAGTGAAAGAGATATAACCGTTGAAAGTGTTGAAAAATTATTTGATAAAAAAATTGATGGTTTTGGAGAAATTTTTAGACATCAATCATATATAGAAATTGGTTCAGGAGCACTTCTCTCACGTGCTACTGCAGGTGTTTATAAAAAATGTTGCATATTTTCCATGCCAGGATCACCTAATGCTGTTAAAACGGCTCTAAACATAATAATTGATGAACTTCCACATATTGTTCATCATGCAAAAAAATAAATTTTTGATGGATTAAAATCCATCATTATATTTTTTTATTACTTGCCAAATGCAATAAGTGTAATCATTGGAGTAGCATATGCTTCGATAATTGCTGCAACCAATAATAAAATCACCATTAGAATTAAAGTAAAAATAATATCTTTTAGAACATATGAATCCAAAAAAGCTTCTTTAACACTTCTTTTTTTAATGGCACTGATTTCTAACTTCGTAATCAAAAATGCACCCGTTAATGCAAATACGCTTCCGCCCATATATTCAAAAATGAAATGGGGAAAAATCGATACCATAGAGAAATATAAATCACCGCCAAAAGGTGCGCCGATAGCAACAGCATTAAATATTACTAGAATTAAAGAAATTATTGAAAATAAAATTCCACCAATAAAAACTACCAAGTCAACGAGCAAATTATGCGTAAATAATCCTACAGCATCACCAGCAATATCCGAATAAGAAATTGATTTATTGGTTTCACTCATCATCTTAGAAATCATACCATACTTTTCTCCAGCAAAAATATTACCTGCAATGGCACCAATGATAACGAACACAATCAGAATTACCAAAGAAAGGAGTATTAATTTCTTATTTCTTGAAAAATATCCTTTTATAAATTTCTTTGTAAATAATTCCATCATATCACTAAAATTCATCAACAGTTATTAAGGGTTCTAGTTTAATTCCTTCTTTTTCAAATGCATCAATAGCGCCTTCCTGTCTGTCGACGACAACAAAAGCTCGGGTTACATTTCCACCATTTTCTTGAATAGCTTTAATGGCTTTAAGAAGAGATCCTCCAGTAGTTGTTACATCTTCAACAACAATAACATTATCGCCGGAGTTCAATTCACCTTCAATTAATTTAGATGTACCATATCCTTTCTTTTCCTTACGAATCATCAATAATGGAGTTTTACTTTCAAGAGAGACTGCAGTAGCAATAGGAACTGCACCCAAAGCAGGACCAGCAACTTTATCAATTCCATCTTCTGCAATCAATTCAGTGATTAATTTTGCAATAGTGGATAATATCTCAGGTTCTGTTATTGCTTTTTTCATATTGATATAATAGTCGCTTTTTTTACCTGATGACAAAGTGAAATCTCCTCTGAGGAAAACTTCATTTTCTTTTAATAGTTTGATTAAATAGTCTTTAGATAGCATTATAAATCATCATCACTTTTGAGTAATACTTTATCACCAATAGCTTTTACAAGTTCTACCGGTACAACATTTTCACTGTCACGAAGTTGTTCTGAGAATCCTATTTTCTTAATAACCAAATCAGTTATTTCAAAAGTATCTTCATCAAAAACAATTTCTTGAACTTTACCTATGATATTTATGTTCGCATCTAAAACTTCTTTATTGAATAATTCTTTTGTTCTCATAAAATCACCTATTATAAAATAATATTAAATTATTAATTTAAATAAATTTGTTTTTATCCTAAAAATTTTTCTATCCAGAACAACAATAAATAATTTACAGTATTTCCAACACAGCCCTCCAAAAGATTAAAAGATAAATCAAAGGCAGTATTTTTATTGATAATGCCCTTTTTAAAATCATCTATTAAATTTAAAATTGAAGAAGTTATGGCAATATTTTCCTGAATTTTAGAATCGATTTTTAGCTGTGAAATGAAGTCATGTTTATTTTGATTCAAGCCATCATAAAATTCATTGATATCCAATTTATATCTATTTAATAATACCAAAACATTAGATTGTGAATTAGGTGTAATCCAAACTTGTTTTTTAATCGCCACATGTATAGACTCAATGATACTTTTAGCAATTATTTCACCTAATTTGGAATGTTTACCCGCATTAGTAATTACATTATTCGAATCTAAATTAGAAGCAATTATAAGACCGTCAGTGCCCGTGCCTGTTGCAAAATTATTAGAATATTGAGAAGGTATTTTCAGATTATTTAAAGCTACTGTTTTAGCTTCACTCGCCACAATAATGGCTTCTGCCAACACATGATCATCCAATTTTGAATTTATCAACACAATTGAATTGATAGTTCCCGGCTTAAATTCCCCATCTTCTTCATAAAATCCTGCATCATCACCTGCACAAACTGCATTAACACGAACTCCTGCAGTCGTAATGGCAACGACTTCCAATTTCTTATATTTCTTAGTCACAATTGACACATTTCTCATTTTAGCTAATGTGACCAGACCAGAGGATATCTTAGGATTAAAATTTAAATCATCACATAACATGATTAAATAATCACATAAATCATGATTTTCTAAATAATCAATATTTTCTTGAGATAAATGATGATTAAAAACAAATTCCAAATTATTTTTTATTCCACCATTTAAAACAGAATTAGAAATAGTGTTGTGCCGATTATTAAATTTAATAAAAATAGAGTCTTTGAAATAATACACTTCATCAGATGTTGAAGTCTTAAAAATAAGTCTGTCGTTATACATAAAA
>Ga0256404_1004149_pt1 | contig 27795 bp, 26 predicted proteins | sample RumenRJG_01DNA_FD_185990 | JGI IMG/M metagenome (GOLD analysis project Ga0256404, IMG submission 185990) | Bovine rumen microbial communities from Lethbridge, Alberta, Canada - RJG_01 | ecosystem: Host-associated > Mammals > Digestive system > Stomach > Rumen | place: Canada: Alberta | collected...
GAGGCTATCGCGATGTGGAGAGATTCCGCATTGCTGTACTCTTCTTCTATGGCGACTTGACGTTGCATAAAGACTTCCTTGTGTTAAAATCGTTAAGTTAACTCACACTAAATCCTGTAGAACCAAATAGTAGTACCCGGGAGATTCTGGAGGCCGCAGTGATGCACCCTCCAGAATTTGCCCGTCAACCCTGATAACTGAAAAAAGTGAAGCTGCGATGTCACAAAATCGCAGCTTTTGCGTATTATAGGTAAAGAGACAGTCTGAATGACGCAAGAAGAATACAAGGAAGAGGCGCGACGGCTAAGGCCACGGCTGCTACAGACGGCACGGCGCTACCTGACAGAGGACGACGCCGAAGACACGGTGCAGGACGTGCTGCTGCGCCTGTGGCAGATGGTCGACACACTCCGTATGCCCATCGATGCGTTGGCTACGGTGCTCGTCCGCAACTTCTGCGTCGACCGGCTAAGGCGATTAAAGCCGTCGCAGACGCTGACTGACAGCTGTGAACAGGCTGACGAGACTGATACTGATGAGCGCATAGATCGCGTGCTGTCGATGATAGATGCGCTGCCCACCCTACAGCAAACCATCCTGAGGCTGCGGCACATCGAGGGGATGGAAATGAAAGAGATAGCCGAATTGACAGGCAGCAGTGAGGTGGCCATACGCAAGACGCTGAGCCGCGCACGACAGACATTGAAACAACAATACGAGAAACGATATGAGTGATAACTTGCTGAGAATAAGAACGCTGACCGACAGGTTCTTCGACGGCGACACTACGCCGGAGGAGGAGCAGGAACTGTATGACTTCTATCGGCAGGACGACATCCCAAAGGATTTGCGCCCCAGTCAGAAACTGTTCAGAGATTTGGCGGCCCTCGCCACCCTCATGCCTGATGTAGAAGGGGCAGCCCGCAACCACAAACCGCATCGCCGCCAATGGTGGATGGCCGCAGCAGCCGTAGCCACTGTGCTGATAGTCGTAGGCACTTTATGGCGGGCTGGCACGGGGTCTGCCCCTACACAATGGAACGAGGACGAGTGCGAGGCCTATATCTATGGTAAGCGAGTGACCGACCGCGACGTGGTGCTCAGCGAGATGCAGAAGACAATGACCACCATGACCGCCGACGGCAGCGACGTGGTAGAGGAACAGCTGAAGGCAATGTTTGGGGAAAACTGAAGAATTGAAAGATTGAAGAATAAATAAAATATGTGACAGGTATGAAGCGATTGCTATTAAGTTTATCATTTATCATTTTTCAGACATCATTTAGCGGCGTTGCCGCGCAAACGGGGCTGAAAATCAATGACCTGTTCGAGGGCCGCATCATCCCGCAGGAGAAGATGGTGGAAACCCGTGTACGAGGCAAGACGCTGGCCAAGTATCAGCTGACGTACTACCGAAGCGTGCGCTTTACCGCCACCGAAGGGGAGGCCGAGCGGCTGCTGAAGACGGTTGAGACCGACGGCAAGGGATACTTCGCCAACGGCAGCGACAAATCCCAGAAAACAGTATTCGGCAAGGAGCACAGCATCACCTTCAAGACCCAAGTGCGGAAACAGGGCGACAAGAACTGCTTCCTGTGCTATCAGGCACACTGGAGGGGCAACACGACGGAGCGCGAGGTGACCGTCATCTACATGGAAGGAACCGTCAGAAGCCTAGAACAACTGGAGGAACTCTTAAAGAATTGAAGATCAAAAAACAACAGAAGATATGAAACGCATTATTTATTTATCATTGATTATTTTTACTTTATCTATTAGTGGTGTAGCCGCGCAAAACGATACCGTGGTCATCCAAAAGCCCAAGAAGGTGACCATTGTCACGGGCGATTCGCTACAGAAGATTATTGTCACGGGCAAGGAAGGTGACGACAAGTTCATATACCAGAACACCATCCAACTCGTGGACTCCAACTACGTCAGTACCACCCGCATAGGGCGTGACCGCTGGGAGCTGATACCCAGCGTGAAGGTAGGCAAGACAAATGACGACACGAAAGGCCGCGGCTCCCACAACGTACTGTCGGCCCACTTCGGCCTCGGCTTCACCGCCCCCACCAAGGCCGACGCACGCACGGACTTCTCTACTTTCAAGTCGTGGGAAATCTTTGCAACCCTATTGCAATGGGACCATCACTTCGACCGCAGGGAGCGCAACACTGTGTCGATGGGCTTCGGCATCGACTGGAAAAACTACCGCATGACTGGCGACACGCGCTTCACGAAAGCTCCAGATGGCAATGTCGTCATAGAAAAGTATCCCCTGCAGGTGTCGCCCGATTTCTCGCGCATAAAAGTTTTCTCGCTCACGGCAAGCTTAGGGTTCGTCCACAGCTTCGACGATGACTTCTGGATAGGATTCGGACCAGTAGTCAACTTCAACACATACGCCAGCGTCCTGACTGAGTACACGATGTATGGCGACGACATCAGAAAGCTGGAGAAGGACATCCGCCAGCGTCCTATCACCATCGACTGGATGCTCCGCCTCGGCCTATGCGGTGTTCCTTTCTACTTGAAGTACTCCAACGACAACGTGCTGAAGGATGGCGGTGTGAAGTTCCGCTCTCTCTCGTTCGGCCTATATCTGTAGAATTAATATTTGGGAAAAATAGGCTGACAATTGTCTGTCAGACAAAATGTCAGGCAAATGTCAGGGAGTTTTTTCGGTACTAACAAATTATTGTTGTTAGCTTTGCAACCGTTAAAGTTCAAAGCGATATGCAACAATCAACCTTTTCGAAACTCAACACCTGTATGGCGTGGCTCATGTTTGCCATTGCCGCTGTGGTGTATGGGCTGACCGTAGAGCCGACGGCCAGCCTTTGGGACTGTCCTGAATTCATTGCGTGCGGCTACAAATTAGAGATAGGCCACCCGCCCGGCGCACCTTTCTTTATGCTGGTGGCCAACCTGTTCTCTCAGTTGGCTACTGAACCGTCGCAAGTGGCACTGATGGTCAATCTGCTGTCGGCACTCCTAAGTGCGGGCTGCATCTTTTTCCTATTCCTCACCATCACGCATTTAAGTGAAAAGCTAATAGTGAATAGTGAAAAATCACTTCAACAAGTTATCACCATTGAGGCATGCGGCGTGGTGGGCGCACTGGCCTACACCTTCAGCGACACCTTCTGGTTCTCGGCTGTCGAGGCCGAGGTCTATGCCTTCTCCTCTTTCCTCACGGCCCTGATGTTCTGGCTGATACTGAAATGGGAGAACGAGGCCGATAGTCCACGTAGTGAACGCTGGATAATCCTGATAGCCTATATCACCGGCCTGTCCATCGGTGTCCACCTGCTTTGTCTGCTCTGCCTGCCCGCCATGTCGTTCGTGGTCTATTTCCGTAAGGCGAAGCTGGTCACGCCAATGGGTATCGTGAAGACGCTGATGGCAGGCTTCGCTCTTGTGGGCGTGATTCTCTACGGGCTGATTCCTGGTGTGGTGATGGTGGGCGGATGGGCAGAGCTGTTGTTCACCAACGTGCTGGGTTGCCCATACAATACGGGTCTCATCTGCTACATCGTCCTGATGACGGGAGCACTCGTCTTTGCCTACTACAAAGCGCAGCGCAGCATGCTCAAGCTGTCGTTAGCCTGCGTGCTGATGATGCTGGCAGGCTACAGCAGCTACGGTGTCATCTTCATCCGGGCCAATGCCTGTACGCCGATGTGCGAGAATGCGCCCGACAACATCTTTTCGCTTGGCAGCTACCTGAACCGCGAGCAGTACGGATACACACCGCTGTTCTACGGCCCAGCCTATTGCAGTGAGGTAGACCGTCAAGTAAAAGGCGACTACCTGGTGCCGAAGCAGGAGGAGGGCAAGGCCATCTACCGACCTGCAGCCGACCCGTCGAAGCAGGAATACGAGGTGACGCGACACGACATTAAATATATGTATAAGAACAACATGTTATTTCCTCGTATGCACTCTGCCCGACACGCCAAGGCCTACGAAGACTGGATGGGCGGCGTCAAGAAAAAAGACGGCGTGCCTACTGCCGGGGAGAACCTGCGCTTCTTCCTAACCTACCAAGTAAACTTCATGTACTGGCGCTACTTCCTATGGAACTTCGTAGGGCGACAGAACAACATACAGGGACACGGCGAGGTGGAACACGGCAACTGGATTACGGGCTTCCGATGGATAGACGACTGGCTGTTGGGTTGCGACACGTCGAAACTACCATCGGACCTGAAAGAGAACAAAGGGCTCAACGTCTTTTATGGTTTGCCATTACTGCTTGGACTGTTGGGCATCGTCGGACAATGGCGAAGAGGCAGTAAGGGTCGTCAGCAACTATTGGTTATCTCGCTGCTGTTCGTAATGACGGGACTTGCCATCGTGGTATATCTCAACCAGACACCGCTACAACCGCGTGAACGCGACTATGCCTACGCCGGTTCGTTCTATGCCTTTGCCATCTGGATAGGGTTGGGAGTGGGAATAATCAGGGAAAAAGGAAAAGTGAAAAGTGAAAAAGGAAAAGTGAAAAGGGAAAAAGGAAAAGTGAAAAGTGAAAAATCTGCTACCGCTACCACCTCCCTTCTATGTCTCTTATGTATCCTTGTTCCCCTCCAGATGGCCACGCAGACGTGGGACGACCACGACCGTTCGGGCCGCTTTGCCTGTCGCGACTTCGGACATAATTACCTGATGACGATGCAGGACAGGGGCAACCCCATCATCTTCACCAATGGCGACAACGACACGTTTCCACTCTGGTATAACCACGAGGTGGAGGGCGTACGAAGGGACACTCGCGACTGCAACCTGGAATATCTACAGACCGACTGGTACATCGATCAGATGAAACGGCCCGCCTACGACTCCCCTGCCCTACCCGTCAGCTGGCATCACGAAGACTATCAGGAAGGCCGCAGGGAGTATATCCCCATTCGACTGGAGCTAAAAGGCGAGGTGATGGAATACTTTTCACAGCATCCTAAAGAGGCACGGGAGTTGCTGGGCGACGAACCGTTCGAACTAAGGAACATCATCAGCTACTGGGTACTCAGCGACCAGCCAGAGATGCAATGCATACCAACCGACAGCGTCACCATTACGTCGTCCGAAAACAAGATGACTATCTCACTGAAAGGGAAACAGGGACTTGGCAAAAACGAGCTGATGGTGTTAGAGATGCTGTCGCATGCCGACTGGAACCGTCCTGTCTATGCTTCCATCGGTTTAGGGTCCGACAACCTGTCGTTCCTCCGCGACCATCTGGTACTCGAAGGGCTCGCCTATCGCATCTCTCCAAACGCCACCAATAGGCAGGTGGACGTGGAAAGGCTCTACGACAACGTGATGCACCGCTTCCGCTATGGCGGTCTCAGTACGAAGGACATCTATGTGGACGAAGATGTGAAACACTTGGCCAACACCCATCAGCTGGTCATGGGCATACTCATCGACTCGCTGCTCCAGCAGGGCGATACCGAACGGGCACTGGCAGTATGCCGGAAGTGGCAACAGGAACTGCCACAGGAGAACGTACCCTATACCGATGCAGCCCTTTCGATGGCCCGCTGCTTCTATCTGAACCGTCTGACTAAACAAGGCGATGCGGTGGTCGACAACCTGCTGCGCCGTTCTGCTGAGTGGCTCTCTTGGATAGAGACCATCACTCCCTCGCGCCGCGCTGGCTCAGACTATTCTCGCTACACGTGGATACAGACGATGGAAGAGGCACTCACCGTAGCCGCACAATTTGAAAGAAACGATATTTACCAACAATACATCCATCAATATGAACAACTCTAACCACTCCTCCCGTCGCGTCCCGACCAGTCGCAGCATCTTGATTGTGGCCTGTATGCTGATAGCAGCTGGCTACATCTTGATGTCCGGCCCAGGCAGCACGGCGCAATCGTTCAATCCCGACATCTTCACTACCCGCAGAATCGTCATTGCCCCCATGCTCTGCCTCACTGGCTATCTGCTGATTGTCGTCGGCATCCTACGGAAAGGATAGACCCATGGTCTCACCTTAGAACTTTGCGAAATAGGGCGTCCCATTTGTTGTCATCACCAATGGAGCACCTTTGGACGCACACTTCATCACCAACGGAGCCTGCTTCGTGATACAAAATCGTCGACTTTGTTAGACAAACTCGTCGACTTTGTTCAACAAACTCGTCGACTTTGTATCGTGATGGAGCGTTAAATCAATCATGCCAAGACGCAGAAAGTGTGATGCACCTTTTGTGTTCAGCTCTGAGGTAGTGTAGGAAGGGAACCTCAACTCCTTTACAAAACACTTATCTTAGCAACGTCATAACATCAGTTTTGGCTATCCGTGTCATTTATTACAAAGTATCTTTTAATGGTGTATCCTATAGCGAACGAGTGTTGTAAAAAAGGAAAGCCTCCCGACAAGCAAGTGCTGCTTGTCGGGAGACTTTAATTATGCAGACTGGCACGGATGCCAGCCCCTACATTACAGGGTGGCTGCGGCAATCCACTCGTAGATGCAGCTGACGATGCCGAAGAGGCAGATGCCAGCGGTGCAGATGACGAGGGAAATCTTCGTGGCCGTGTCGGTGGCGAAGGCGGGCAGCGGGTTGGCCTCCTGCTTGATATACATGGCCTTGACGATGAGCAGGTAGTAGTACAAGCTGACCACCGTGTTGACCAAGGCAACGAGCACAACGAAGTAGGGCCAGAAGGGTGCTGCGTTCTGACCGTTCACTGCGGCAAGGAACACGAAGAACTTCGAGAACATACCTGCGAACGGAGGAATGCCTGCCAGCGAGAAGAGGGCCAAGGTCATGAGCAGGGCCAGCTTCGGGTTGGTCTGGTATAAACCGTTATAAGCACTCATCTGGGTTGAACCGCCATTATGCTCCACAGCACTAATCACGGTGAAGACGGCCATGTTAGCCACCACGTAGACGAGGACATAGAAAGTCAGGGCTGTAGCGCCAGCCTGTGCATTGGCACCAATCACGGCCAACATGATGTAGCCGGCCTGAGAAATGGACGAGAAGGCCATGAAGCGCTTCAGCTCCTTCTGACGGATGGCGAAGAGGTTGGCGATGGTGATGGAGAGCATGATGACAATCCACAGCATCGGGTTCCAGTAGTCGACCATCGAGCCAAAGACCTTTGTCAGGATGATGCACAGCGTCAGGGCGGCAGCTCCCTTCGAGATCACACTCAGATAGCCCGTCACCGGTGTGGGCGCACCCTGATAGGTGTCAGCCGTCCACAAGTGGAAGGGCACGAGCGAGAGCTTGAAGCCCAAGCCGCTGAAGAAGAACACGAGGCCCATAATGGTGAGCGGTGTCGACATCAGTGCTTCGGCCACATTGTCATAATAGAGCGAGCCCGTGGCGGCGTAGATGAACGAGATGCCGAAGAGCATCACTCCACTGGAGAACGTAGCCACGAGGATGTACTTGGCAGCGGCCTCGGCACTGTTCTTCTTCAACTTGTCGAAGGCGACCATACATGCCAGGGGCACTGAGGCCATCTCGAGACCAAGGAAGAACATAAGGAACGAGCCGGAAGACATCATCATGTACATACCAAGGAGCGTGCTCAGGATGAGCATAAAGAACTCGCCACAATATTTACTATTTGACGATTTACAATCTACAATTTGTCTACCGCCCTCCAACCATGTGCGCGACATGATGACGACGATGAGCGTACCAGCAGTGAGGATGATCTTCATCACGTTGACCATCGGCGTGGTGACATAGATGCCACCGAAAGCCTCAGTGGGTTCTTGAAGACCGAACAACAGGGAGGTCTGCAGCAACAGGGCGCCAACACTCACCGTCCAGAGCTTAGACAGTTTGTTCTCGTCCTTGTGCAATGCAAAGTCGGCACAGAAAACAACCAGCAGAAGAGCTACCAATGTAGCCTCTGGAATCATATTTAAGAATTGTCCGTAATTCATATCTTAGTCCTCCTTTCTTTACATTACACCAATTGATTGAAGTATCGATCCTGCTGAGGGCGAAATCATGTCACTAAAGAAGAAGGGGGCGCATCCGAGACCAGCCACACAGAAGATGAGGCAGATGACGGCAACGCGCTCGTCCCAAGTGGCATCGGTCAGCTCGAGGAAGTGCTTGTTCTCGACCTCGCCATAGAGAATCTTGCCGACGACACGCAGGATGTAGACTGCGGTGACGACAATCGACGTACAGGCGATGATGGTGGCCACCATGCGGAACGACGTGTTCGGGTCGCCCACCAACGGGTCGGCACCGAAGGCACCCACGAAGATGGTCATCTCAGCAATGAAGCCCGAGAAGCCTGGCAGACCGAGGTTGGCCAGACCGGCAATGACATAGCCCACGGCGAGGAACGGCATGATCTTCATCAATCCGGCCAGCTCGCGGATGTCACGGGTGTGTGTACGACCATAGATCATACCGATGAGGGCGAAGAACAGGGCCGTCATCAATCCGTGGGAAAGCATCTGCAGGATGGCGCCCGTCACAGCCGTCTGACTCATCATCAGCAGGGCGAAGAGCACGAGACCGCAGTGCGACACCGACGAATAAGCGTTGATGTACTTCAGGTCGGTCTGTACGCAGGCCGAGAAGGCACCGTAGACCACGGAGATAGTCGTCAGGATGAGGAAGATCCACGAGAGGTTCTGTGCAGCCTCGGGCAGCAGGAACATAGCCACGCGGAAGCAGCCGTAGCCTCCGAGCTTCATCAGCACACCGGCATGGAGCATCGACACGGCGGTAGGCGCAGAGGCATGACCGTCGGGCGACCAAGTGTGGAACGGGAACAGGGCTCCCAGCACACCGAAACCGATGAAGATGAAGGGGAAGAAGGCACACTGGATGTCGATGGGAATCTTGTGCGACGTGGCCGCAATCTCGTTGACGTTCATCGTGTAGACACCGCTGTACTCACCATTGAAGTAGTAGATGCCGAGGATGCCGAGAATGAGCAGTGCCGATCCACCCATCAGCATGAGGGTGAGCTTCATGGCTGCATACTCGCGGTTGCCGGAACCCCAGACGCCAATGAGCAGGTACATGGGGATGAGGGCCACCTCGTAGAACATGAACATGGTGAACATGTCGGTGCAAATGAAGAAGCCGAACACACCGGTGGAGAGGAGCGTGAACCAGAGGAAATACTCCTTGGTCATGGGCTTCAACTGCCACGAGGCAAAGGTGCCGGTGAAGACGATGATGCTCGACAGGAGCAGCATCACGACAGAGATACCGTCGACACCCACTGCATAGGCAATGTTCAGCGGCTTGAACCAAGGTGTCGAGGCCACGAGCAGCATGGCGTCAGTGTTGCCACCGCTGCGCTGCTGTATGAAATAAACCGTCAGCCAGATGGAGAGCGCCAGCAAACATGAAGAGCCGGCCACCATCACGCCACGCACCTGATTGAGGTTGCGGGCTATCCACAATCCCAGAAGCATCAGGGCGGGAATCAAAACGAATAAACTTAATATATTCATTGTCGTTATTTCGTTATTACGTTATTGTATTTTGTCGTTATTACGTTATATCGTTATTACGTTATATCGTGATTTCGTTATAACGACATTACAAAGCAAGCAGAATAAGCGTCAGGGCTACAGAACCCGTGAGGAACCATACGGCATACTGGCGCACATCGCCGCTCTGCCAGGCGCGGAGGCTCTCGCCACCCTCGTTGGCTCCCCATGCCAGGAAGTTGAACGTGCCGTCGACAACGTGACGGTCGAACCAAGCCACGGGCTTCGAGATGCAACGGAAGATGATACGGTGGGTGACGTACTGCCAGATCTCGTCCTGATAGAAACGCTTGTAGGCTGCGCGATGCAGCTTCGGGAACGTCTTGTAGAGACGGTCGGCGATGGGCTGGCTCTCACCTTTATATATATAGGTGGCGAGACAGATGCTCAGGATGGCGATGATGGTAGAGGTAGCGGCAATCTGCACGTCGAAGTGGATGGTGTAGTCGGTGCCTGCGGCAGAGACATACGAACCGAACGAACCACCCCAACCGAGGAAGCCGGCCAGCGTAGAATAGATACCAACACCAAGGGTAATCACCGACAGGACAATCAGAGGAATGGTCATGGTCAGTGGAGCCTCATGCGGTGTGTGGTGCTCGTGGGCCTCCACATTCTCAGTACCCCAGAAGATGCCGTAGTACAGACGGAACATGTAGAAGGCGGTCATGGCGGCAATGCCGGTCATAATCCAACCCACCCAAGGACTGTAGGCGAAGCAGGCGGTGATGATCTCGTCCTTCGAGCTGAAGCCCGAGAAGAATGGAATGCCTGCGATGGCCAGACACGAAATGAGGAACGTGGCGTTGGTGATAGGCATGTACTTGCGCAGGCCACCCATCAGAGCCATCTCGTTGGAGTGAACAGCATGGATGATGCAACCGGCACCAAGGAACAGGCAGGCCTTGAACATGGCATGTGTAAAGAGGTGGAACATACCAGCCATATAGCCCAACTGAGCGTGGTTGTCGAGGATAGCCTCGTGGCCGGGCAGCGAGACACCGAGGGCCACCATCATAAATGCAATCTGCGAAATGGTCGAGAAAGCGAGCACACGCTTGATGTCGCTCTGGGCGCAAGCCACGGCAGCGGCATAGAAAGCGGTGAAGACGCCCACCCATACCACGATGGACATGGCCTCGGGAGCGTACTGGATCCACAGGGGGAACATGCGGGCAATCTGGAACACACCGGCCACCACCATCGTAGCGGCATGGATGAGGGCCGACACAGGCGTCGGGCCTTCCATGGCATCGGGCAGCCAGATGTGTAACGGGAACATGGCCGACTTACCGGCACCACCAATGAACATCAGCACCAGAGCCGTGGGGATGATCATGGCTCCGGCAGCCCAAGCCTTATCCATGTTGACTGCAATAAACGGAGTGGTACCCTGGCCCATCACGATGTCGCCAGCAAAGGAGAAGCTGAACGAATCGGTGAAGTAGCCGAAGGTGAGGATACCCACGAGGAAGAACATATCGGCAAAGCGGGTGACGATGAAGGCCTTCTTACTGGCTGCGATGGCGGGCTTCAACGGATAGTAGAAGCCGATGAGCAGGTAAGACGAAACGCCCACCAGCTCCCAGAACATGTACATCTGGAAAATATTGGTGGCGAGCACAAGGCCGAGCATCGACATGGTGAAGAGTGAGAGGAAAGCGTAGTAACGCTGGAAGCCCTTCTCACCATGCATGTAGCCGAAAGAGTAGATGTGAACCATGAACGACACGGTCGAGATGACAATGAGCATCATCACTGAGATGGGATCCAAGAGGATACCCATGTCGAAGTGCAGATTGCCCAACGGCAGCCACGTGAAGTTGTAGGGTACGATGGTCTGATAGATGCCGTTCACACGGTCGGCTGTGAAATAGGCGAAAGCCGTCCAATACGACAGGATTGTGACAAGTCCGAGCGAGCATGTGCCGATGAGTCCGGCAGTCTTATGCTGCATCTTCATACCGGCCAGTCCTAACACGATGAAGGACAGGAGCGGCAGAAGGAGAATCAAAAATGATAATTCGTAGATCATAGCGCGTTTTTATCCTTTCATGTTAGTAATACTGTCAACGGTATCGCTCTTGAAGTTGCGATAGACATTGATGATAATCGCGATAGCCACGGCGCTCTCAGCAGCTGCCACACCAATGACGAAGAGGGTCATGAACATGCCCTCCATGCCGTTGGGATAGAGCAGACGGTTGATGGCCGCGAAGTTGATATCGACGGCGTTGAGCACCAGCTCTACGGAGATGAGCATGGCAATCAGGTTGCGACGGGTGACGAAGCCATAGACACCGATGAAGAACAACAGGGCGCTCAGCACAAAATAGCATTCAACAGGTACCATCATTTCTCGTCCTCCTTTCTTGCAACAACTAATCCACCAATGATACATGCCAGCAGGAACAGCGAGATGAACTCGAAGGGCAGCACGTACTGATACTTCTCACTACCGACGAGAGCCAAACCAATCTCCTTCATCGAGACCTCGGTGTCGGTGACGGCATCAAACTGAGAGATAAGCCCAGCCTTTACCAGGATAAGGCTCACCACCACAAGGCCTACGAGGACTACCAGACCATTGCCGATAATGCGGCTGGCCTTGATCTTCTCGACCATGCCCTGCAGGGTGTGCTTCGAGACGAGCTGGATGGCGAAGACGTAGATCATCGTCACACCACCGGCATAGACGCTGATCTGGGCTGCGCCAAGGAACGTATAGTCGAGCAGGAAATAGATGCCTGCCACACCAAAGAGCACGAACAACATGAATGTTGCGGCGCGCATGATTCGCGTGGTCGTCACGCACAGCAGAGCTGAGCCGATGATGACCACCGCGAGAATACAAAACATGATTATATTTCCCATAGCAGTTTACTTCTTAGTGTTAAACGTTCCGATTTCCCACTCGGCACCACCTTCGAGGAGGTTGGGCAGCGAACCGCCGTTGTAGACTTCCTTGTCGAGGTGAAGGACGAGCTTGCCGCGGTCGAACGTGGCGTTCTCGAAATCGTTGGTAAACTCAATTGCGTCGAAGTTGCAGGCGTTCGTACAGAGCTGGCAGAACATGCAGTCGCCCAGGTCGTACTGATAGTCGTCGAGCACCTTCTTCTTCTTGCCCGTCTCCGGGTCTTCGGCCATGTGGGCAAGAATCTTGATGGTGCCGTTCGGACATGCCTTCTCGCACAATGTGCAAGCCGTGCACTTGTAGCTGCCATCATCATTGCGCTTGAACACCAAGCGACCGCGATGGCGTTTGGCCACATGCAGCGTGGTCTTGCGGTTCTCGGGGTACTGCTCCGTCGACTTGTTGGTGAAGAAGTCCTTGAAGTATTCCTTCCAGGAGGTCTTCATACCCACAGCCAACGTCTTGATGCCGTGCCCGATTTCTCCGAAATATGATTGTTCTTTTTCCATTGCTATACCTTATTTAATATAAATCCCCAGTGCTACCACCACCGTCATCAGCACAATGTTGATGAGTGCCAGCGGCATGAGGTATTTCCACTCAAGTTTCAAGATTTGGTCGATACGCAGACGGGGGAACGTCCACTTAATCCACATCAGGATCCAAACGAGGAAGAAGGCCTTGCCAAAGAACCAGACGACGCCGGGGATGTAGTCCATGATGGCATCGACTGCCTCTATACCTATATTAATAGGTGCCCATCCACCAAGGAACACCGTTGCGGCAATACCGGCAATGATGAAGAGGTTGAGGAACTCAGCCAGATAGAAGAAGCCAAAGCCCATACCACTGTACTCGGTGTGGTGACCTGCCGTCAACTCGCTCTCAGCCTCGGCCATGTCGAACGGGCCACGGTTGGCCTCGGCATTACCAGCCACGAGGAACACGAGGAAGGCGATGATGGCGGGGATATGACCTTGGAAGATGAGCCACTTCCAGGGACCCGTCTGTGCCTCGACGATTCCCGACATCTGCATCGTACCCGTGAGGATGACGGCAGCGATGAGGCAGAGGCAGAGCGACATCTCGTAAGAGATCATCTGCACGGCGCCACGCATGGCCGACACCACCGAATACTTGTTGTTGGAACCCCAACCGGCGAGGAAGATGCCCACCACGCCAATCGAAGAGATTGCCGTCAGGAGGAACACGCCGACGTTGAAATCGAGAATCGTGGCACCGTTGTTCCAAGGCAGGAAGCTGAAGGCACCCACGGAGCCGATGATTACCAAGAGCGGAGCAACGAGATAGAGCAGCTTGTCGGCCTTGTCGACGATGAAGATCTCCTTGATGAGCATCTTCAGCACGTCGGCAAACACCTGCAGCAAGCCCCAGTAGCCTACGCGCATCGGGCCGAGACGGCACTGGAAGTAGGCGCAGACCTTACGCTCCATAAATATCAGTGCGCAAGCAATCAGGGCGTAGGCCGTCAAGATGATCACGCCTACGAGCACGCACTCAATCAATATCGCCAGCCATTCAGGGCACCCTAAAGTGACCTGAAGCAGTTGGTCGAACCATTGTGTTACTATACTAAAATCAAACATCTTGGAAAATTTTAAAATTATAAAATTATAAAAATCAAAAATTATTGGATAATCGCTTTCTTTGACTTAATGATTTTCACGAGAGATACGATGATTTGCTTTGCATCATTTGATTTTCAATAGTCATCGCGGTTCTTCTAATTTTTTAATTTTTTAATTTTCTAATTATATAATTACCTGTCTATATCTGGAATCACGACATCAATAGCGGCACAGGTGGCTATCAGGTCGGCAATCTTCTGGCCACGAAGCATCGGGTCGAAGGCACCAACGAGCGAGAGACCCATGGGACGCATCTTCATGCGGTAGGGGCTCTTGTCGCCACGAGAGTCGAGATAGACGCCAAACTCACCGGCCACGCCCTCGACAGAGTAGTACCACTGTCCCTCGGGCACCTTGATGATAGGCTTCTGCTTCACGTAGAAGTCGCCCTCGGGAATGTTGTCGATGAGCTGTTCGATGATGTTCAGGCTCTGGTACATCTCGTTGATGTGGACCAGATAGCGATCCATAGAGTCGCAGCCGTTGAGCGTGCACTGTTCCCACTCCACCTTGTCGTACATGTCGTAGGGATGGTTCTTGCGCACGTCGTTCTTCCAGCCAGAAGCACGTCCTGCAGGACCGGTCACGGCGTAGGAAATACAGTCCTCAAGCGACATCGGGCCACACTGCTCCAGACGGTTGTGGGTGATGACGTTGTCGCCAAAGATGTCCATGTACTCCTGAATCGTCGGACGCAGATACTTCACCAGGTCCTTGCAGTTCTTCACGAAGTTCGGGTCGATGTCGTCCTGCAAGCCACCTATTCTATAATAGTTCTGGATCAGGCGTCCACCCGTGGTCTCCTCCATGCAGTTGAGCACGTGCTCACGGTCGCGCATGCCATAGAGCATACCCGTGAGGGCACCCAGGTCCTGAGCTACACACGAGGTGTAGAGCAGGTGGGAGTCAAGACGCTGCAACTCATCCATAATGGTACGGATGTACTTGATGCGGTCAGTCAGCTCCACGCCCATGCCTTCCTCGATCACGCCAACCAGTGCGTGACGGTGCTGCATGGCACCGAGGTAGTTCAGACGATCGGTCAGCGCCAGCGTCTGGGGGTAGGTCATGCCTTCCCACATTTTTTCTATTGCACGGTGGATATAACCTAAGTGCGGATAGATGCGCTTGACGGTCTCACCATCGAGCACCGTCTGCAGGCGTAGCACACCGTGGGTGGCAGGATGCTGCGGGCCGATGTTGATGACGTAGTCGTCGGCACCGAAGAGCTTGTTCTGCTTCGACTGCAGGTAACCATCCTTGTCGAGGTAGTACTCCAGACCATAGTCGGGCTCCACGTCATCTTCCAATGTGTACTCGTCGTTGAACTTCCAGTCCTTGCGGAAAGGATAACCCTTGAAGTCCGAGCGAAGGAAGAGACGGCGCATGTCGGGATGACCCAGGAACACAATGCCGTAGAAGTCGTAGACCTCGCGCTCTAACAGGTCGGCTACCTTCCAGATATTGATGACTGAAGGGATATAGGAAATCGTCTGGCCGTCGGTCTCTCCAGTTCCGTTTGAGGCGATGCCGTCACCGCAAACCTGCGTCTTAGCCAACATCTTCACGCTGCAACGCTCGTGGGTCTTGGTGTTCTCCAGAATGTAGATACACCCAAGTCCCTCTTCTGGGCCAAAGTCTTCACCGACGATGGTCACGAGATAGTCGAAGCCCTTCTTCTCTTTCAAGTTCTGCATTTCCTTAGCGAACTTGCCAAACTCAAATGATAAGAACTCTAATTTCATGCCTTTGCCTCCTCTACTTTAGCTGCAGACTCCGTAGGTTCCACAGACTTCAATTCTTCAACTTTTGAATTCTTCAATTCTTCCACGAATTCCTCAGGCACTTTCGTCACCACGATCGGTTCTCTTCTGTGGTCGCCATGCTTCTCGCGGAATGTCAGCTCCTCGTTCGATACGCCCAGTGCGGCCTCCTCAGCCGTCTGCTTATGGTTAGCGCCACCGAAGAACTTCTCAATCTTCACCTTGCGCTGCAGCTGCATCATGCCGTACATGATAGCCTCTGGGCGCGGGGGACAGCCAGGAATAAAGACATCGACGGGAACAATCTCCTCGATGCCCTTCACCACGTGGTAGCTCGACTTGAACGGGCCACCACTGATGGCACAGCCACCCACGGCAATGACATACTTCGGCTCGGCCATCTCGTCGTACAGACGCTTCAGGGCCGGAGCCATCTTGTGCGTAATAGTGCCGGCACACATGATGAGGTCGGCCTGGCGGGGAGAATTACGCGTTACCTCAAAGCCGAAGCGTGCGAAGTCGTAACGGGCACAGCCGCAGGCCATGAACTCGATACCACAGCAGCTCGTGGCAAACGTCAACGACCAGAGCGAGTTGCTCCGGCCCCAATTGATGAGCTTGTCAAGGCTGCCCGTAATCACGTTGACGCCACCCTCATGGAGCTCGTCAATGATCTTCTCCAACGACTCGTTGTCGTTCCACTCGTCGTAGGGAATGCTCTTGATTTTCGGTTTCATTTCCATTCCAAGTCTCCTTTCCGCCAGGCGTAAGCAAGGCCCAGCACTAACACTACCAAGAAGAACCCGATGGACAGCAGGGCCATCACTCCGAAGTCCTTCACTACTACAGCCCATGGATATAGAAACACGGTTTCCACATCGAACATGAGGAACAGGATGGCGAACAGGTAGAACCCGATGCTCAGCGGCAGCCAGGACGAACCGCGAGTAGGAATACCACTCTCATACGGTTCTCCCTTCACCTTGGCATACGAGCGCGGACCTATCAGCTTAGCAATGATGTAAGCCGCCACCACCAGTGTAATAGCCGTCAACAAGACGGTAATTAACAAAGTGAAATTCATAAAGTTTATAATAAATATAACAAAATTTTGTTTGCTTTTTCTTAGCGTGTGCAAAGGTAGTAAAAAAAATGCAAACAAACGACATATTTATATATAAAAATAGGTGAAAAAATAAAAATGAACCGCCCGTCTTTATTCTGTACGGGCGGTTCATTGACAGGATGCTATTTCTTAGAGGGTACGAAACTCTCCCAAGTCTGGTCGTCGTAATAGACTCTTATCTCAGTAACGCGACGTTGGGGTTTGTCAACAAATTTCAATTCCTCACGTACCATTTCTGGACGTGTATTCCTTACACCACTATAAATATTTGGCACTTGAGCTACCTTTTGAGGGGTAGGAGAGGCCATGTGGCCGAAATCGAGGGCAGGCTCCTGCACCGACATACCTCCGGAATGCCTCTGAGAAGCACCTTCTACAGAGGTGGAAGAGGGCTGTTGAGCCTGATTGTCAGTCGCCATATCACTTACATACATCGGTCCCTGTCCGAACAACAACCAGTCAATACTTATGTCAGGAATTTTCTTTTTGATGCTCTCCACTACATTCAGGGTGGGGCGGGTACGGTCGTTAAAGATGCCACTGAGGGTAGCTGCACCCAGACCAATAAAGTCGGCGAACACCTGTTGGCTCATGTGTTGCGACTCCATAATCTTCTTAATTCTGTCCTTCATATCCGTTACGATAGGGTTGAGGGCATTTTTGCCCGTTTTTCTTTCGGTTTACAAAGGTAAAACAAAAAAATTGAACTCACAACAAAAATAAATCAAATTTTAATTTTTTAATATTTACATTCGAATATTTAAATATTAAAAATCAAAATTGCGAAAGTGAGTCTAGAGGACTTTAAATTTATAAACCCGAATTTACATGCCTAAATACACTATAAGGATTTATATAAGGAATTAAAGTAAAAAACTGGTTATCATTTAGGTATTTGCGGGCAATATTGAGCAATTACTACAAATATGCATTCTTGAATACGAAAAGTATGCTGACTCTATGAAGATTTTAGTATATATAAGTTATAAATGACTGGTATTCAAATAATTAAAGCATTAATACTTATTCTGTATATTTATTGATTCGGATTTTTAAATCTAAATATTTAAATTTACAAATCGGTTATTACATTATTCATTTTACACTTTACAATGTTGTATTTTACATTTTAAAATCAATATTTGTACTAACAATTTAAATATTTGATCTTTCGAATTATACAATTTTAAATGCAAATAAAATATAAGTCCGAATTCTTTCAGGGTGAAAAACACTCAACACTGCAATACTCAAAAATTCTGGACGAGCGGTCGGACGGGTGGAAATACGCGAGTTTTGAAGGGGGTTATTTCTCTCGAAAGTCTTCTGTCTACAGGCATTTCGCACAAAAAAAGCGCCCCATGAGGAACGCTAAAACTGAGAAATCTGGAGAAAAAAATAGCCTTAAATCAATGCAAAATGTAAAAAATCAGTTCCTTCATCAGCTCACCTGCAGGGGTATTTGGGTTATCTAATCCCTTACTTTTGGCATCAATCTCTCTCATTTTCGAAATTATCTGCATCACTTTCATTCCCGTGTAGTTTCTCATGCCAGTCATGTAGTCCTTCGCAGCCCATGGCGATCGCAGTTCCAGCCACTCGGCCACGGCCTCCTGGCTTTGTCTTTTTGGGCAATAAAATGCGATCATCAGATTCTGGAAGTAATTAAAGAGCAACGGGAGAAAAGAGTAGATGCTGCCAGCCTTTGGATTTTTGTCAAAATAATTGATAATCTGATTGGCCTTGAAAACGTTACGGTTCACAATGGCATCACGCAGTTCGAAGCCATTGAAATCCTTGCTCACACCTATCTGGTCCTCCACCACCTGAGGGGTCACTCTCCTATTCTGCTCAGGAAGGCTAAGCAACACCTTATCGAGTTCGCTCACCAATCGGCTCAGGTCTGCACCGATGGCATCGGCAATGAGCTGCGTCGATTTAGGATCGATGCTCACCTCTTTCCGTTTCAGGTAGTTCTCAATGAAGGCAGGAAGGTCGCGATCGCGTAGCTTCGCACTCTCAAAGAGGATGCCCGCCTGCTGGATGGCCTTCACATATTCGCGCTTACGACCATCTATCTTTCCGTTCTTATGACACATCACCAGCACAGTGCTGGCCAGCGGCTGTTTCATGTACTTCTCCAAGGCGTCGGTCTGCTTGATATTCTGGGCTTCCTTCACGATGACCACCTGTCGTTCGGCCATCATCGGGTAGCGTCGGGCAGCGTCGGCCACCTGCGAAGCGTTCACATCCGAGCCAAAGAACACTGTCTGGTTGAAATCGCGCTCCTCAGGAGCCAGTGCATGTTCGGCAATGTAGTCGCTGATCTTGTCAATGTAGTACGACTCCTCCCCATGCAGGTAATAGACCGGACGGTACTTGCCTTCCTGTAGCTCCCGCATGATGCTCTCGTAGCTCACTGTTTTCGTCTCTGCCATATCACATTACTATAATTGTGTGCAAAGTTACGAAAAGTCGAGAGCAAAACAAAGAAATACATTTCTTTTTTTGCCGAGACGGAGTAATTTCGCCGATTTATCGGCAAAGTTACGAAAAAAGCTTGTAAAAGCGAAGCGATTTTGGAAGATTAACGCAATTCAGCCTGAAATATAGGCAAGACGGGGAAAAACGAGGAAGTCCAATTTGGGTCTAATAGCAAACTTGGGAAGATTGGTGAAGGAGTTAGGTTTCTAATTCGTAACCCGAAAACAGGGTACCAATACAGGTTTATCGACTAAGCAAATTGGGGCAGAATGGGACACCTACAACCGCCTGTTCACCACCCGTTTTTTATTCCGCAAACTGCTACATTTTGCATAGCAATGGATGCCAAAAGAAATAGTAGTTTTGCAGCCAAAATTTAAAAAGGAGTAAGAAACATGAGAAGTACTTTTAACATTCTGTTCTATGTGAACAAGAGTAAGGAGAAAAACGGTGTGGTGCCTGTAATGGGCAGGGTTACGATTAACGGGACTCAGTCGCAGTTCAGTTGTAAGAAGACGATTCCGCTTGACATGTGGGACGTGAAGGGCAATTGTGCCAAAGGCCGTAGCAAGGAGGCATTGCAAATTAACCGCGCACTTGATAACATCAAGGCGCAGATCATCAAGCATTATCAGCACCTGTCGGATCGCGAGGCTTTCGTAACGGCAGAGATGGTGCGCAACTCCTATCAGGGCTTTGGCAGCGAGTACGAGACATTGCTGAGTGCATTTGATAAGGACATTGCCAACCAGAAGAAGCGCGTGGGCAAGGACAGGTCGGCAAGTACACTTTGGGCTATGAAGCGTTCAAGGAAGGATGTGGCAGAGTTTATCCAGTCACATTATCGTCGTACGGATATGTCGATGCTGGAACTGACACCAGAGTTTATCAAGGACTTCGCTGCCTATCTCAGTACAGGCCGAGGATTGGCTAATGGCACAATCTGGCAGCGATGCATGTGGCTGAAAGGTGTTGTATTGAGGGCGCACTACAACGGAAAGATTCCCCGTAACCCGTTTGCCCAATTCCACATCAGCCCTAATTGCAAGGAAAGAGAGTTCTTGACTGAGGAAGAACTGAAGACTGTCGTAACCCATGAGTTCGAGGATGACAATCTTGCCTTCGTTCGTGACATCTTCGTCTTTGTGTGCTTCACCGCCCTCTCGTTCATTGACGTGAAGAACCTGACGACTGACAACATTGTGGACATTAATGGCGACAAATGGATAATCAGCAAGCGTCACAAGACCAACATCCCCTTCCAGGTGAAACTGATGGACGTTCCCTTGCAGATTATCGACCGTTACAAGCACCTACAGGAAGACAAACTTGTGTTCGGTAAGATGAACTACTGGTCAATGTGCAAGAGGTTGAAAACAGTCATGAAAGCCTGCGGCATTGAGAAAGCCATTTCCTACCATTGTGGCCGGCACTCGTTCGCCACCTTGGCTCTTTCAAAAGGAATGCCTATTGAGAGCGTGAGCCGAGTATTGGGACACACCAATATCGTGACCACCCAGATTTATGCCAAAATCACAAGTCAGAAACTTGATAACGACCTGACGATGCTCGGCAATAAGCTCAACGCATCATTCAAAGACATTAAGATGACATAGAGTACAGCGCCCCAAAATCTTCAAAGCAGAAAGACGAATGATTAGCGAAGTCTGTCATCCGTCTTTCTGTGTTATATTCCCTCAGCACACGAACCACTAACGGCTCTTTCTTTCCCCTATCGCTTATAAGCCGGATGATAGCAACTTTCCAGAACCCTTTCCAAATCACTCTCACGATATAGAACCTTGCCTCCTAATAATATATATGGTAACACACCATCATTACGGTATTCTTGTAGTGTCCGTCTACTGACCTTCAGAATCTGCGCCACCTCTCTGTCTGCTAAGTAGCGTTCACCATCAAGCAATGGGCGATAATTGGCTATCACCTTCTTGTATAGGGCAAGCACCTCCTTCATGTTCTCCAACGCATTCTTTACGCCAACGTTATGAGGCATTATCAGTTCGTTCATAGGCACTCCGTTTTGAGGTTACACATCTTGCTATCCTTATCTCTACCTGCCACAACATACAGAATCCTTTCCACATCCTCAGGCTTATAGTACACCTTATGGTTGATTTGAGAATAGGCCAAAGTCCCGTTATCCCGTAAAGTCTGTAATGTTCTTGGACTGATGTTCAGCATTTGACAAACGTCCTGGTTATCAAGCCAATCACCCAATCCTTTGTCTTTGCCTCTATTGGCCATCTCCTTCATCTTTGTGACGAAACTGTTGAAGCTCGTCAGCAGTTCTTCGACAAGCGAAGCGGCAAGCCGATTACCTCGTAGGTACTGCGCTCAATTGATATAACTTCCATGTCTGTTTTTGTTTTTGAATTATGCAGGCAAAGGTACTTCATGATTTCCAGATAAGCTCATTCAATAAATTCCGTTCTATGAAATAACAATTCAAGGAAACGAAGACCTAATGTCTGCCGAGCTTGCTCAATCAGAAAGCAGACAAGCATCTTTGTGTGGAACTCCACAGAAAAGTGCGTATTAGGCTACACCCTTCAACGGAACTTAATTGCTGCATTGCAAGCAGAAAGTAGTGCTGATTGATGCCTTAACAGGAGAAAAAGCTATGTATTTTCTTAATTTATGTTCACAATTCATCATGTCCTCGTTTTTATTTCATATCTTTGTGCACGAAACGCCCAATGTTGGGCAAGAATAACTAAAAGCGATATGGGGATACAACGCTATAACAGGCTAAAGGCTGCGATTAAGCGAGAGCAGAATGAAGTTCACTTCAATTCTGCCGAGCGTGAGCAGGCTCGAACGCAGTTCAAGATAGTACTAGCTGAGAAAGAATGGACTGGCACCTGGCTCTCAGAGCAGATGGGCCATAATATTAGTACTGTTTCACGCTGGATGACCAACAAGGTATAGCCATCTATAGAACAGCTCTACGAGATTGCACTCCACCTCGACGTGGATGTAAAGGAATTATTGGTGTCTTCGAAGTAACGCGATTATATTTATTTGTAGTGAGATATGGATACTATTATAAACTCTGATAGTCAGTTCATAAAATATACAACACGAAAAGGTGAGTATTTGGTTAATAAAAATAAGAGTATCAAAACCAAATTGTATGATCATATTTATAGCTACAGGAATGGATACTTATTGCAAAAAGATAGTCTGTTTGGTCTTATGGATTTGTTTGGTAACGAAATTGTAAGTCCCCAATATAAAAAATCAATAAAAACGGATAAGTATCCTCGGCCATTTGTGCCGGATAGTGCATATCCATATTTAATTTGTGATTATGAAGGGAAAGAAATTGTAATCTATCCAAATGGAAAATATGAAGGAGTAATTTCTTTAGAATATGATGGATGTCGTAGAATACCTTTTTTAGATTATTATATTGTAAGAAAGAATTGTAAATATGGAATTGTTTCTAAATGGGATAATAAAATCATATTACCAACGTTATATTTTTCTATAAAGTCATACGAGGAAAATATGCGTCCATCAACAAATAATCTTGTTGTGGTACAAGATGAGAATGACTTTTTCTTGTTCAGTCTTCAAAAAAAAGATAGACTTACAAACCATTATGATGATATAGAGTTCATACAAGCAAAAAGAAATATTTGTATTAATAGGAGAAATTGTTGTTTTTATATTGGAGAGAAGTTTTGTAGAAAATACATTTTATCATCTGTTGGTAAATTGGTAACAGATAAATCATATGATGAGGTCATTCTTTTCTGGTCTAGATTTTTAAAAGTAAGAAATAGGGAAAAATGGGGATTAATCAATAGACAAGGAGAACTATTATTGCCCATAGACTACGATTCTATAGAAAGCATTTGTAATGACATCGTAAATGTCGTCAAAGGAGGACAAAGAATGCAAATAAAGGTTGATCGCTCCAAACTTCTATACGATGAAACTCTACCAATTAACACATGGGAAATGTCATCTTATGGGAAATATTCAGGTTCTTATGCTCAAGACGAAATGGGTTGGAGTGATGACGATATAGATACAGTTCTTGATGGAAATCCAGATGCTTATTGGAATATAGATTAAACTAAATAGATCTTATACAGAATTAAGCAACAAAGAAAATAAATCGAAGAAATATAATACGACAAAGGTTATGGATATAAATCAATACATTTTCCCAATATATAACGGAACAACTATAGTAGGTCAAGGTTTCGTTGCTGATGTTTTTTTTATAACAGTAGCCCATATACTTAAGGATTATCCTTCATGTTACATTAATTTGAATGGGGAAAAAATAGAATTGTTCAAGGAGGCTTCTATATTAGAGTTGGTGAACTATCAGTATGCCCAAAAGGAAGATATTGTGATGTATAAATTTGAAGGCACAAGTAGCCAATTACATCTTTCCGAGCATATACCTCAAAAGAACGAAAGATTAGAGGTCTATTGTACAGATGAAACTAAACATTCAAGTCCAATAAATGATTTACGTGGATTGTTGATAGAGCCAGCTTACCTTCTTGAAAAAGATGAATGCAATAGTTTCTATTGTGAATGTAACTTGCCTGAGAATTGTTGTGGAAGTCCATTGATAAATGGAAATGATGTGGTTGGTATCATGATAGGTAGAAATGATAAAGGTCTTTGCTCTTTTTTAAAGATGGGTTCAGTCCTATATGAAGTAGGAAATTATTATTATAATAATGTTAACGATCTCCTTGAGCATTCAAATGATTTTCACGCAATTCCAACTCCAGACTATAAAAATGCAATTAAATGGTATTTGAAAGCTGCTTCCAACAATTATTTAGAGGCATTCTATAAAATTGGTTGTTGTTATGAAAGAGAGGAAGGAGTAGATAAAAATATGGCTGAAGCAATTAATTGGTATACGAGAGCAGCGACTTTAGGACATGCACAATCTCAATATGAACTTGGAAAACATTATTTAGAGGGAATTAATGTTTTACAGGATTATGAAAAAGCGACTTACTGGCTTCGACTTGCAGCAGAGAACAAACATGCGTTGTCCTTATATGAATTAGGACTTTGTTCATATAACGGGTTAGGATTCACAAAGAGCTATGGTAATGCAACAGAATGGTTTAGATTAGCTATTACCTCTTGGAAAGAAAACACAGTTTCTGATTCTCGAGAGCTTCATTATGCATATTACTATCTAGGCCGTTGTTATCTTGAAAATAAAAATTCGCGATTTCCCCAATATGCATCTATGTGTTTTCAAGAAGCAGGTGATATAGAGGAGGCTTTGTATTATTTAGGGTTATGTTATTATAATGGTTGGGGTATCCCTAAAAACGATAAAAAAGCTTTTGAACTTTTCAAGAAAGTTTCAGGGCCTTTTGGGCAAATGCCACAAAAAGCGTCTTATTTTGTTGCAATGTACTATTATAACGGTATCGTAGTTGAAAAGGACTATAAGGAATCAGTTAAGTGGCTCAAAAAAGCTTACGATTTTGACGAGGCACTATTTCAATTAGGATTGTGCTACTATTTAGGGCACGGAGTTGAAAAAGGATATGATGAAGCGCTTAAATATTTTAAGGAAGCTGCAAACAAAGGTCATGTTGCCGCACAAAAAAAAGTTGGTGAGCTATATAGAAAAGTTGGTGAGGGATATAAAGATCGTAGCAGGATAGAAGAAGCCATAAAATGGAACAAGAAATTGTTAGAACAAGGAAATACTGATTTACTTTGGGAAATAGGCTATTGTTATGAGACTATGGGAAATATTGGCTATGAAGAAAAATATGAAGATGCTATTGAATGGTATAAACAGGCATTGACTCAGGGTGATGCCGATGCACTACTCTCTTTAAAAAGTTGTTATGAAGCTATAATCAATATGGGGCATACAGAAAGATGCGAAGAGGCTATTAACTTGTATAAACAGGCATGGGATCAAGGTTTTGCAGAGGCTCTTAGATATATAGGTAATTGCTATGAGATTATGTTTAAAATGGGAAATAAAGAAAAAATGAATGATGCTGTTTTCTGGTACAAAAAAGCAGCAGCATTTAATGATAGCGAAGCCTGTGTCTCTCTTGTGAAAATCTACAAACATGGCATAGGAGTTCCCAAGAACGTTGAAGAATCAGAAAGATGGATAGATTTTTATAATAAAAACAATTCGCATTTTAAATTTAGAGCAGAACTTGCTTGCAAGGATATGCAACGCTTGCAAGATTAATTTGTACACTAAGTGATGTCAATAATGAACAGACCTAATACAGAAATAAAGCGATGGGGTATCGTTGTGATACAATGGCTTAATCCTGATGATTTTAAAACAGGAGAGCATCTATATAAAGATATTCTTCAATATAAGAATTTAAGTAAGAAGGAATCTTTTTCTTCATATTATGATGTACATTCTATTCAAGAATTCCGTTCTGTTATTAGGACTATTGAGAATTCTTTAATGGAAGGAGATATTCTTACTTTACAGATAGAAACTCATGGGTGTAATGAAGGGATGGGACTAAGTTCCGGAGAAATTCTAAAATGGAAGGATTTCTACGATACTATTAGACCATTAAATATCAAAACTGGGCATTTGTTATTTCTCGTAATGGCAATGTGCAAAAGCATAGCAATGATTTCGTCAATTAATCCAGAGCTACGTGCTCCATATCGAGCTATCATATGCACAACTAGACCAGTCAGTGCTGATGAAATATATAGAGGCTTTATAGCTTTTTACGAGAATTATTACAACTTGTTAGATATCATAGAAGCAATAAAAGCCATACAAGAAGAAGTAAAGGACTCAAATGGTTTTTCCCCCTTTCAAGCACTAACAGCAGAGAGTGTATTTAATGAAACATTTGACCCTAACAGAACTAATTTTACTGAAATAGTGAAGGCTCAGTTAACTCAATTGAATATTCCTGTTACTGAAACCACAAAATCTATTATGGAAAAACATCTTCGAAAGTTGTTGTCAGATATTCATGACAATTTTTATGATTATTACAATTTCAAAGACTTGTATTAACCCAACAAGGTGGTAAACTCTAAAGTAAATGATAACAAAGATGAAAAGAAATATTGTTGGCATATTTTTATTTTGTTTGATGTTTGGTTCGCTATTCTATGTGTTCTATACGAAAAAGAGCTCTTGGACCAATTATGCGTTAAACTCACCTACTGAAGATACTGTACTTCATAATATAGATAGTGAGAATGGTAAGTTCCAAGAATTCGAAAAAACAGGCTTTACATGGAGAGACAGTAAAGGAGATGAGTTTCCTGTATATATGGCACATACAGGTTCATGTTTTATCATAAGAACCTCAAAGAGTGGCGATGTATATAGGGCATACCTAGGTGAAGAAGTGTCTAAACAGATACGGAAAGAATTAAGCAAGAGTGACACTAGAAGAGACAGATACTGTTTTAAAAACCGAACTCTCAAACAATAGGAAACGACAATGAACAAATCATGTTTAGCAACAATCGTTTATTTTGCAGTTTTGGGTATTCTCATCTATAATGGAATGTGGATATGGTTGATTATTGCAATACTTGTAGGAGGACTTGCAGGCTTTATCATGTTTGTAGGGGTAGCACTTGAATCAGGATTCCGCTCAAAGTTTCCACTCGATTTCCTTGCGCATACACAATGGGTAAATAGATATTTTGAAGATAGGGGATTTGAATTGGTAGGGCATAATACGTCAGATTCTAACTATCCCGAATCTATATATAAAAAAGACAAACTTAAGGTCGTGATTAGACTTAATGCCCCTATTGTGACGCATAGCTCTTTCACTATTACAGTGATTGTATCAGGAGAGCAGGAGAAAGAATGGAATTTCTCAGTTGAAAAGGATGAAAAGATCCTAGAAATGTTTGATGTTTATTTTAGCTATTATTACAACAAGGGGGCTTGACACTTTTGCTCTATACGGAAAATTGATTAACTTTGCAAACGAAATGAGATATGGCAAACGAAATAGTTGAAACGAAAGCAATTGAGCAGGTAAGTGATAGCCTTTATAAGGGAGTATCCGACATTATTGACAATGCACGGCAAGAGGTTGTCGTGTATGTGAACAAGCATTCTGACTTGATGTTCTGGCATATAGGCCATTATATCAATGAGGATATGGGCTACAAGCAGTATTCTGCCTATGGCAGCAGAATTCTTGCGACACTGTCGCAAAGATTGACTGCACGTTATGGCAAGGGATATACCTATACTGCTGTCACAAGGATGATGAAAGTTGCTCGATTTTATAGCGACGAAGAAATGTTTGCGACACTGTCGCAAACATTAACGTGGAGTCATTTTTTGGAACTCG
>Ga0256404_1004150_pt1 | contig 27788 bp, 19 predicted proteins | sample RumenRJG_01DNA_FD_185990 | JGI IMG/M metagenome (GOLD analysis project Ga0256404, IMG submission 185990) | Bovine rumen microbial communities from Lethbridge, Alberta, Canada - RJG_01 | ecosystem: Host-associated > Mammals > Digestive system > Stomach > Rumen | place: Canada: Alberta | collected...
TCTTTGCGAAGGGCGCGATTTCCATGGAGCTCCTCATTCTGGTGATAGACATAAGCCGTTCCCTTGAACTTGTTGGTTCCGGACTTTGTAACGGCGTTGATACCGCCGCCGATGAAGTTGGACTGACGCACATCATAAGGAGAAACCACAACCTGGATTTCGTCGATTGCATCCAAAGAGACAGGATTTCCTCCTCCGGGAAGACCGTCGGAAAGACCGAAGTTGTTGTTGAAGTTTGCTCCGTCAATCGTGAAGTTGGCGCTACGTCCGTCCATTCCGGCGAAACTCATTCCGCTACCTCCGTAAGGCGAAAGCTTTGCCATATCGGAAACGCTCCTGTTGACAGAAGGCATTGCAAGAATGTTCTCGTTGGAAATGTTGGTAGATGCTCCTGTCTTTTCCTGAGCTGCGAACTTGGATGTCGGGGTGGCGACGACCACTACCTCATCGAGAAACTCGGAAGATTCCTGGATTTTAGAATCGAGGTTGTATGTTTCAGCAAGCTGAAGGGTGATGTCATTGTAGACAACACTCTGGTAGCCGAGGCATGAAACTTCTACGGTGTAGGGACCTCCGTTACGCATACCCTGGATGGTATAGCGTCCTTCGGAATTGGTAATTGCACCATAGACTGTCCCTGAGGGAGTGTGATTGGCAACAATCGCCACTCCTTCAAGCGGAGTGCCCTTGGCGTCGGTGATCTTTCCGCTGAGGGCGGAGGTCGTCACCTGGGCATAGGACATGATACCCGCAAACATAGCTATGCATGCGAGCGCCAGACTTTTGAATGTTTTGCTCATAAATATTGAAAATGTATTGACAATTTTTGATTGTTCGGCGGGCAAATATACGTAAAAAAGACGGAGTCCGCAATAGACTCCGTCTTTGATATTTTAGCTGTTAAAAACCTGCTAGTTGAAGAAATACTTGAGTCCGAAGAGGATCTGCCAGCACTCAGCAGTGTTCTTAAGATAGTTGGTGTAGGTCTGGGTCGGGTATGTCTTGCTGCCCTTGGGAATATTCATTGAGAAGGTAGGATAACCTTCGCTGTCAAGTCCTTCATACTTGAGAGGAGAGATGTATCCGCCGCCGCTCATGTCAAGATTTGCAGAAGTCTGGTCGAATGCGAGACGATGAACTCCCCAGCTGCTATTGAACATATTGCCGATGTTGTCGATAGATGCACTGAGCTGAATCTTGTGGCTGGTAGCACCGATGTTGAATTTGAAGTCCTTTGCAATCCTAAGATCGAAGCGATGGATGAAAGGAGAACGGGCTGCGTCAGCTTCTGCATACTGGCCTTTGTGCTTTGAAAGGTAGGTGTCCTGCTCGAGGAATGTCCAGAAAGCATCGCGGTCTGCGTCGGTCTTGAAGCGAATCTCATCCTTGGTCGCAGGGATGTACATAAGGTCATAAGCGATTCCGTCACCATTCATATCGTTGGAATAGGTGAAGCTGTTGCCGTTTGCGGAGTAGCCGCTGTAATAGAGATCGAACTGGAATCCGCCGAGGACATCGAGATAGTAGCTGACATTTGCCATGACCTTGTCAGGAACAACGTAACGGCTCCTCTGGAGAGGAAGGAAGTTAGGTCCGTCAACTGAAGCGAGGCCCTGGTAAGCGGAGCTTGCAGCGGAACCGGGCATACCGGAGATTTCCTTGGCCTCTGTGTGGGTGTAAGCAGCCATGAGCTTGAGATTCTTCACGGGCTCAGCCTTTGCGGTCACATTGATAGTATAGCCCCATCCTTCCCTTGAGTTGGAGAGGATATAAGCATGGTGGGTGCTGTAAGAATAGCCGCTCTTCGGATAGAGGACTCTCTGGTCGGGACCCTTTGTGAAGTGCTGGAGCTTGCTCTCGTCGATGTTCCAGTCGGTAAGACGTACTCCGTAGATGGTCTTGTTGAACATACCTTCAGTGCTGAGGGTGAAGGGGAACGAAGTCGGGAGAGTAAGGTCGAGAGCGAGGGAGGTCTTCCAGATCTGAGGCATGCGGAAGTTGCGGTCTACACCGTTGATGTCGCCCTTAGAGGAGAGAAGGCCGTTTTCAGAAGTAACGGTATCGTTGATTCCGAGGATTCTGTAGTATTCTTCCTTGGTTGTAGCAAGGTGGCCGCCTTCGGTCTTTCCACCGTTGAGAGCGGTGAGGGCAGCAGTGACATCGTTGGGGTAAGAAATACCGGTGATGGAACCGTTGTCATCCTTTGCAAAGCTGGAAGTATACTTGTCGGTAACCTGGATCATACCTGCATTCTGAGGCATGTTGGTGAAGAATACGAGAGGGAGACGGCCCTGGAAGAAGCCGGTACCACCGCGGATAACCATGCTCTTGTCACCGTAAATATCCCAGTTGAAACCGATTCTTGGAGAAAGCTGGACGCGGGTAACAGGCCAGAGGCCGGTATCTACATGCCTGCCGCCAAGGTCGACTGCCTTGATGGCATTATTGGTAGCGAGAACAGCGTTGTTGAAAGCCATCATATCGGCACGGAGACCGTAAGAGAGCTTGAAGTTGTCAGCGAGTTTCCACTCGTCCTGCAGATAGGCTGAATACTGATTGTAGTCAATCTTTCCGTTAGGAGAATCTTCGCCGTTGGCTCCGTAAGTATAGACGAAGCTGAGAGGGAGTTTGCCCTGGAGGAAGTCGTCTACGCTAGCGAAACGATAGTAACCGGTACCGTTACGCATGTAGGAGTTGGTAGCCTTCTGGTTCTCAAAGCTGAAACCGGCCGTGATAGTATGTGCACCCACATACCAGGTGATATTGTCCTGAACATTGAGAACGAAGTTCTGGACCCTGTTGTTATATGTAAAGAGCTCTTCTCCGAGGGAGGTATAAGGGATGAAGTTACCTGAAGAGTAGTCAGCGTCGGTCATGATATCGATATGAGGGAAGTAGCTGGAGTTGGTTCCTCTGATATCGTCGATCGATGTATAGGTAGCAAGGAAGCGGTTGGAGAGGTTGTTGGTAAGACGGCTGTTGAGCTCGGCTGCGACAGACCAGATATTGTTGTTCTGGTTGTACATGTTGCCGGAGAACGGCTGGCTGACCTCGCTTGCACGGTTGTACTGCTTGTTACGATAGCTGTCGTCGCAAGAGTTGCCGTTAGGAGCATACCACTGAAGGTTCTTGGTTCCATTGTAACGGACGCTGAGCTTGTGGGCCTGGGAAATGTTCCAGTCGATACGGGCAAGAAGCTTGGAGTTGTTGACACCGCCGGGATAGTCAGTATAGGAACCCGGATCATAGTTGTACTCCTTGACGAGTTTGTTCTTGACCTGCTCGAGAACTGCATTCTTTGCATCACCTGCACGGTACTGGATGGTCTCCTCAACAAGCCTCTGCATCTCGAAGTTGACGAAGAAGAAGAGTTTGTTCTTTACGATAGGACCGCCGAGGGTGAAACCGTAGATCTTGTTGGTCTCAGGATCGCGCTCACCGAGGTCATTGCCCATAAGCTTGTTACCACGGAGATTCTTGTCATGATAATATGTGTAAGCAGTGCCCTTGAAGGTGTTGGTACCGGACTTGGTGACAGCGTTGATACCGCCGCCTACGAAGTTGGTCTGACGAACATCATAAGGAGCGACGACGAGCTGGATTTCCTCGAGAGCGTCGAGAGAAATAGGGGTGCCGCCGCCGGGGAGGTTGGATGAAAGACCGAAGTTGTTGTTGAGGTTCGCACCGTCAACGGTGAAGTTCGTAGAACGTCCGTCGCTACCTGCGAAGCTCATTCCGCTTGCATAAGGAGAAAGCTTTGTGAGAGCGGAAATACTTCTGTCTGAGTTAGGAAGGCTCATCATTTCCTCATTGGAGACGTTGGTGGAAGCACCGGTCTTCGTCGCTGCAAAGCGGGAAGCGGGGGTGGCCACTACAACAGCCTCTGTAAGGGCCTGGACATCGTCATTGAGATATCCGTCGAGTACATAATTCTCACCGAGAGCAAGTTTGATGTCGGTGAACTTGACTGTCTGATAGCCAAGGCAGGAAACCTCAACTACATAAGGGCCGCCGGTACGCATGCCCTGGATAGAATAAATACCGCCATTGTTGGTGATGGCGCCATAGGTTGTTCCCGAAGGAAGATGAGTTGCGACAACTGCCGCACCTACGATGGTCTCACCCTTACCGTCGACGATCTTACCGCTAAGGGAAGCGGTGGTCATCTGGGCAAAGGCGACGTTGCCCGCTATCAACATTGTGATGGCGAGTACGATGCTTTTGAAAGCTGATTTCATAATAGGTAAATATAAAATTTGAATAGTTGATTTCTAAAATCAAGTCCTTCTTCTACTAACCGGCCGCAAAAATACATCGGAATTTCGAAAGAAAAAAATTTTTTTACTACCTTTGCCCCCAGAAACGGAACGTGGATAGATTTGATTGCTTGCAACCACTCTAAAAAATGCTAAAAAGCCCCTCGCGGGTATACTAGCGCCACGAATTCCGTGGGGCTATTTTTTTATGATTATGAGAAAAACTTATCTATTCACTTCTGAATCCGTATCCGAGGGTCATCCCGATAAGGTTGCGGACCAGATATCAGATGCCATCCTTGATGAATTCCTTCGCCGCGATCCAGAGTCTAAGGTAGCATGCGAGACTTTCTGCTCGACCGGAATGGTCGTACTCATGGGAGAGGTCACTTCAGAAACTTGGGTCGATGTCCAGACTGTCGCAAGGGACGTCATCAACAAAATCGGCTATAACAGGGCCGAATACATGTTCGACGGCAACTCCTGCGGGGTTCTCTCCGCTATCCATGAGCAGAGTGCGGACATCTACCGCGGAGTCGATAGGGGCGATGCCGCCTCACAGGGAGCCGGGGACCAGGGAATGATGTTCGGATATGCCTGCAGCGAAACCGAGGACTATATGCCGCTCCCCCTCTACCTGAGCCACCTCGCTCTCCGCATCCTTGCGGATATCCGCCACAACGAACCCGGGGTTATGGACTACCTTCGCCCGGATGCCAAATCCCAGTTCACAATTGAATACGACGCTGAGACAGGAAAGCCGGTCCGTGTCCATACAATTGTCATCTCAACCCAGCACGACGACTTCGGCCCAACCGATGAAAAGATGCACTCAAAGATAACTGAGGACATACGGAATATCCTGATTCCCAGGATAAAGGCCGCCCTCCCCGCAGAGACTGCAGCCCTTTTCGGTCCGATCGCCCTCCCGGGAGAGGACATCCCCGGATCGACCCTTCTCCATGTCAACCCGACCGGGAAATTCGTGATTGGTGGTCCTCATGGCGATACCGGTCTTACCGGACGTAAAATCATCGTAGACACTTACGGAGGCAGGGGCGCCCACGGCGGTGGATCCTTCTCCGGAAAAGATCCTTCGAAAGTCGACCGCAGCGGCGCTTATGCTGCCCGTTACATCGCAAAGAATATGGTCGCTGCCGGTGTAGCCGAGGAGATGCTTGTCCAGATTTCCTATGCTATCGGCATCGCCGAGCCTGTCAGCATCTATGTCAACACCTACGGCTCCGCACGGAAGGGCCTGAAAGATAGCGATATAGCTGAAGCAATCGGACGTCTCTTCGATCTTCGTCCCGGAATGATAATCAAGCGTTTCGGCCTTAAGAACCCTATCTACGCCCCGACTGCAGCCTATGGCCATGTCGGCCGTAAACCCTACACCGCCGAGGTCACTGTCTTCGAAGACGGAAAGCCTGTGAAGCGTTCCGTTCGCTTCTTCCCTTGGGAAGACCTCGACTCTATAGAGCTAATTCGGAAAGAACTACTTTAAGCGCTCGGAAGGCCGTTTTTTAGCTTTTCATAATGACACTGAAGGAGCCTCGGAGGCGTGCCGTGCCAGTTGTGCATGCCGTTTCCGAGGCAGTTTTTCCACTCCTTGCATGAGGAGCATCTCCCCTGCCGGGCCCAACTTCTATCTCTAAACCGCTCAAAACGGTGCTCCCAGACCTCGTAGAAGTTATCCTCATAGATACTCCCCTCGGAGAAAAAGTCCCTGTCGATATTGGGGCAGGCGGAGATGCGTCCATCGATGAGGACCGACGCGATATTCACTCCGGCGCGGCAGAAGTACCTGATATTCCTGACTTTCTCCTCGTAGCGGCCGAGATAGCCTTCGCAGCTGAAGGTGACATTCATCGGTCCGCCTTCCTCCCTTTTCGCGCTGATAAAATCCATGAGAGACACAAGCTCTCCGTCGTCAAGATGCATCTGAGGATCCGAGGCTGCGCGGCCAATCGGGATAATCGTGAAAAGCCTCCACTGCTTCACCCCGAGGCCCTCTAAAATACCGTGGATATCAGGTAGTTCCAAGAGATTCCGCTTGTTCACGCATGTCACAACATCAGAGTATAAGCGAGGCTCTGCCGCAGAAATCTCGATTGCCTTGAGGGCTCTTTCAAAACTCCCCGGACGGCCGCGCATCCAATCATGGGAATCCTTCAGCCCGTCAAGGCTTATGGTCATCGACCCCAATCCGGCTTCCATGAGCTTCTGATGCATCGCCTCATCATAAAACCACCCGTTTGTGACCATTCCTATGCCGAATCCACGGCTGCGTATCTCCCTTATCGCCTCGGCGAGATCCGGCCTTAAAAGCGGCTCCCCTCCGGTCAGAACGACAGTGAAATCTTTCGGGCGGTGATTCTTTGGAATAGTGTCCAGCGCCCCGAGAAAGTCCCCAAGAGGCATGTCCTTTTCCCTTCTCTGGATAGAGCAATCGCTCCCGCAATGGCGGCAATAGAAATTGCAGCGCGTGGTGCACTCCCAGAAAAGATAATTGAGTTCGTGCACCCTTATCTCATTATCGCGGAACAGGCGGAATAGAAATGGGTTCATATTTGCAAAAATAACTATTATTAGTACATTTGCAATCATGAGATGGATCCATAATATATTGAAAGGTGTTTCCCTGACGGGAGCCCTATTCGTGTTTCAGGCCTGTTACGGCGTGCCCCAAGATCCCCGTTGGGAGGAAGGCGGAGAGGCCCCGATGACATTCTCCCTCGTCTCGAAGTCAACCGGAGAACCTCTCAAAGGCATCCAGGTGCTAGTAGGGAAGTATAATGGAGAACTAGGCACCACCGGAGAGGACGGCTCTGTAAGAGTTTCCATCCCTTATTTTCGGAATATTCAGGGCCCCGATCTGCATTTTGTCGATCCGGAAGGAGTTTATGCTCAGAAGGATACGAGCCTTGCGGATCTTCGCGACAGGACAATAACAATCAGCATGGAAAAGCAATGAAAGCGAGACTCTTTCTTTGCAGCATGCTCCTCTTCGCTTCTTTTGCATCATTCGCCCAGGAGGAAAAATCCTTTTCGCTTGAATTGGGGACAGGATTTGCTCCTCTGCACTCCCTGGTCGACGGGGTACATAAGATTACATATGAAGGCGAAAACGTTTCGCTGATATATTCTCCCACATTCGCCCTGTCCGGAGTCTGGAGAATTAACTCCCGGTCAGAGTGGCTTGTAACCGGCGGGGTCACATGGGACTACTACAATGTCCTGCAATATGAGACTTTTGGGATAGACCCTTACGGCAATCCCCGTTACGATCTCTCCTCTGAGGCGCTCCCTGCAGGAAGAAAAAATGGAGATTTATCAGCGTCCATCACTATCCGATACAGGCGAATCTGGAATTTCGAAAAACCATTCTCTGTGTATTCTGGAGCAGGTTTGGGATATGTCTATTTTGAGAAAGACGTCGCTCCTGCTCCCGAGATAACCCTCATCGGAGTAAAATACTCCTGGACTCATTTCCAACTATTCCTCGAGAACACCTACGGCCCCCACGCCACCTTTCTGCATGGAGGCATCGGCTGGCGGTTCTGATTTTCCCATCTACGGCCGAGTCCAGTGGATTCGGAATCCTTTCGATTCCATCGAGCGGAAGAAGGTCATCTGGCGCTTGGCAAACTGATGGATCGCCGTAGAGAGTTGGAGCCGCATCGTCTCTTTGTCTATGAGCCCGAGAAGATACTGCGTAACAAACTTATATTCAAGGCCATAATAGATAAGATCATCGGAGCCGACTCCGCTTTCGAGAAGTGAGCGAACCTCTTCGATAAGGCCGCTTTCGAGCCTTTGATCCAGCCTCTTGTCAATAAGAAAGTTCCGCTCCTCACGGCTGACAAGGGTCCCGATAATGAATGCTTTCTTGGCCTCATAGGAGGTGCGGGTGACAGGGCCCTCCGAAAGTTCTACCTCTAGAGCGCGTATGAGCCTCTTTTTGGAGACCATCACTTCCGGATCGGCCTTTGATCCTAAACGTTCCGCATAAGCTTCCCTAAGCTCCTCTATATCAGTTTGTTCCAGCTCCGAGCGCAGCTCACGGGAAGGAGGCACATCCGGGAGGGAATAGGCGCTTAGGACGGCTTGGATATAAAGGCCGGTCCCTCCGCAGAGAATCGGAAGATGCCCCCTCTCGCGGACAGAAGCATAGACGGCCTCGAAGTCCCTCTGATAGCAGTAAAGATCATATTTCTCCCCCGCATCAACGATATCTATCATATGGAAGGGGATTTCTCCGTACTCGTCTAAATCCTTTCCGGTCCCGATGTCCATTCCCCTATATACCTGGCGGGAATCCGCAGAGATAATCTCGGCAACACCGCATGATTTTGCGACAGTAAAAGGGGTGCCAGCCCCCACGGAAGAGCCCAGAGGAAGATCATTTTTCTCTGAAGATATGCGGTTCAATTCCCTTGCAAGTGCAACCGCATAGCGGGTCTTCCCCGAAGCCGTCGGTCCGAGAACGCAGACAAGGTCTATCTCTCCCCTTCTCCAGGAGGCATAAACTTCCTTTACATCAATTACTTCCGGCTCCGGAAGCGGCACTTCCGGGGAATTGTTGATTCTTTTCATGGGAAAAAACTAATATCCGGAACGGTCCATCTCGCGTCGAATGTCTTTCTCCTTGATGGACTGGCGTTTATCATACTCCTTCTTACCCTTGGCAAGGGCGATTACAAGCTTTGCGAAACCGTTTTCCGCGATGAAAAGCTTGACGGCGATAATGGTCACACCCTTCTTCTTGTCCTCGGCCTGAAGGTGGCGGAGCTCCTTGCGATTGAGAAGCAGCCGGCGGTCGCGGACAGGTTCGTGCTGCCCCCATGAACCCCAGCTGTAAAGGGCTATATTCATTCCCCTGACAAACAACTCGTTCCCCACGAAAAAACAGTACGCATCCTGAAGGGATACCTTTCCGGCTCGGATCGATTTTATCTCGGTTCCTACAAGTTGGATCCCTGCCGTATATGTCTCCAGGAACTCATAATCAAACGAGGCCCTACGGTTCTTTATCTGTATTTCACTCTTCTTTTTCGGCATAAGCCTCCCCTATCATTTAGCAAACCATGAATCAATCGAAATCTTGATTCCGGCATTTACGGAGAATACATCGCAAGGGCGGAGCCTCATCCACGCACCATAGACAGAGAATCTGAGAGGGATCTCTCCTACCATATTGTATGGATCAATCTCCCTGTAAAGTTTAAAGCCAAAGTCTGCTCCTGCGGTGACTCTGAAACCATCCACATTGCTGGTGACGGGATTATCATCTGAATCATAATCTCCTGTTTTCTGATCAAACCCTCCGATACCGAAGCCTACTGCAGGGGTAAAGGATAAGATGGATCCGTCATAAATGGTATATCCCAGTTTGAACATTGCTTCATGTGCGGAAACTCTTTCCCCTTGCCTCCAAACGTAATTCTCCCTATGATCGTTGTAAAAATCCCCTTTCTTCAGCTTCCCGGCCGGGCCGATACTCATAAGCAGGCCGAGGGAGATCCGATCGTAATAAAAATCGAAACCAAAGGAAAAACGGTGGGCCATGGAAACCCAATCGTTGATCTTTCCGAAATAGACCTCGGGATTATATCCAATCAAGAGGCCCATCCCGTACCCTTTCCTGACCTTTCCAGGGAAAGCCACAGGCTCTTTCTCAACAAGGGTATCGAGCATCTCGGAATACTTGAATTCATAATCCCTGATCACTGAAGTATCCCTACCGTATGCAGACTCCCCTTTAAATGTATCGACTCTGCTCTTAAGGACCCTCATCAGGTAATCCTTGTTATAAGAATCCGCCCCTTCTGTATTCAACTGGTTCTGGATCTCACGCCTGGAAGCCTCGAAAATATCGAAGATAACCTGATTGTAGCGGACGGTCCATGAGGTGTAATAGTCCGGAGCATACCATGAATTGAGAAGATCGGCCTTAGTGCATGATACCGGACGGTAGTAGCGAAGATTCCCCTTCTTCACCTTCTCCGACTTGAAGTCAATAAGAGCCTCCAGATACGACGTCTCAACGGGGTCGAGGGTGAACCCGACCGACTGGACATTTCGCGGTTGAAAATCCTCGATAGTCAACTTGCCGTCTGTCCAGAGCTTATAACCCTTACTATTGTCCTGAGCCCATCCCGATACCTCGGCGAGTATCAAAAGAAGGAAAACTAATGTCTTTTTCATAATGTTGCAAAGATATGGAGAATTTCCCAAAAGGGAGGCCTCCACCAGACAAAAAAAAGCGGCGGGATGACCGTCGCTTTTCTCTCTATTATGATCGTTAGCCTTATTTAGCCTTTGCAGCCTCTGCCTCAGCCTCTTTGATCATATCCTCGTTGGCGGTGATATAGACCTCAACGCGGCGGTTCTGTGCCTTTCCTTCCGGAGTGTCGTTGGAAGCTACAGGGAAGTCATATGCAAGACCCTGAGCGGTCATACGATCCTTTGAGATGCCGCAAGATGCGAGATAGTTCTCTACGGAAAGAGCACGGTTGTTGGAAACCCTCTGGTTGACCTCATAGGTACCGTCAGTATCGGTGTGGCCGTAGATAGTGATGTTTGTCTCGGGCATGTCGGCCATGCTGTCAGCAAACTTCTTGAGCTGAGTCTTTGAAGCAGCATTGAGGGTGGTGCCATTCTTCGGGAAGAGGATTCCGCTGTCGAAGGTAACCTTGATAGCCTTGAGGCCGTTGACATCCTCTACGGTCTCAACCTGGGCGTTCTCGAGAGCTGCGAGCTCCTCAGCCTTTTTGTCCATCTTGTTGCCGATGACTGCACCGGTGCCGCCGCCTACAGCTGTACCGATAGCTGCTCCGATAGCAGCACCCTTACCATCCTTTCCGATGAGGTAGCCGATACCGGCACCGATAGCTGCACCTGCGCCTGAACCGATAAGTGAACCGGAAGCGAGGTTAGACATGTTACCGCAACCCGGAACGAGCATCAGAGCTGCGAGAATAGCGATTCCAAATTTCTTCATAATAGTAGCTTATTTTAATAATTGTTAAATGTTTCCAAGCGGTAAAAATATTTAATATTTTGGATTATAGCAAATTTTTTGCCAACTATCTCAATGTCCGGTAATTGTGACTAGAATCGCCTCAAGTTCATCGAGTTGCTCGTCAGTCGTAGCCCAACTGGTACAGAAACGCACCACGGTGCGATTATCGTCAATTTTCTCCCAAAAATCGAAGGCGACTTTATCGGAAAGAGCCTCCACCTGCTCTTCCTCTAAAATGATAAATTGTTGGTTAGTAGGAGATTCCAGATAGAATGGAAGCCCGCTGTAGCGGAGAATTCCGCGAAGGCGCCGAGCCATTGCGACGGCATTTTCGCCAAGGCGGAAATAGAGACCGCCGGTCATGAGAGTGTCGAACTGAACCCCGAGCAGACGCCCCTTGGCAAGGAGGGCTCCATGCTGCTTGACCATGGTCATAAAATGAGCGGGCGCATTCCCCCTCGGGAAGACCACCGCCTCTCCGCAGAGAGCGCCGACTTTGGTCCCGCCGAGATAGAAAACGTCACATCGCTCGGCGAGGTCCTTTATCGTCAGGTCGCAGCCATCCCCCGCAAGTCCGTAGGCAAGCCTTGCCCCATCGATAAAAAGAGGGATGTCGGCTTCGCGGCAAACCCTGTAGATCCGATCGAGTTCCTCTTTGGTATAAATAGTGCCATACTCCGTTGGGAATGAGATATATACCATGCCGGGAAAGACCATATGTTCATGGTTTGCATCCGCAAAGAATGTCTCCATAAAGGCACTTAATTCATCGGTGTCGATTTTCCCATGATGGCCGGGGATCGTCAGGACCTTGTGGCCGGTATACTCGACAGCCCCTGCTTCATGAAGGGCAACATGGCCGGTCTCTGCCGCGACCACCCCTTCGAAATCACGGAGCATAGTAGCGATAATCGTAGAATTCGTCTGAGTCCCGCCTACAAGGAAGAAAACGTCAGCATCGGGAGCGCCGCATACGGAGCGGACCTTCTCCTTCGCTCTCATGCTGTATTTATCCTCTCCGTATCCGGGGAGCTGCTCCAGATTGGTCTCCCCCAGTCTCCGCAAAATTTCAGGGCATGCACCCTCGGAATAGTCGCAAGTGAATGATAGCATTATTTCGGTGTGTTTAGGGATAGTTTTCGTCTTTTTTCATCATCTTGGCGAAGATAAGAAAAAATCGACAAAAAATTTGGAGAATGAAAAAAATATAGTACCTTTGTAGTCCCAAAACGGCAATGCGGAAATAGCTCAGTTGGTAGAGCACGACCTTGCCAAGGTCGGGGTCGCGAGTTCGAGTCTCGTTTTCCGCTCACAAAACTCAAAAAACGCCTTCCAGATCATCTGGGAGGCTTTTTGATAGTGCTTAATTTGTGTCAAAAACAATTAGCACAAAAAGCTTGACAGAAAAAAGTGCAAAATCTGTGTCAAAGGAATCAGGAGAAAATTCTTGACACAAGTAACGGATAAATGTTTAAATTTTAATCCGTTATGCTATGAGAGAGCACTATACTGACACGTTCGAGGTCTACCAACTGAGCTATTTCCTCGTCTGGACTGCAGATTTAAGGCGAATTTTTTAATCTGCAAAATTTTTTCGCTCACCCCCCAAAAAAAGATGATAAACCTATTACGTAGTATAGCTTCGTAATTTGTTCTATATATGTTAAAACTAAAAACCAAGATGAAAAAGTTTTCATTCCTTTTTCTGACCATTGCTGCCCTCACGCTTGTCTGCTGCAAGAAAGCATCCGAGGAGCCCGTTGACCCTATCGTTTCAGACAATCAGGGCATCGCGTCGGCAGAAGACTTTATGGCCTTCGCCGCGGCGGTCAACGCGGGCGAATCCACCGAGAGGTGGCAGAATGAAGACGGCTGGGTCAACCTGCTCGACGACATCGACTTCAATGGTGTCACAGAGTGGACCCCAGTCGGACACGTGACCGCTCCATGGGCGAACTGGAACCCAGTTATCGCCGACGGAAAGGCCTTCACCGGAAAATTCGACGGCAACGCGCACAAGATTAAGAACCTGAAATTAACAGATGCGGAAACCAAAGACGGCCGCCACTTCGGCATCTTCGGTTATCTCGGTCCAGGAGCCATCGTTCAGAATTTCGTCATCGACGAGAGTTGCTCGCTGACCGTCACCTCTTCTGTCTCCCACAGCGTAGGCATGATTGCCGGCGTGCTTTACGACGCCACTGTCCGCGACGTGACGAGTTATGCACCGATGACCTATGAAGGCGGATGCAAAGGATACCTGCATATGGCCCTTATCGGCGGTATCTACGCCAAAGATATAGGCTGTACGGTGGACAGCGTCCATAACTTCGGTGACATTTCGGTCACTAATTCCGTCAATCTCTCCGGAGCAGCGACAGGCATCCACGTAGCCGGCGTCGTCGGTTTCACCAACGCCCCGACCGGCAATGAAAAACGCGTGGTAATCTCCGACAGCAGCAACCAAGGCGAGATGACTTCACAAGCTGGCCGTACCGCTGGCATCCTGGGCGCAGCCAATGCCTGCACGGACATCATCGGATGCGAGAACCGCGGCAACCAGCTCAACTCGATGCCGCAAAGCGACGGCAGCCGTCTTGGCAACATCTGCTGCCTCACCAATAATGGTTCCACCATTTCGAACTGCAAGAACTACGGCAACCTGGTCTCGACGACCTCCGGCAGGGTCGGCGGCATCGTTTCGCTGCCAGGCGCCGCTTCCTACACCAACAACGAGAACTACGGAAAGATCATTTCCGACAGCGCCTACCGCGGCCTTTTCTGGGGATATGTGACCGCTGCAGCCGCCTGGGAAGGAGGAAAGGCCGCCGGGAAAGTCGGAAGATACAACAACGGCGACTTCCAGAATGACGTCTATTCCGAAGCCAACAAAAAAAATTATCTCGGCAAGGATGGTTCAGGCGGCAAATGCACTGTCTCTGACGTCACCATCGACATCACGGCTGCCGCCGATCCCCAACTTGACGTCGAGGCGGACTTCCGTATCTTCTTCATCGGAAACAGTTTCACCAAAGACGCTGTGGAGCACCTGCCCGGCATTCTCGCCGCAGCCGGGCTCGACAAGATCCAGATGGTGCATATGTACTATGGAGGACGCACCATTCCCGAATACAACGACGGCTGGAGCACCGCTACGGATTATCACTGCTACGTTTGCAATCCCGGCCAGACCAGCTGGACCGACATAACCGGAAAGAGCCTGGCTACAGTTGCCGCAACCGGTAAATGGGACATCGTCACCATTCAGGAGCACACCGGACGCCAGCTTGCCTGGGGATGGACAGAGACCGAAAAGGCCGCAGTCCAGGGGCTTGTAGACAAGGTAAAAGCCGCACAGAAAACAAACGGAGGCACACCGAAACTCTACTACATCCTCTCGCAAGCCTATCACAACCTGAGCAAGGCGCAGAGCGGCGCCAAGCCGTTCTCCAACACGAGTGAGATGTGGACAATTATCGCCGCCCAGGGCAAGACAGCCGTGGAAACCTGCGGTTTCGACGGCGTGATTTCCACCGGCGCGATGCTGCAGAACCTCCGCACCTCCGGCCTCAACAACACCATGGGCCTCACCCGTGACGGCTATCATATGGACTACGGTATCTCCCGTTACGGCGCTTCCTGCACGGTGTTCGAGACGGTAATCGGTCCGTTCAACGGCGATGTCAAACTTGACAACAACAGCTACCGGACATCGTCTAACTCGACAACTGACGGCAGCTACACCACAGCCATTACCAACGAGCGTGCTCCTATCGCACTCAAGGCCGCCCGCTACGCGATAGCAAAGCCCTATGAGGTGACCGATATGGAAGGCGAAGGCGGCGTTCCCCCGGGCCCCGAGGTCGAGCCGGACAACGTTACAATCGCTTCAGCTGCCGACCTGGTGGCATTTGCAGCCCGAGTCAACAGCGGCGAAGCCAAGGCTGTCATTGCGAACGTGACCGTCACAAACGATATCGATATGTCGTCCGTCACAGACTGGACGCCCATCGGTCTCACTGTCACCTCGCTCAACAGCAATACCATCGCATGGGGCGCAGGGAATCCCTTCAAGGGCCATTTCAACGGCTGCGGACACACCATCAAGAACTGGAAGGCCGTTTGCCGGAATGCTACTGCCGGCCAGTCCTGGGGCTTTTTCGGCACACTGGCCGACGGGGCTGTAGTGGAGAACCTGGTCTTCGACAGCAGCTGCTCGCTGACGGTTTCTCCTTCCGCCCAGACCGACTGCGGCCTTATCGCCGGCCTCGTTCACGGGGCGACCGTCAGCAACATCGAGAGCCACGCCTCGATGACCTACGGCAACGCCACAGTCGCCGACGACCTCCGGATGACGATGGGCCTCATAGGAATGGCCTTTGCCACCGATACTGAAGCGACGATTACCGGCCTGAAGAATTACGGCACCCTGACGACGGACAAATGCAACAACACCAAGAACGGCGCGACTTCCGTGCAGACGGCGGGTATCTGTGGTTTCTCGTCCAATGACGGCAATTCAACCAAGACCGTCCTTTTCAAAGACTGCGTCAATGAAGGCAATATGAACGGCAACAATGCCCGTATGTCGGGTATAGTTGCGGCATGCAACCGCTACACCGTACTCAAGGGCTGCATCAACCGTGGCAACAACGTCAACGACTCGCCTGATGCCCGCCTGGCCAATCTGACCTGCATCACCGGGGTCGGCAGCATCATCGAAGACAGCATCAATTACGGCGACATAATTTCCAAGACCGGACAGCCCGCCGGCGGCTGCGTGTGCCTCGTCAATCACGACGGCAACATGTTTGTCCGGATGCAGAATTACGGCCGGGTGATTACCGACAAGACCGATAACTATTTCGGAACACTCTTCGGCCAGTGCAACAAGGGCGCAAGTTTCACTAAGTGCGTCGCTGCGGGGGACTTCGGCAGGTATAACAACGGCTCATACCAAATGGTCGGCATCACCGCCGAGAATTACTTTGACTATGTTGGAACCCACAATGCCTCCGGCGTCAACGTGACAAGGGAAAACATCCTGTTCTCCCTGGAAGGCGGAGATGAACCGGGCAAGGGCCCTTCGATGCCGGCGAAATGGGTGTTCAACACATCCAACCAGCCCATTTACTACTCGTCCTGGACCACGGAGCGGAAGATCCCCGCGACCAATAATGCCAGCGCATATATTACCGTGACGCGGGCGGCGGCAAACGCTTCCGCCGCGTGGAATATCGGCGTGGCATCCAACGGTGTCCCGCAGGTAGCCACGCTCGCGGAAGGCGATGCCTGGGTATGGTGTATGCCGCTGGAGTCGGCCATCCCCGCAGGATCATACATCGACTTTAACGCAACTATGGTCAGTTATGCCACGTCGGCAAAGAACTGGGTGGTGGAAATCCTGGACGGAGACAGCTGGAAGAGCGGTGTCAGCTACATTTGTTCCGGAGTCCCGACCGGAGATGATTACCAGCATTCGACGGTGATGCACACGTTCAAGCTGACGAAGTCCATCTCCGGGGAGCTTCAGGTCCGCTGCCGTGTGGAAGGCAGCGAAGCCTGCGACGGCAGCACGCTTTCGGCCACTTCCAGTGGCGGATACAGCCGCTTCGCTCCGTTCGGTTTTACCGGAGCGTACGTGCAGAATTTCGGCACGCAGACACCGACCGACACCAAGCGCGTCCTCTGTCTCGGCAATTCCTTCTCCTATTACAACAACCCTGTTGGGATGCTGAAGGAAATCGCCTTTGCAGAAGGGCACCAGGTAGATGTGGTGGCCAATTTCAAGGGGTCGCAGACCTTCGCCTCCCTCTGCAACCTGTCGCTCGCCAAGGATGCCATCGCCCGCGGTCCTTTCGATTATGCATTTATTCAAGGAGAGAGCTACGAAGAGGCCCGTTATGCGGAGAATCCCTCAGGGAATACCTCCATCCTCACGGCCGTCCGTGCGCTTTCGGACCAGATCCGGGCAGCATCCCCTTCCTGCAAGGTAGTCCTGGAGGCGACCTGGGCATCCACCCACGACAACTACGAGGGATTCGGCAACTTCGAGAACTACGCCAACCTGCTTGCAGCGGGAACCATCTCTCTGGCGGAAGCCGCTGGTGACATCGTTTCGCCAATCGGGACGGCCTTCAAGGATGTTCGCAATGGTTCTTCCGGCATCAATCTGTATCATACCGATGATTATCATCAAGGCCCTTACGGTGCCTACCTGAAGGCCTGTGTCAACTACCTGGTGCTGTACAAGACGCGCTTCGGCGCCCATCCTGCCGACTGCGGGCTCGACCCGGCAAAGACCGCGGCCCTTCGCGCCGCAGCGGAAAAAGCATATTTCGGCAATTAGGTGAAGTAAAGAGTATAATTATTTCCAATATAAATCAACTTAGGTCTAATGAAAAAGAACATCTTGAAAGCCGCTTTTGCGGTAGCAGCAATCGCTGCAATGACTTTCGCCTGTAAAAAGGCGGATGAGCCCGGAACCGAACCGGACGATGGAACAGTCGCCATCAAAGCCTCTATTCCCGCCAGCGAAATGGGCTGGAAATGGCAGGAAGGTGACAAACTGACCGTCATCGGAACTACGACCGAAACTTTTGATCTCACCTCCGGCGCCTCTACCGCGTCGGCCGAGTTCAAGGGAAACAAAGTGGAAGGAACCGCCTTCACCATCTTGTATCCCGGCACCTGCGCCACGCTATCCGATGCTGAAGCCATCGACTGGACGAAGCAAAAGCAGGTGGGCAACAATTCGCAGGCACACCTTAAGTATGTTGCCGCGCTCAAGGATGTCGATGCTTACACAGAGGTTGCGTTTGCAAACGATTGGGCCACGGCCCACGGAGGCGCGTTCAAGCAGAGCGGTATCGTCAAGTTTGAGCTGACTCTCCCGGCTGCCGTTCCCGGCGTGTCCCGCGTACAATTGGCCGACTCGGGCGAAATCATCAGCGTTGGGCTGGACCTTGAGAATGTAGAACTTGGAGACGACAAAGTCCTTACTGCTTATGCCGGCTTCCCCTGGGTGGACCTGGACATTCCGGCCGGCGGGCAAGTTACGCTTACCCTGAACGCTTCGGACGGCGGCGTATGGACCAATATCATCACGTATGATAATGCTGGCTCCTTCAAGAGCGGAATGGTCAATACCGTTAAACTCGATGCTTCCAATTGGACGGCCGCCGAGCAGGGAACCGGAACGGAAGCGGATCCTTATGTCATCCGCACGGTGGAGCAGTTCAAGGACTTCGGCAACAAACTCGTTGAGGGCGAAACCCTTTATTTCAAGCTTTGCGCGGATATCGATCTCGGAGCCGAGACCTCATGGGAACGACTCCATCCGGATGCAGACACCAAGCGCTTTGTGTTTGACGGACAGGACCACACGATAAAGGATCTGACGGCCTCCTTCGACTCCGGATATCCCTCCATCTTCGGCGCCATCAACGGTACGGTCAAGAGCCTGAATTTCGAGAATTGTTCTATAACCTATACCGGCACCGGAGGCGGACCGCTTGGCATTCTGGCAGGCTGGGCCGGCATCAGCAATGCATCCTTCGACGCAACTATCGAGAATGTCCATGCAAAGAACTGCACGGTAACTAGCGAAAGCCCCTCCAATACGGTCGGAGGCCTTGTAGGTCGCGCCCATAACGCAACATTCATAAACTGCTCGTTCGACGGAACGGTGGAACGCACCGCGACCAATGCCAGCGGCTACAAGTACATCGGAGGTCTGGTTGGAGCCGATGAATGGGCAGGCGAATACCTCACCACCTTCAAGAACTGCAGCACATCCGGAACCCTGACGTCCAAGAGCGGCAACTCTACCGCAGGCATCCTTGGCGGCGCCAATGCCAGAGCCTATATCAAGATGGAGGACTGCAGCTCGACGATGACTATTACCACCGCAGGGACCGTGACGGGCGGTATACAGGGTTATACCGGCGGCGGCATCTATACGAACTGCTCCTACGAGGGCACCATCACCAATGCAGGCGTTACCGGAAGTGCTTATGTGGGTGGCCTCATTCCGTACTTGACCCATTGGGTCCAACTTTCAAAATGCCATACTTCTGGTGAGCTTTCCTCCGAGGGCGAACGTGTGGGTGGCCTCATCGGCGACCTCAACCCGGACTCTGCCGACACCGAGGGTACGTCAATCACCGACTGCTACAGTACTATGAAGGTGACCGGAAAGGCCAAAGTGGGCGGCATCCTTGGAAACAGTGCCAACAACGACAACGGTGGAAGGAAACATATCGCCCGCAGCTATGCCACCGGAGAGGTCTCAGGAGGCGACTGGACAGGTGGTCTCATAGGTTACTGCCGTCATGGCGAGGTGGAAGATTGTGCCTTCTACGGCAACGTTAATGGAAATGGCCAGCGTACTGGCGGATTCATAGGGAATGCGGCCGGAGGCAACCTGACGGTGCGTCATTGCTTTACCGGGGCTTCAGTCAAGACTTCCTCACTTGGCGCCGGCGGTTTCATCGGCCTGGGCCAGTCAGCGAATAATGTAGCAGGAACGCACGCCGACATCGGCCTGACGGTGGAGTATTGCATCGCCTGGGGTGCCAGCGTAGTTGCTGAGGCAGGAGAAACCAACCAGTGGGGAACCGGTGCCTTTATCGGCTCAGTTGCAGGCGGAAGCACCCTCACCGATAACTTCCGCAACCCTGCGATGACCGTCTCCTACAACTGCGCCAATAAAGAGTGGCCTCTTGTCTACGACCAGGATAATTCCACCAAGGACAAACCGCTCGTATACTACGACGGAGCGGTAGAGGCGCCCGCCACTTGCCAGGCACCTTATCACGGCAAGGCTGCCGCGGCCGGCAAGACCGCCGCACAGGTCGCAACCGACCTCGGTTTCTCGACCACAGTATGGGATCTCTCTGGTGAAGTTCCTGTGTTGAAGGTTGCCCAGTAATGGGGTAATCTATACTAAAAAAGAGGGTGGTCAGTCTGAGTCACCCTCCTTTGTATGGTATTGTAGCGAACTACTTGGTGCCGAAAATGCGGTCGCCTGCGTCACCCTGTGGGTCAGGAGTCAAGGACAAGGCACAGTTGGCCGCAGAGTACAAGTCTATCATCAGGTGTCTCCGGTCTGGGGAATCGGTCAGGCATACTGCATCTATCACCGGCTATTCCCAATCCACAGTCCAAAGGGTAAAGAAAGTCTTCTCACTCTAGTAGCACATTGATAGAGGAATCCCCAGGATCTTTCCATCAGGAAATCTTCTGGGGACTCTTGACCGTGTGATCGGGAACAGAATATGCTCAGAAATCGTTGATTATCTGCTCTTTTTCGCTTAACTTGCGTCAGCGTTATTTGAGTAAGGAGCTTTTTCCTGAATAATAAACTGATGCACAGGAAGTTTGTTGCGGAAAGGTCTGTTTCTCGTTTTCCGCTCTAAAATTAAGCAGTTAGCCATCAGAATTACTCTGGTGGCTGATTTGTTTTAAGTACCCCCCTCTCCCTCAAAATCTTAGCAAGTTTGCGGATATATCGAAAAAAATCTTCAAAAAAATTTGGTTTATAAAATAAACTACTTTATATTTGCATTGAGATTCGGTCCTGGACTGGTGCGCAACGGCAAGGGACCCCATGTAGAACCCACTAATAAGTAAGAAAATGGAAAACAACCTTTCAGCAGAAAACAGCCTCCGCATCATTGCGGAAACTATCGAACGCAGTCGGCGCACGATTACGAAGAACTCTGGCAAACCGCTTATCCTCTGGGGTGTACTGGTAGCGCTATTCTCCCTTATCATATGGGGGCTTTGGACGAAGACGGGCAGCCCGATCTGGAATTTTCTTTGGTTCGCCATGTCCGCTATCGGCTTCGTATGCATGAAAACCCTGTTCCGCAATCGGGAGAAAGTTCCCGAGACCGAGGTTAGCCGCATGCTTGGGAAGATCTGGATGTGGTTTGGCATCTTCGCCACCGGGTTTTTCGCCCTGGTCTGGGTGGCCTGGGGCATCCGTTCGCTCACCGGGGTCGAAGGAACGCTCAGCGTTGACCTGACATTGATCATCCTGTTGATGATGGGCCTGGGCGGGACTTTGTCCGGGGCCGTCCTGGGAAACAAAGTTGTCACGGCCTCCTCCCTGATTGCCACGACCTTTGCAGCACTCTTTCTGATGGTCATGCCGACCGGTTCCCCCCTTCGGATCCTGTCTTTCGCCATCCTGGGCGTTTTCGCCCTGATCGTACCTGGCATCATTCTTCAGAAACAAGGGAGAGAATAGCATATGCCTGACAGTATGAAAACTTTCAAGCCCCTGGATCCCTTGCTTCATTCGGAGCTCCGGCTGGCTGTTATGTCAATCCTGATCAGCACCGACAGTGCAGACTTCGTCTACCTGAGAGGCCAGACAGGCGCGACTTCCGGCAACCTGAGCGTACAGCTCGACAAGTTGCAGCAGGCCGGATACATTGAAGTGACCAAGGGATTCAAGGGAAAGATGCCGCAGACTATCTGCCACATCACCGACCAGGGCCGCGAAGCATTCGCCGCCTACGTCGAAGCCCTCCGAAGCTACATTCCATCAGGTAAGAACTGATATGCAAGGATAGCCAACGTCACAACCTTAGGGACGGAATTGAATGAAAAGACCTATTTCTTATGTTCATATAAATCCTACAAGTCTCGCGTTGCTTGGTATAAGGCTCGATGTATGAAGTGACTAGTAGGCTAGCTCCTTACAATCAACTCTATTCATAGTATCCTGTGCCTGCAATATGGCACAGGATTTTATGTAATGAGGTTGTAGTAAAACACATGTATTGAATATGGAATACGGGGCACTGGCGATAGAACCATAACCCCACGAAAACACGTCAAAACGTGGGGGAAACGGACCCGAAGGTCCAATAATCCCACGAAAACAGGCCAAATCGTGGGGTAAACGGACCCGGAAGGACAAAAGCCCCACAATTATATCGCTTGCTGGTAAAGACTGCGCTGGAAGTTGTAGAAGGTTCCGCGGGCTTGCTCTATGCCTCCCAGAGCAGTTGTGCCTTCCACAATAGTTCCGTACTTGTTCGCCATCAGTTTCGGGAGTCGGTCTGCTTCAAGTTCGTCAATACCGGCTTTGACATAAACGGATACGAGATACTGAATGAAAGCCACCTGCTCCGGGGTTTGCTGACCAGTATAGAACTTAGCATGTCGTACTCTGGCTGCACGATTGACCGGTCTCTTCTGGTAGGCGATGTATTCCAGGACATCCAGGAGGTCACAATCATCGGCATCTATCAAACTCCGTATCTGCTTCAAGACATCCTCTCCGTAGCCCTGGTCCGCCATCTGGTTCAGCAGTTCCCGCCTGGTCGTTGGTGAGGACCACTTCTCCCGCAGCTCCGCCTCATCAGCGAAGAACTCCGGCAGTTTCCCGAACATCATCCGCAAGAACTCTTCGGCACTGACAGGAACGCCATCCGGTCCCCAGAACATATCACTCTTTATGTGCTTGATGCTCATTGTGTGTCCGAAAGAGAGGCGGATCTCCAGTTTCTCCGGCTTCTCTTCCTCTTCTTCTCCGGGTTTTGGTTCCGGCTTTCCTGGTCTCGGCTTCTTTTCAGGCATCTTCCAGTCATCATCAGGGACCTTTTCAGGAATGTCATCGGGAACATCCTCTTCTCCATCCCAGTCCGGGTCCTTGAAATGCTCATACGCCTTAACGAAGTCATAGATGGTGAAGTAATACTTGCCATCAAAGAGCCGGGTTCCACGACCGATAATCTGCTTAAACTCTATCATAGACCGAACAGGACGCATCAGCACGATATTACGCACATTCAGCGCATCCACACCCGTAGAGAGTTTCTGTGAGGTGGTGAGTATCGTGGGAATGGTCTTCTCATTGTCCTGGAACTCCTTCAAATACTGCTCTCCCAGGTTTCCGTCATTGGCAGCGACACGGACTGCATACCTGGGGTTCCCGTGATGGTAAGCGTTTATCATATCCCGGACTTTCGCTGCGTGGTCCTGGGTCGCACAGAACACCAAGGTCTTCTCATCTTCCTTGATGTGAGATAGGAACTCCTGGACACGGGCCTCGTCCCTTTGCCGGATAGTGATATTGCCCTGGTAGAAGTCATTCTCCGTATAGACCTTGCCTTCTTCAACCTCGCCGGAAAGGATTTCGTCCTCCGGGGAGTAGATATAATCGTCAATATTGCTCTGCATCTTGCAATGCCGGAACGGAGTGAGGAAACCATCAGCAATGCCTTCCTTCAAGGAATACTCATAGACCGGTTTCCCGAAGTATTCATAGGTATTGGCATTGACATCCCGTCTCGGTGTAGCGGTCATACCGAGTTGCACGGCACTGCTGAAATATTCCATAATGCCTCTCCAACTGCTCTCATCATTCGCACCCCCACGATGGCACTCATCTATGATAACGAAGTCAAAGAAGTCCCTGGGATACTGACCGAAGTTGGGCTTGTCTTCCTCGCCGCTCTCAAAGGTCTGGAAGATGGTGAAGAAGATGGAGGCGTTTGTCGGGACCTTGCCGTTCTTGCGGACGCTATCCGGGGTAATGCGGCACAGGGCATCATTGGCGAACCCGAAGAAGCCGTTAAATGCCTGGTTCGCAAGGATATTCCGGTCTGCCAGGAAGAGGATACGGGGTCTGCCTCCGGTCTTCCTCACATTCCACCTCGTATGGAAGAGTTTGTAGGCAATCTGGAAGGAGATGAAGGTCTTGCCGGTTCCCGTTGCCATTGTCAGGAGGATGCGGTTCTTTCCGGCTGCTACGGCATCAAGGACTTTGTTGATGGCAATCTCCTGGTAATACCTGGGAACCTTCTGCCCATCATTGTAGAGCGGCTGGGCGTAGAACTTGTCCCTCCATTCATCAGCATCGCCAAAGGTCCGTGTCCATATTTCTTCCGGGGAAAGGTAGTCATCCACCTGACCTTCCTCGCCGGTCTCCATATCTATCTGGTAGATGGTATCGCCGTTGGTAGCGTATGTGAAGCGGATTTTCAGTTTCTCGGCGTATTCCTTCGCTTGCATCACGCCTTCACCCACCGGCTTCTCATCGCTCTTGGCTTCCACGACAGCCAGTTTGACACCCTTGTATTGCAGGATGTAGTCCGCCTTCATCGGTCTGGGCTTGATAGTCTGGCTTATCCTTCCCCGGGTGATGGGGACTTCCGTGAGGATATAACTATCAGCCGTCACTCCCCAGCCGTTCTCTTTCAACTTGGGGTCAATCTTAACTAATCGGGTCTGGCTCTCGTTCATAGGGAAACTACATAGACTTCCACTAATTCATCTTCAACAGAATAGACCATACGATGCTTCTGCGTTATTCGTCTGGACCATTGACCCTTCCTGTCTCCTGACAGAGGTTCAGGCTTTCCGGTACCGGTCCTTGGATGCTTTTTAAGCTCATCTAACAGACGACACGCCTTCGCAAACGCATTCGGCTCATTCTTCCGGAGGCTGGCCAAGTCTATTGCGGCATCCGGAGAGATGATCACATCATATGTCATAGCGAATCCAAAAACCTTTCAAGTTCTTCTTTTGTGCTGACCTTGTATCCTTTCCCTTCCTGGATCTCCTTGATACCTTTGTCAATTTTCTTGTACAGTTCTTCTCTCGTCATGAGGGTGTCGTCTTCGCTGACAGGGACAATCTTGAACGAACCCATGTTTCGGGTCGTCAGGACAACGCCTAGTCCTTTTGCGGCCATTCCAAGGTATTTGCTCTGATTGGAGCGGAAATCTCTGCTGCTTATAACTAACATAATTACGATACTTTTGATACGTTGCAAATATAGGAATTTATTTTTTGGATACCAAATCGGATGCCAAAGGCTTTTTATTATTCTGTAGCTCCTACTTTTACAGTTCTCCGTTGAATGCCTTGCGGAGAAGGGACTGCTTCAAGTCATCGCAGAGAGTGAGGGTCTTCTAACTTGGCAGGTAGATGCTTGATCTTTTTCAGATCTTTTTTGAATTGAGTCGAATATTCCAGCGTCCACATGTCATAACCCGGCTACGAATTCATCAAACTTGTCCATATCCAGCCGCTTCAGATCCTTTCCGCTTTTGACTTCGTCGATGGCAGCCATGGTTTCCTCATTGGGTTCATCGTAAACGACATCCATAAGGATGGTTTCCACGTAGTTGTTCAGGCTCCGATTCTCTTTCTTTGCCTTAATCTTCAGCCTCCTAATGAGTTCTTTATCAAACCTGAAAGCAGTTTGTACTTTTGTCGTTGTTGTCTGCATATCGTCATATGTTACTAATCCGATAGCAAATATATAACACTTTATTATATAAAGCAAATAAACTTATAATTCTCCGTTGAATGCCTTGCGGAGAAGGGATTGTTTCAAGTCATCGCAGAGAGCGAGGGTCTTCTGGTAGTTGTCTCGGAGGGCTTTGGCATTATCACACAATGTCTTAATCCTCTGCACGACCTCTTCTTGCTCTGTTTTGTCAGGGAACGAGATTTCAAAGGACAAGACATCTTTCATATTGGCTCTCGGCATTCTGCATCCAGAGCAAGTCGCGTTAATCCTATTCGTGGTATCGTCGGCAAGGAACCAATACTGCAAGAAACCGGGGATGCACTCCTTGCTTCTTACCGGGAATATCTCGGTTGAGCAACAGCCTTCAAAGTCAGCAACAATAACTTTCTTCAAGTAAGGTCTTAATCGTCCATAGAGGACATCCCCTGGGTAGAAATGGAAGGATGAACTTTGGACCTGTTCTCCAGACAATGTTCCCAGTAAGGTTCCACTCTCGGCTTCAATGTTTTCCATTCCAACATAGCGAAGTGAAGGGAATAGACCTTGCTCTTTGTAGTATTGACACACTTCACCAAAGGGCTCGGTTCTCCATCCTTCCTTCGGCTCCAGTTCCTTCTTCAATGTCGCCTGGAAGAGGCCCTTTGCTGCTTGAAGGGATTTCTCGGTATTGGCTTTCAGGGCATCTATCTTGGCGAACTCCCGGTCCAGAATATCCACGATACGCTGCTGCTCGGGGAGAGATGGGAAAGGGAGTTCTATTCCTGCCAACTTCTTGCCCGACACCTCTTTAAAAGTTGCACCCGTCCCCAACTTGTTAAGCAAGTCTGTGGATGAAAGAAGGAAGTAGTAAAGGAACTCAGGATATATCTCTTTCCCCAGAACAAACCCTTTGCAACCTTGATTTGTTGCCATAGGGACCTCGTTGATAGCGACATAACCAATAGGAGCCCTGGAAGACACTATAACCGAACGCTCCGGAAGCACTTTCGTAGAGGAATGCTCAACGCCTTCTTGGGAAATGGTTCTTTCGCAGTGAGACACATACATATCCTTGGATTTTCCCATATCCTTCGGCGTAATCCACTGAATACCTCCATCCCAATACTCCGGAATATTGGTTGATGGTGTTCCTCCGTTGTAGATTTCGCAGACCTCACCAAGCGACCTTATTTGCCACCCTTCTCTCATAGCATCTCCATAATCTCGTTCAACAAGCGCTGGCTGTCGGCGGCAAGGGCTTCAATCTCGGCGGCAATCTGCTGGGGCGTGCGCTCATCCACGACTTCCACCTTGTTGGGGTTCTTCACGGAGAGGTCGTAGTTGTCATCCAGGTCAGCGACATTCACGGACCAGGAGTTCCCACTATCCGGTTTGGTCTTCTGCTTCTCAACGAAGTCCGCCAGGTCATTCTCGTTCAGCGGGTCTGTCTTTCCCAGGGTGCGGTCCAGGTTCAGTTGGTAGAACCATACCTTCTGCGTGGGCTCACCCTTCTTGAAGAAGAGGACGATGGTCTTGACACCGGCCTGGAATACTCCGGAAGGAAGGTCCAGTATCGTGTGGAGGTTGCATTCTTCCAGGAGTTTCTTGCGCAGTTCAATGGATGCGTTATCGGTGTTGGACAGGAAGGTGTTCTTGATGACGATACCGGCGGAGCCACCTGCTTTGAGGTACTTGATGAAGTGTTCCAGGAAGAGGTAAGCCGTTTCTCCGGTCTTGATGGGGAAGTTCTGCTGGACTTCTTTACGCTCGCTGCCTCCAAAGGGGGGATTTGCAAGGATATTGTCAAACTGGTCCTTGGTCTGGACATCGGCAAGGTTCTCTCCCAGGGTATTGGTCTTGATGATATTCGGCGACTGAACCCCGTGGAGTATCATATTCATCATTGCGATAAGATACGGGAGAGCCTTCTTTTCCTTGCCGTAGAAGGTGGTCTTTTGCAGTTTTTCCTCATCGGCGGTCGTATGGACCTGGGCATGCATATAGTTGTACGCCTCGCAGAGAAACCCGGCGGAACCGCAAGCACCATCATACACGCTCTCACCAATCTTGGGATTTACGACCTTGACGATGGAGCGGATGAGCGGACGGGGCGTGTAGTATTCGCCTCCGTTGCGACCGGCATTGCCCATCTTGTTCAACCGGCTCTCGTACAGATAGGTCATTTCGTGCTTCTGCTCGCTGGTCTGGAACTTCAAGCCATCTATCTGCTCAATGATGTCCCGGAGGC
>Ga0256404_1004151_pt1 | contig 27783 bp, 31 predicted proteins | sample RumenRJG_01DNA_FD_185990 | JGI IMG/M metagenome (GOLD analysis project Ga0256404, IMG submission 185990) | Bovine rumen microbial communities from Lethbridge, Alberta, Canada - RJG_01 | ecosystem: Host-associated > Mammals > Digestive system > Stomach > Rumen | place: Canada: Alberta | collected...
AACCGGTCAGCTTGGAGATGTAATGAAAGAGAGTGTGCAAATTGCGATTAGTTTGGTAAAAGAATTCTATCCGGATAAGGTAAAGCTTTTTCAAGAAAATGACTTACATATCCATGTTCCAGAAGGTGCTACACCGAAAGATGGTCCATCGGCAGGTATAACTTTAACAACTACTCTTGCATCATTATTAACTGGTAAAATAGTATCTGAGAAAGTTGCTATGACTGGAGAAGTTAGTTTAAGAGGAAATGTTATGCCTATAGGTGGACTACCTGAAAAGTTAATGGCTGCTGAAAGAGCAGGAATAAAAACAGTTTTTATTCCAAAAGATAATGTTGAAGATTTAAAAGATGTAGCAAAAGAAGTACTAGATAAACTAAAAATTGTTCCAGTTAGTGAAGTTAGTGAAGTGTTAAAAAGATTAAAATTGTATTCTTAAGAACTTATTATGAGTTCTTTTTTTGATTTTATAAGGTATATTTTTTTATTTTTTACATAATATTATAATGTAGTTTTTTAGCACTTTTGCTTGACAAGTGCTAAAAAAGGTGGTACTATTAAGATGTAGTAAGAAAACTACAGGTATTAATTGAAAATGTGCTACCAAAATGATAACACAAGTTATGAAAGGAAGTTGATTTTTATGATGTTAATGCCAAGAATATTTGATGATGATTTTTTCAGAGATGATTTCTTTAGAGGAAAGGATAAAATGCAAAATCAGATTATGAAAACGGATATTCAAGAAGATGAACATGCTTATACTTTAGATATTGATCTTCCTGGATATAATAAAGAAGATATTAAAATAGATGTTACTAACGGATATCTTACTATTAGTGCTAAGACAAATCACGAGGAGAAAGATGAAAAAAGCAATTATGTAAGACGTGAAAGATTTATTGGAGAATGTAGTCGTAGTTTCTATGTAGGAGAAGATATTAAAGTAGATGAAATTAAAGCTTCATTTAAAAATGGTATTTTAAATTTGGTTGTACCTAAAGTTAATCCTGAAGATGAATCTTCTGAAAAGAAATATATTGAAATTAGTGATTAGTAAATTTGGAATATCCTTGAGATATTCCTTTTTTTTTGATATAATTTGTTCTGTGTGGAGGGGATGTTTTTGATTATTGTTTCGGAAGAAGATGGTATTCGAATAGATAGTTTTTTATCTTCTAAATTAGATTATTCGCGTAGTAGAGTACAAAGACTTATTAAAGATGGTATAATTAAAGTAAATGGTAAGATTATCAATAATTCTTATCATGTCAAATTAAATGATGAAATTTCTATTGAGTTAGAAACGAATGCTGAAATGGATATTCAGGGAGAAGATATTCCTTTAGATATTATTTATGAAGATGATGATTTATTAATTATTAATAAAGAGAGTGGAATGGTTGTTCATCCTGCTCCAGGACATTATTCTGGAACTTTGGTTAATGCCTTATTATATCGTTATTCTCTATCTAGTGGAGAGAGCTTTCGTCCTGGGATTGTTCATAGACTTGATAAAGATACAAGTGGGTTAATGATTGTTGCAAAAAATGAGTGGGCTCATGATAAGTTATCTTCTATGATTTCTAAGAAAGAGATTGAAAGAAAATATTTAGCAATAGTTTCAGGAGTAATTAAACATGAAACAGGTACGATTGATGCGCCTATTGGTAGAGATGAAAATAATCGACAAAAGATGGCTGTTACTGATCATAATGGAAAAGATGCTATTACTCATTTTAAAGTATTAGAAAGGTTCTTTAATTCTACCTATATTGAATGTATATTAGATACTGGAAGAACTCATCAGATTCGTGTACATATGGCATATATAGGATTTCCTGTTATGAATGATCCATTATATGGAAGAGGAAAATGTAGTGAGTTTGGACAAATGCTTCATTCTTATTCTATTCGTTTTAATCATCCAAGAGATGGAAGAGAAATATTTTATATTATTAATCCTCCAGTAGAATTTGAAAATAAGCTAGAAGAGTTAAGAAAAAACAAAGGTTAATTATCTTCTTCTACCTTTGTTTTTTTCTTTTTTTATGTCTTCAAGTACTTGATCCATTAATTCGGTAACTTTCGTTTTTTCATTGTTTTCAATTAAGGTTATTAATTTTTGTAAAGCTTTTTTTATAATAGGATTTTCTTTGAAAATTTCCTTTAGTCTTAGTTGATAATCTAGAATAGTTGTTTTTTCACCTTCTAAAATTACAGCATTTTCAAAAGGTATAGAGGTTAAACCTTCATTGCCTATATTTTCTTGAATATATTTTTTTGTAATAGGATCATCATTATCACATATAAAAGAGTATTCTTGCCTCTCTTGATCATTTGGAATATTTATTGCTTTGTTTAGAGAGTAATTTTTTCCATAACTACTTAAGACATTTTTTAAGAATTTTAATAAGTCTTCTGTATTAATTGTTCTTGATTCTAGAATTTCTTTTTTTAAATTATCTAATTCCTTTTGTATTCTTCTTATTTTTATTTTTAATCTTAATAGTTCTATTTTGTTATTTTTATTAATTTTTACTTCATTTTTTATTTCATTTAATTTATATATTAGATTTTCATATTCTATCATTTCTTTCACCTTCTTAATTAATTATATATTTTTTTTCTTTTTTTTTAAAGAGACTTTACACATTATAAAGATATATTGACAGTGATAATATAGTGGCAAAAATAGATAAAAGAATATATGGAATTAGTATTTTTGATATTTTGTTATTCATTAAAGCTGTTTCTTCTTTTAAAAATATTGATGTTATTAGTGTTCCTAGGCAAGAAATAAAAGCTAGAAAATTGTTTTTTAATCCAAAGAAAATGATTGTATAACTTTGATTAAATATATAATTTATTAATAAAATAATTTTATAATTATTTGGTATTTCTTTCCATTTTAGGGATGATACTATATTATATATTGATATTGCGATTAAGATATATATTATAGGCCAAATAATTCCATAGAAATAACTTGGTGGAGCAAAGAAAGGTAATTTTATTTCTTTGTAATAATTATAATTTAATGGTATTATATTATTAAGAAACCAAGGTAATAAACAACATAAAAATAAGAATATTTTTTTTAGCATAATTTCATCTCCTCTTTTCTTATTTTATGTTTTATTGTATAATATTATTAGTTTTTTTGGAGGAATTTTATGAATTCAGATATAGTATTTGATAATAAAAACATTCTTACTATGAAATTGTTACATTATTTTATAACAGAAAAAAACTACAATCCTATTATTTTACAGGGTGTAGACAATGAAATATGGTTGGAGAATTTAAATGAAGAGTGTGAGGTTATTCGAATTGTTTCTAATTATATTCATAATGATGAACAATTTAATTTTGATGTTTTTAAAACAAAAAGAATTATAAAGAAAATTAAGAAAAAAACATTTTCTTTGAGAATGAATGTTATGAGTATTTTTTTAGATTTAGGTGATAATGTAAAAATGGAGATAAATGAAGATCCTAGATTACTTGCGATTAATGTACATGATGTTGAAGATATTAATAAGAGTGATATTATTAATAGAATATTTCCAGATTTATCTGATAAAATGGTATATGATGAAGATGGGATAGAGCTTTTTACTAAAATTACAAGTGATATTAATAAACATAATCGAGAAGATGCTAAAAAGATAGAGAATGTTTTTCGTAATAAGGGGACTTATCTTACATATTTCTTTATTGCTTTAAATATTATTTTTTATCTTGTACCTGTATTGTTTAATCAATATGAGTCTATTATTTTAAATTTTTGTGTACATGGCCCTAGTATTCGGGCTGGACAGTATTATAGGTTGTTTACTGGTATATTTTTACATAGTGATATTATTCATTTGTTTTGTAATTGCTATTCTTTATATGTTGTAGGGTCTCAGATTGAAAACTTTTTAGGAAGAGTAAAATTCTTGATTATTTATCTTTTTTCTGGAATTGCAGGATCTCTACTTTCTATGACTTTTGGAGGAATCAATTATTCTATTGGGGCAAGTGGGGCTATTTTTGGATTATTAGGATCTCTATTATATTTTGGATATTATTATCGAGTATATTTAGGAAATGTTATGCGTAGTCAAATAATTCCTGTTATTTTAGCAAATTTAGCGATTGGTTTTTTAATACCTAATGTAGATAATTTTGCTCATATAGGAGGCTTAATTGGAGGCTGTATGATTACTATGGCTTTAGGTGTAAAAGATAAGTCTTCTACATTTGAAAAAGTGAACGGTTATGTAATTACTGGTATATATTTAGTTTTTATTATATATTTAGCTTTTGTATACTCTGCTATGAAATAAATAGTTGTAAATATTTAAAATGTTTGTTAGAATTATTTTATAAATAAAATGAGGTGATTTAAATGCCACAAGAACAAACTACTTTATTTAATTTAGATGAAATAGATACTGAGCTTACTAGAAAAATAATAAAGGAAGTATATTCTGCTTTAAAAGAAAGAGGTTATAATCCTACTAATCAAATAGTTGGTTATTTAATAAGTGGGGATCCTGGATATATCTCAAGTTATAAAGATGCAAGAAGCAGGATTCAAGAAATTGATCGTGCAAAAATTGTAGAAATACTTTTAACAGAGTTTCAAAAAGATATAATATGAAATATTTAGGATTAGATTTAGGAAGTAAAACTTTAGGTATTGCTGTAAGTGACGTTTCAGGAAAATTTGCTTTTGGTTATGGAATTTTACATCATAATGAGGAATATGATCGTTTAGTAAATGATATTAAGAATATTGTTTCTGAGTTGTCAATTGAAGCTATTGTTTTGGGGTTTCCTAAAAACATGAATAATACTATTGGTCCTAAGGGAGAACTTAGTTTATCTTTTCAAAAAAAATTAGAAGATGCTGTATCACTTCCTATATATTTACAAGATGAAAGACTTTCTACAAAGACTGCACATGATGTTTTAATTGCTGGAAATATGTCCCGTAAAAAAAGAAAAAAAGTAGTTGATAGTGTTGCTGCTGTGGTGATACTTCAAACGTTTTTAGATAGGAGTGTTAAAAATGGATAATACAAGTTTTTCTATGATTGATGAAGAAGGAAAAGAAGTTACATACGATGTTTTATTTACATTTGAAAGTGATGAAACAAAGAAAAACTATATTGTTTATACAGATAATTCGAAGGATAAGGATGGTAATATAGAAGTATATGCTTCTATCTATTATCCAAATTCTGATAATAAAAAATTAGATCCAATAACGACAGATAAGGAATGGAAAGTTATTGAGACAATTTTAGATACTTTACAAGAAGAAATCAGAAATAAAAATGGTGATAATAATGGAGAGACTGAATAATAGCTCTTTCTTTTTTTGGAGGTAATATGGTAGTAAAGAGAAAACCTAAAATTCTATTTTTTGTATTAGTTTTTTTCTTAATAATAATTTTTAGTTCTATTTTCTTTTATTTTTATTGTCTTTCTCCAGTAGATTATAAGAATAATAAAGAGATTGAAGTAGAGATTCCTGATGGTACTAGTACTATTGGAATTGGAAAAATGCTAAAAGAAAAAAATTTAATAAAGAATGAGACCGTTTTTCGGATATATGTAATTACGCATAATGTTAAGTCTATGAAGGCTTCAAATTATTTATTAAAAAAAAGCATGAGTTTAAGTGAGATAGTATCTATATTAGAAAAAGGGAGTTCATATAATCCTAATTTAGTTGTTTTAACTTTTAAGGAAGGACAACGTATAACGGATTTTGCTAAAACAATAGAAAAAAGTACTAATCATTCTTATGATGAGGTAATTAATATTATAAATAATAAAGATTATATTAAAAAATTGATTAATCAGTATTGGTTTTTAACTGATGAAATTTTAAACCCTAATATTTATTATCCACTTGAGGGATATTTGGCTCCAAATACTTATCATTTTGATAATAAAGATGTATCTATTGAAGATATTATTACAACTATGTTAACTCAGATGGATAAAGAATTATCTCCTTATAAAAATATGATTGGTAATAAAGTTCATTATTATTTTACTATGGCTTCTATTGTGGAGTTAGAAGGAACAAACTTGGAAAACAGAAAAATGATAGTTGGCATATTTGAAAATAGGCTTGCTTCTAATATGAATTTAGGTAGTGATGTTACAACTTATTATGGATTACAGGTTGCTATGACATCTGATTTAAGTAAGGAACAGTTTTCTAGTTCTAATGCTTATAATACAAGAAGTACAAATATGATTGGTAAAATGCCGGTTGGCCCAATTTGTAATCCAAATATTGAAAGTATTGAGGCTAGCCTTAATCCAACAAAGAGTGATTATTTGTTCTTTGTTGCTGATAAAAATGGAAAAATTTATTATTCTAAGACTATGAGAGAACATGAAATGCTTATACAAGAAATTAAAGATAAAGGTAATTGGATTTGGTAGAATAGAAAGGTTTTTTATGATAAATGAAAATGAATTAAAGAGAATTAGAGAGTATGCAGAATTAAATAATATACCCATTATGACAGATGGAGGTATTGCTTATTTGACTCATTATATTAAAACACATTCTATAAAGAATATATTGGAGGTAGGTACTGCTATAGGCTATTCTGCAATTATGATGTGTTCTGTAGGAAATGATATTACAGTTACTACTATAGAAAGAGATGAAAAACGTTATTTAGAAGCTTTAAAAAACATTAAAGCAATGCATTTAGAAGATAGAGTTCACTTAATTTATAAAGATGCTTTGGATGTTAAACTTGATGATAAATTTGATTTAATATTTATAGATGCAGCAAAGGCTCAAAACAAGAAGTTTTTTCTTAAGTTTGAGTCTTACTTAAATGAACATGGTACTATCATTACTGATAATATGAATTTTCATGGTTTAGTTGATAAAGATTTTGAGGAAATTGAAAGTAAAAATTTAAGACAATTAGTTCGTAAAGTAAAAGATTATAAAGAATTTCTTATTAAAAACGATGATTATCAAACTGATTTTTTAAATGTTGGTGATGGATTAGCTGTTAGTGTTAAATATTAATTATAGTAAATTAGACTAGTATTAGTCTTTTTTTATTTATAAGGAAAGTGCGCTTTTTCAGACTATTGACAAACGAACAAATGTATTATATATTGAACTTAGGAGGTTCGATATATGTTTAAATCTTATCGTTTTCGTATTTATCCAAATGATAATCAAAAGAAATTAATTCATAAGACATTCGGCTGCTATCGATTTATTTATAATTATTTTTTAAATCAATGTAAATTGAATGGTTATAAAAAAGCATTTGATATGATAAAAGAGTTACCTTTTTTAGAAAAAGAATATTTATGGCTTAGGGAAGTTGATTCTTGTAGTTTAAGATGTGCTATTTTTAATTTAGGAGATGCTTATCGTAACTTCTTTTCAAAAAGAGGCAATTATCCAACCTTTAAAAGTAAAGGGAAGAGACAAACTTATAGAACTAATTGTATTAGAAGTACATATAAGGGAAGAGAGTATCAAAGTATTGAACTAAATTTAAAAAATAAAACTATAAAATTACCAAAACTAAAAGAAATAGCTATTCGCGGCTATCGAAATTTAGAAGAAATGAATGGTAAAATAATAAATGCAACTGTTATTTATGAGACAACAGGAAAGTATTATGTTAGTGTATTAGTAGAAGAAGTAAATGTAAAAAAAGAAAAAGTAAAACCAAAAAGTATTGTAGGAATTGATTTAGGATTAAAGGATTTAGTAATTACATCAAGTGGAGAAAAGTATAATAATCCAAAAAGTTTAAAAAAGTATGAGAAACGCTTAAAAAGATATCAAAGAAGTTTATCTAGAAAAAGAAGAGAAAGTAAAAATTACCAAAAAATGAAAAGAAAATTATCAATCCTTCATAATAAAATAAAGAATGCAAGAAAATATGGTATTATTAATATTGTGAATAATATAGTAAAAGAATATGACATTATTATCTCAGAAAAGTTAAAAGTAAAAGAAATGAGTAAGAATCGTCATTTATCAAAATCTATACATGACGCAAGCTTTTATAGAACATGTTCTATGATCAAAGAAAAGTGTGAAGAAAAAGGAAAATGCTATTATCAAGTAGATACTTATTATCCAAGTAGTAAAACATGTTCTGTATGTGGAACAAAAACAAAACAAACAGAAAGTTTAGAAGTAAGAGAGTGGGAATGTGAAGTGTGTAGGACTCATCATGATAGAGATATAAATGCAAGTATAAATATATTATTTGAAGGATTAAAATATTGTTTTAGTAAATAAAAAATAAGTAATTAAAAGTACGGTGGCGACCATCGGAGGTGAAGCCTGTGGAGAAGGAAGGATACTTCCTCTATGAAGCAGGAAACTTGGTAGGCAACGACCAAGGCGATTTAAAACTTGTTTTAAATCTTTTGTTCTTCTTTTCCTATTTATTCTCTCATGATATAATATGTTATATTGAATGGAGTGGTATGATGAAATTACTTGTTGAATATTCATCTAAAGAAAATATTAATTATGATACAGATGGTATTATTCTTGCTTTAGAAGATTATTCTGTTGAGAGTATTATATCTTTTAGTTTAAAAGAGATATCTGATATACGTAAGAAATTTTATGGTGAAATATTTGTAAAAATTAATAAAAATTTAATGAATGATGATATAGAGCCTATAAGTGAGATATTAAAGAAGTTGGATAGTATTGGTATTACTGGTATTTTCTTTTATGATTTGGCTATTTTACAGTTGAAGAAGGAACTAAATTTATCTATTGATTTGGTATGGAATCAAACTCATATGGTTCATAATTATCGAACTTGTGATTATTATTATGAACATGGGGTTAAGTATGCATTACTTGGAAAAGAAATTACCTTAGATGAAATTATAGAAATAATAGATAAGAGTAAAATAACTAGTATGGTTGAAGTTATTAGTAAGCCTAGTGTTGGTTTTAGTAAAAGACGTCTTTTAACTAATTATTATCATGCTATAGATGAAGAATATCAAGATAAGCTTACTGTTTCTGAAAAAGTAACGGATAGTAAATATACATTTCTTGAGGATAATAATGGAACTAGTATATTTTTAGATACTATTACTAATGGAACTGGTATTATTCATGATTTATATCAGAATGGATGTTCTTATATAATATTCCGGGAATATGGTATTGATTCTTTTTTAGAACTTGTTTCAGATACGAGGAAATATATTTTAGATGGATGTTGTGATGATAATTATATTGAAAAATATAAAAAGTTAGGAAATAGTACAAATTTCTTTTTTAAAAAGACTATTTATAAGGTGAAGAAGAATGGGTAGAAAGAGAGTAGAATTATTATCTCCTGCAGGGGATTTAGAAAGATTAAAAGTAACTTTATTATATGGTGCTGATGCGGTATATATTGGTGGAGAGAAATATAATTTACGAGCTAATGCTAATAATTTTAGTTTAGATGAAATTAAAGAGGGATGTAGTTTTGCACATAAGTTGGGGAAAAGAGTTCATTTAACTTTAAATATCGTTTTTCATAATGAAGATATGGATGGTGTAGAAGATTATATTCGTAAGGTAGTTGACTGTGGAATAGATGCTTTTATTGTTAGTGATCCTTTCTTAATTTCTTATATTAAAAAGAATTATCCTAAAGTTGAAGTACATTTATCTACACAGAATTCTACTAGTAATTATAAAGCTATTGAATATTTTGAAGAAGAGGGAGTTGATCGAGTAGTTTTAGCTCGAGAATTATCTAAAAAAGAAATAAAGGAAATAGTTGATAAAGTACATTGTGATATAGAAGTATTTATCCATGGAGCAATGTGTACTTGTTTTAGTGGTAGATGTGCACTTTCTAATTATGTAACAAATCGTGATGCGAATCGTGGTGGATGTGCTCAAGTTTGTCGTTTTAGTTTTTCTAATCCTTCTCATCCTGATTTTACAATGGCTTTAAAAGATTTGAATATGGCTATTTATATTAAAGATTTAATTGAAATAGGTGTTTCTAGTTTTAAGGTTGAAGGGAGAATGAGATCTTTATATTATCTAGCAACTGTTATTGGTACATATCGAGAAATAATTGATGCTTATTACGGTAATAGTTTAGATGATGATAAAATAAATGAATGTTTAAAGAGATTGGAAAGAGTTTCTAATCGAGAAAACTCTACTCATTATTTTATGAAGGAAGCAGACTATACGGATCAATATTTTTCTGGAAGAAGTGAAGTTTCTAATCAAGATTATTTAGGACAAGTAATTTCTTATCAAGATGGCTTTTTAAAAATTTATGAGAGAAATTATTTTGAAGTTGGAAATAAGGTATGTTTATTTACGCCAAATGGTGATAGAGAAGAATTTTTGGTAGAAGAATTATTTGATGAAGACATGAAGAGGGTTGATGTTGCTAGACACCCTGATCAAATATATTACATTAAGTATGATTTTCCATTTCCGGTTGTGGAATACTCTATGTTAATGATTGTTGATAAATAAGTAGTATAAATTTACTACTTATTTCTTGCTAAAAACTTTTGATTATGGTAGTATAATGCAAATTGTGAGGGATTTTATGGATACTTTTTTACTTGCTAAAGAAAATTTAATGAAATATGAGTCTATATTGTCTAATTATGCTTGCAGATATTCTGATGCTATTCGTCTAAAAAATGAAGAAGAATATGATATTCGGCCTAGTTTTATGCATGATGCCGATCGTATTATGTACTCTCTTTCCTATAATCGTTATTTAGATAAGACTCAGGTTTTTACAAATAGTCATAATGATCATATCAGTAAAAGAATGAACCATGTTCAGTTTGTTAGTGATATATCAAAATATATTGGTAGATGTTTACTTTTAAATGAAGATTTGATTGAAGCAATTGCACTTGGTCATGATATTGGACATACTCCACTTGGTCATTTTGGAGAATCTGTCTTAAATGATATTAGTTTAGAGGTATTAAATGAACATTTTCTTCATAATATACAAAGTGTAAGAAATCTAATGTTTGTTGAAAATAATGGTAATGGACTTAATTTAAGTATTCAAACATTGGATGGTATTATGTGTCATAATGGGAAAATATCTTCTCACTTTTACGAAGTAGATAGAAATAAAACAGTAGATGATTTTTTTAGACAATATCAAAGTGGTTATACGAATCCATCTAAGTCAAAAGGATATCATCCTATGACTTTAGAAGGATGTGTAGTTCGATTTGCTGATATGATAGCTTACTTAGGAAGAGATATTGAAGATGCTATTAGACTTGGTAGGTTAAATAGAGAAGATATCCCTAAAAATATTTCTAGTGTACTTGGAGATACTAATGCTAAAATTATTGATACATTAAATAATGATATTATTCATAATAGTTTAAAAGAGTTAGTAAATAATCATCCTTGTATTTCAGTTAGTGAAGAAGTTCTTCAAGCAATGCTTGAATTAAAACAATTTAATTATGATTATATTTATCAATATAGTATGAGAGATGATTTAAAAGAATATTATCGTGATGGAATGCATATGTTATTTGATAAGTATTTACATGATTTAGAAAGTGATAATATTGAAAGTTCTATTTATTCTATTTTTTTAAATGAACAGAAATCTAGTTATATTGAGAATAATTCTGTAAAGAGAATAGTTATTGACTATATTGCAGGAATGACGGATGATTTCTTTATAAATGAAGTTAAATCTTATCAAAAATGCTTATAATACTTGCATTTTATAAAAATATGTGCTATAATATGTCTACTTTCGGGAAACCGAGGAATAAGAGGGGGTTAATATTATGAAATATTATGGTGAACGTTTTGGTTTGAAAGGGACAAAAAGTGGATATGTTACTTCTGTTAAACCAGTAAAGCAAAATAAAAAATTTGTTAAAGAAATTACTCTTGCTGATGGAACTACTATGGATTTTAAATCTTCAGATAAAATATCATATGCACGTATTAAAGATATTATGGAAAAACAATATCAAGTATATGGTTTAGGAAATTATGATCTTATTAATATAAAAAAGAACATAACTGCTGTTACATTAGGAGTCACATCTTTGACTACACTTGGAGATTTTGGTAATTATTTTTTATTTAATAATGGAGATATTAGAATAGTATTACCTATTGGGTTTATTTGTTTGGGTGCCGCTTTTGCAAGTGCTTTAGGACTAAAAAATTATTCTGATAAAAAAAGTGAGTTAGATAAATTTAAATATAGAGATGCTAATTTTGAAACTCTACAACAATACAAAAAATATAGACATGCTTTAAATGGTGTTCGTGGTGCTTCATATTTTAAAAGTACAAATGAAGATGAGGCCTTTGCTGTGATTGTTGGGCATAAATATACTAAAGGTGATTTAGAACGTATTGTTGATAATATTTATCAAGAACAAGTGTTTAGAGATGAAAGGGAACCTGAATTTCCTTCCGCAGAACAAAAGAAAGGTAAAGTTCGTAAATAAAAGCAATATTTAGATATTGTATTCTATATTTAAATGTGCTATAATTTTGCAAGTTGAATGATTTATTCAAAATAATTAATAATTGAGGTGATTACAATATGGGAAATAAAAATACAGTATATTTAACCCAAGAAGGTTTAGATGATTTAAAAAAGGAATTAGATGAATTAATAAATGTACGTAGACCTGAAAATATTCAAGCTATTAAAGAAGCACGTAGTTTAGGTGATTTATCTGAGAATGCTGAATATGATGCTGCTAGAAATGAACAAGCACAAATAGAAGCGCGTATTAAGCAATTAGAAAAAATGTTAGAAAATGTTTCTATTATATCAGAAGTTGATACTGATAAAGTTGGAATTGGTAATACAGTTTCTATTAAATATGTTGATGATGATGAAGAAGATCAATATAAGATTGTTGGTAGTCAAGAGGCTGATCCGTTTGAATCTAAAATTTCTAATGAAAGTCCAATTGCTCAAGCTTTATTTAATCATAAAGTAGGAGATATTGTTACAGTAAATAGTCCAAATGGTAATTATGAAGTAGAAATTATTGAAATCAAATAAATTTCGACATTATTTGACTTATGAATAGTTTATTCTTATTGAGTAAACTATTTTTTTTTTGGTGATTTTATATGAAGGATACTATTATTACGATTTTAATTCTTGTGTTAACTTTATTTGTTTTAATTATTTTATATTTATTATTTATTCGTTTTGATTTTATTTATGAAAATATTTATCCTGTTGTTAAGAATCAAAAAACTGTAGGATTTCATTCTGATGTTATTATAGGGAATAAAATACATGATAATCAATTATATATTTATTCTGATATTTTAAATAAGATTTCTATGTATCAAAATACAAAACAATTTATTATATCTTATCAAATTAATAATTATTCTGGATATTCCTATCTTTTAAAAAGAGTTCTTGTTGTTGATAGAAAAACAAAATCTATAGTATATGATATTCCTTATCATGTTTCTGATGGAAATAATTTTTCTTTTTCTCTTTCTGATATAAAACTTTCAAAAAAGTATTATAATTATACTATTCAAATAGAGTTGGTTAAGTAGCTCTATTTTTTCTTTTAAAAAAACTTTCTTTATTTTTAAAATTGTTTTATACTTAAATAGGGTAGAATTAGGGGTGATATAGATGATTATTCGTAAACCTTATGCTTTTTTGATTAAAAATTTTAGAAAAATTCATATTGTTTTGTTATTTTTAAGTTTGTTTATTGCTTATAAGATATATGATATTAATCATTTTTTAAATGTGTATATGTCTTCTGGAATTTATGATTCTTATAGAAATCCAATTACTTTACATGTATCGTTTTGGTTACTTTTATCTGTAATATTAGTTATTATAGGTTCCATTACATTGCTTATACTGTTAAATTATAAGAAGAAACCTTGGAAATTATATTTACTTCCAGTTATAGAATATATTGCTATGTTTTTTGTTTTAAATATGATTAAAAGTTTCTTTGTACATTATTCTTATGATGTAAAACCTACTGATTTAAGACTTTCTAGAGATTTACTTGGTATCTTTTTAATTATTCAACTTCCTAGTATTCTTTTCTTTATTATGAGAGTATTTGGGTTAGATATTAAGAAGTTTAATTTTAATATGGAAAAAGAGTTCTTAGAATTAAGCGAAGAAGATCGAGAAGAAATTGAAATTGGATTGAATCTAGATAGACATTCTTTTATTCGAGGGTATAAAAGATTTATAAGAAATGCAAAGTATGTTTATTTTGAGCATAAGAAGATCTGTAATACAATTATTTGTTTATTTATTATTGGTATTATATTATCTTCTCTTCGTTATTTTTCAGTGAACCGTTCATATTCGGAGGGTGATTTTTATTCAGCAAATGGGTATACTATGCAAATAAATCATGCATATTTTACTGATAAAGATTATGCTGGAAATATTATTTCAAATAAAAGTAATTTTATAATTATTGAGGGGGTTATAAAAAATAATAATGAACCACGTAAAATAAAGTTTGAAAACTTTCATTTAAAAGTAGGTAATAAAGACTTTATTACTACTCATAAGACTTATGAAAAGGAGTTTTCTGATTTAGGTACTACTTATGATGAAGTGAAAGAAGTTAAAAGAAATGAACAATTATCTTTTATTGTAGTTTTTAAGGTAGATAAAGACTTGAATTATAAGAATTTAAATTTATTTTATCAAGAGGACGGAGGAAAACTGCGTTTAATTAAAATAAAAATTAAAGATTATAGTAAAATTGCAGATACTGAAGTTATTAATTTTGGAGAAGAGTTTGATTTAAATATTCAAACAAAACCAGATTCTATAGTTTTTGATTCTTTTAATTTAGGGCTGGATACTTCCTATTTAGTTAGGAATTGTACTACTACTGGATGTAATGTTATATCTAAAGATTTAGTTAGTGATGGAACTTATAAAATATTAACTATTGCTTTTGGTTCTGAGTATTATAATTCAAAAAATATGATTGACTTTTTGACAGGCTATGGTAAAATAATTTATAAGGATAGTAGTGGTGAAGAAGGACAATTAAAAATAGAAAATCTGTTGTCAAGTTCCTATTTTGGGAAGACTGTTTATTTAAAAGTTCCTGTTGATATTCAAGAGGAAAATTTGTTGAGTATAGATTTTACTATTCGAAATAAGAGCTATAGCTATAAAATGAAATAGGAGGCAATTATGAATAAAAAGGTTAGTAAGTATTTAAAATTAGGGGTCGTTCTATTAATTATTGTTGGATTTGTCTGGTTTTTAGTAATTTATCCAATGAAAACTTTTCATGAGAATGAAAGAGATTTAGAAGCTGCTGCTAAGAGATATTTTGAATTGAATAGTAGTGAGTTGCCAACGGGTTCTAGAGTAAATACTGTGACCTTACAGCAACTATATCATAAATCTTTTATAAAAAAAGATTTTATGATTCCTTATTCTAAAAAGACTTGTTCCGTAACAAACAGTTGGGTAAAAGTAAAAAGAGTAGATGGTGATTATAAATATTATACTTATTTAGAATGTGGAGTTTTATCTTCTAATGTTGATCATACAGGCCCTGTTATTAAATTAAATGGGGATACTGAAATAGTTTTAGGAAAAGGCGAAGAATTTAAAGACGCAGGAATTAAAAGTGTAATTGATGATTCTGATGGAAAATTAAAAATATCAGATGTTACTGTAAAAGGCAAAGTTGATACTTCAAAAGTTGGTACATATGAGATTTCTTATTCTGCTTATGATAAATTAAGTAATAAAGGTAGTATTACAAGAGTAGTTAAAGTTGTACAAAAACTTAATTCTACTATAAAGAAAGATTTAAATGGAGCAAGTAATTATACTGGGTTTCCTACAAATAATTATATTCGTATTTCTAATATGTTATTTCGTATATTTGGAATTGATTCAAATAATAATGTAATTGTTGTTTCTGATTATGATGTTAGTAACGTAAATTTTTCTAAGTTAGATAAATGGTTGGATTATTATTATGAGCATTTAAATGATAATTCTAAGAAATTAATTGTTCCTTCTAAATTTTGTAATATGGATGTTACAGAGACTACTTTAGATACTACGGAGTGCACGTCTTATACGAAAAAAAGAAAAGTATATATTCCTTCTATAATTGAAGTTAACAAGGCTAGTGGAGATGGTAACTATATGAAACCTTATACTATGTCTTGGGTATCTAATATGAAAAGTGGTTCTAAAGAAGCCTATTTAACTCGAAATATGTTTTTTGAAGATTTATTTGGAAGAGATTTTGCTAGTTTTGACATTAATTCTAATTATGGTGTTCGCCCTATGTTTGTAATTAAGGGAGCTACTTTAATTACTGGAGGAAATGGTAGCTTTGATAATCCTTATTTAATTGGAGATACTAAAACAGCAAGAAGTGGTGAATTATTAAATAAAAGAGAATCTGGTGAATATTTTAGTGATAATGGTACTATTTGGAGAATTATTGATATTGATAAAGATGGTACGACTAAAGCAATTAGTGTAAATGCTATTTCTAGTTATACTGAAGAAAGATCTATGTTTGGTAAAATGCTTACTTTTTATCCTGTTGCTGATAAAAATGGTTTATTTGTTTATAATCCAAAAATAAATGGCAATATTGGTTATTTTATTAATAATACTATTTTGGGCTATATTGATGCTGAAAGTTTGAAAAAGCATGATATTAGTGTTCCGATATACAAGAAAACGCCTATTTATGGTGAGGAAGTTGAAACTAAAAAGTATTCTGTTATGTTATCTGCTCCTAATATGTATGATATGTTTAGTGCGACTGAATTTTTAGATTTTGGAGAGACTTCTGGATCTTATTGGCTTATTAATTCTTCTAAGAATAAAAATTATGTTTCATTTGTTACTTATAATGGTATGCCTTATTCAGGTGATATAGATACAAAAAATGCATATGGTGCTCGAGTAGTCGGTTATTTCAAAAAAGATATTACTATTCAAAAAGGACTTGGTACTCATAAGGAACCTTATGTTGTAAAATAATTTAGGTGGTTTGTTTTATGAAAAGAATTAAGAAAATTTCAAAAAATGGTGATTCTAGAAAGATAAAGTTGATTTTATTATCGTCTATTATCTTTCTTTGCCTGTCGTTTTTACTTGCTTATAATGTTTTATTTTTAAGCAATAAAGTAAATGCTTCTTCTAGAGTTAGTAGTTTAAAAAATTATGGTGGTTTTGGAAACGGTTACAAGACTTCTGGATGGTTAAATGTTTTTGGTACAAATATTGATTATCCAATTATATATTCTATGGATTCTTCTTTGGATTATCCTGTAGAAAGTGAAAAATATGGTTGGATTACTAATGATCAAAAAAACAGTAAAGATATGCTATTTATTAATGGCCATAATATTTTTAATTTATCTTCCAATCCTATTAGAGAGTCAAATAATTTTAAAAGATTTGAAGAATTAATGAATTATGTGTATTATGATTTTGCTAAAGAGCATCAATATTTTCAATATACTCGTAATGGGAAGGATGAGATTTATAAAATTTTTGGTATTTTCTTTATAAAGGCAATTGATATAAATTATTTTTACAATGATGGAGATATTTATGATAATTTGAAAGAAGAATTTATTGAATATGCTTTACAGAATTCTTTTTATAATTATGATGTTGATGTTTCTACAAATGATCAGATTGTTTCTCTTGTCACTTGTACACGATTTACTGATTTGCAAAATGGAACTGATTTTGTTGTAGCGGGTCGATTACTTCGTGATGGTGAAAAAATGAATGATTATAAGATCGTTTCTAATAGCGATGTTTATAATAAAATAAAAAAAATTATGAAAGGTGTTGATAATAATGAATAAAATTATTAAGTCGATTACATTTATATTTTTCATTTCATTTTTTAGTTTTAAATCGGTTTATGCTGCTGAATGTACGGATCCTGTTTCTAATGCAATTAAAGCACCAGGTAGTTATGATGTTTTAACTAGTATTTCAAGGAAGGGTGGATATTCTGAATTTAACTATACTTTTAAAGTGACTAGTTCTGTTTCAAGTGTAAGAAATGAGATTAAAAATATTGATTATACTTATGAGTGTTACGATGTTACGTTTCCTAAAAATCAAAATTTTGAATACATAACAGGTACACAATATGCATCTGGGTCTTTTAGATTTGATAATAGTTTTAAGAAAAAGATATCATTTAATGCTCCTAGTTTTGGTAATTATGTTTGTATTTTTAAAATTAATTCTTATAATACTTCTGGTGGATGTGCTATTGATTTGAAAGTTGATGATTTAATTGAAACTAATAAGTCTTCAAAAGCTACACTAGAACAATGTGTATATCCTACTTCTATTGAGGATTTTAATGATAAAATTACTCCTCCTATTGATTGTAATGTTGCTCAAAATAGTGAGTTTGAAAAGGAGTTTTGTAAGGCTAAAAATAATGCTAAGGCTAATAGTTTAACTGATAAAGTGAATGGATTATCATTATATTCTGAGAATAAGTTTGATTTTTCTGGAAAAGGTTTATCTAGTACTTTAAAGTTTAAATGTAATCCTTCTAAAGGTATTGAAGGTATGATAAATGGTTCAATAAATGTTAACGATTATGTTAATGTTAGCTATGCGTATGGTTCAGCTGTTAAATCTGAACGTGTAGGTCAATATAGTTATCATTATACTCCAGATAAAGTAACTCTTGGAAAAGAAATCAAAATTGAAAATGAGTGTCAAGAGGCAGTTACTGTTGAGTATGGTGCACCTATTGCTTCTAAGGCTGGTTTATGCTTTCAATATAAAGTTAAAGTCACATCTCGTGTAGTATGTAATGTAAAAAATTTACCTGAACCACCTGAGGTTTCTCATGAATATTGTGAACCTTCTCCAGTATGTGTTCATAGAGATGAGGATGGGCATTCTGTTCAATTAGATCAGGGTGGTCCTAATGAGGATTTTGATTCTTGCATTAAGAGTTGTGATGGTGGTAAATATTCTTCTAAATGTAGTTCTAAATGTTATAAAAAAGTATATGGTAATTCTAAATTAAAAAAATCATCTAATTTATTGTTAAATAATATTTCTGCTACTAAAATGGCTGATAATAATACGTGTTTACCTGAAAAGGACAATGTTTGTAAGCCTTGCAAACTTGATTTTTCAAAAAATTATTATAGAAATCATCCTGTTTTTGAAGGTACAGAATCTTCAGTATGTAAAGATGTTTCTAAGCCTGATACAACTAATCAGTGTTATTTTAAATATAATCAATCGAATGAACTTATTTGGTATTGTCCGAATACTGTTCCTGATTCTAATCGTATATATGGTCGTTGGTATGCTTATACTGAAAATAGTGATTGGGGTATTGTAGAACAATGTCGTTATTCTGTTTATTTACCTACTGATATTGGTATTCCTAGAAGAGATCATTCTGATGGTGGCAGATGTCATGATGAATGTTATTGGGAAGTTGATACTGCTTCTTGTGGAGGTACTAAATACTTAAATCCTGGTTGGGCTGAATATGATAATAAAAATAATATGAAGATTTATAATGATGCTGTTTCGAAAAGTATTGCTTCTGCAACTTGTACGACTTCTACTGCAACATTTACTATTCAAGTTTCATATTATGATAATGATAAAGGAAAAATTCAAACAATTTATTTCCCTTATGATAATGAAAAAGATTATTTAAGTTCTGGTGAAAAAACTATTAATACTTCTAATAGTGAGAAAACAACTATTATTGGATATAATGGATGTTATAAGAGTAAAAATGAAAAGAAATGGTATCAAGCTGAGTGGTCATTCCCTGGTAGTTATTTAGATAATAAACATAATGGTTTATCTTATAGTGCTAAAAGTGGTTGGGAAAAAGTAAAAGCATTCTGTTTACCTCTAAATGCTGGTGATGTTAATATTTCTTGGTATAACTGGTTTATGACTAAGGTTATTGCTGGTAAACAAACTTCTGTTACAAATGAAGAATATATAGAAAAATGTCTTTCTAAAGGAGATTCAAAAGCTATTACTAAGATTACGAAGTTTACTGATGAAAAAGAATTAGAATGGAATATTCTTGCTAAAACTAGAGAATTTGGTTATTTCAAATGGAATATAGATATTTCTTGTTTCTATGCAACTAATTCTAATACTTCTATTGGTAATATTAACAAATCTTCTCATGCTAATGAAAAAGAATGTACTACTGATGCGCAAGGATACACTATACGTTCCGTTGACTTAGAAAATTTATTCCCTGATTCTAATGGTGCTACTTTAACTAATTCTTCTGAGACTGGTAGAACTCCTGGATTTAACTGGAGTGAGTATGCTAATAATACCATTAATAATAGTAAATATACGAGTAATCCAAAGGCGTATCTATCTACTGTTCAATCTTTAGGTAATTCTGTCTATGGTGAGGATTATTTAGATTATGAATTCGAATTAGATAAGAGTGATTTGAATGCATTAAAGAATCATGATTATACTGCATTTAATGGTACATCTGAAAAGAGAAGTAATGGTATAGTTTCTTATTATAGTGATGATGTTCATAAATATGCTTCAAAAGCTCCTAAAAAGGGTTTAGCTACTACATGTAATAATTTGCAGAATTATCGTGGTTCAGATTGTCAAAATTAGATAGGAGGGTTAAAAAGATATGAATAAAGGTATGTTAACTGTTGGTATTATATTACTTAGTTTGATTGCATTACTTATGATAAATGTTCTTACTAATTATTCTACTGGTGGTGAATTAGATTATTATTTAGTTAAAGAAACTACAGATGCTGCTATTGAGGATGCATTGGATTCCACTTATTATAGAAAATGTGGTTTATATAGAATTGATAAAGAAAAGTTCGTTGAGAGCTTTCTTTATCGATTTGCTGATAGTGTAGATAATACAAGAACTTATAAAGTTGGTTTTTATGATATTAATGAGGTTCCTCCTAAAGTTAGTATAAAGGTTGATTCTTTAACTGTTTTATCTGTTAATACTAACACTGATGGTAATGGTAATAAAGAAGCTGCTAACATTACTACTAGTTATGATGCTATTGTAGAGTCTAAATATCTTTCTGATGTTTCTACGGAAGCAGTATTAAAGCAGATGAATCCTTATGATAATGATTTGTATAATTATTGTAAGGTTAAGTAAAATTTTATGAAAGGAAGAGTAAAATGGGTAATTTATCAATGAGTTTGAAAAAATTCATGCAAAATAAAAATACGGTTACTGTTTTTGGTATTGTATTAGGTATAGTTGTTTTGTATTTTGCTTATACTATGAGAATTAATGCTGCTATTAGTCCCGTTGTTGTTCCTTATGCTGTTACACAAATTCCAGCTGGAACCCAAATTACAGAAGAGATGATTGATACAAGAGAGGTTCCTCCTGTTATGCTTGAGGGAGAAGTTATTCAAAATATTGGAGAAATAGTTGATAAATATTCTGCTGCTGATACAGTAATTCCTGAGGGAAGTTTGTTTTATAAACGTTCTGTTGTTGAAAAAGAACAACTTCCTGCTAATATTATCTTATCTTATCCTAAAGGTTATGTTTTATATAATTTAGCTGTTGATACTGATTCTACATATGGTAACTCTGTATATCCTGGAAATTATATTGATATATATTTAAAAGCAGTTTACGCTATTCCTGATGATGCTCAAAATTTAACAGCTGAAGATATGGCTAATAAAGATAAAGTAATGTATGGACAATTATTACAAAATATTAAAGTTTTGGCTGTTAAAGATGCTGAGGGTCAACCTGTTTTTCAAAATATAGATGAAAATAGAAAACCTGCTATGATTGTATTTGCATTACCAAAAGAATATTATATTTTACTTAAAAAAGCAGAATATATGAGATCTTTTGATACTGAGCTTGTATTAGTTCCTACTAATGAAAGTTTAAAAGATGAACCTGGTGATTTAAAAAATACAAGTACTGATTTAAAAGAATGGATTGAAAGAATGACTTATTGGACTGAAAACTAATAGAAAGGGGAGAGCTAGATGAACGAAAATATTTTTGATAAGTTGGACTTTGGGCCATTTCGTTCTTTATTAGATAATGACGATATTACTGATATTTCTTATGATAATGGTGGTCAAATTTGGATTCGTTCTCTTACTCAAGGCTCTCTTAGAGTTGAAGTTGAAGGGGCAACTCCTGAGTTTGTAGAAAAACTTGCTTTTCAGTGTTCAAATGTTATGGGTACTACTTTTAATAATGCTAAACCTTTTTTGGATGCTGAGTCTGCTGAATTACGTATGAACTTTGTTCATCAGTCTATTGCAACGAATGGGATTGCTTTAGTTATTCGTAAAACTCCAGCTAAAATTAGACTTGAAAAAGAGAAGTTAATTCAAGAAGATTATTTTACTCCTGCAATACATGATTTTTTGATTAAATGTGTAGAGGGTCATTGTAATATCATGGTTGCTGGAGAAACTGGTTCTGGAAAAACTGAGTTTGTTAAGTATTTGGCGAGTCATACTCGTACTAATGAAAAGATTATTACTATCGAAGATACTTTGGAATTGCATTTGGATAAAATATTTCCTCAAAGGGATATTGTTGCTATGAAAACAAATAATGTGGCTAGTTATTCTGATGTTTTAGTTACTTGTATGCGTCAGAATCCTAAGTGGATTCTACTTTCAGAAGTTCGTTCGGCAGAAGCTGTTTCTGCTGTAAGAAACTCTATTTCTTCTGGACATAATATTTTATCTACTATACATGCTGATAAAGCATCTGCTATTCCATATCGTTTATATTCTCTAATGGAGACTGATTTGGATGTAAAACAGTTTTTATCAACTATTTATCGTTATATTCAACTTGGTGTTCATATTAAAGCTTTTTATAGTAAAGAGTATGGTAAATTTCATCGTGAGTTAGATGAGGTTTGTGAATTTTATGTAGATGATAATAATGTTCCTCAATCTAGAATAATTTATCAAAAGTTTATGGGCAAACCAATGATGTGTAGACCGAGTGATCATTTAATTGAATATATTGAAAATCAAAATATTGAGGTAGCTGATATTATTAAAGATTTGCCAGCTGAACTTCCTATTCATTCTACAGATGATAGTAAGTTTAATAAAGATAACGTTGAATCCTCAAATCTTCAGTCTAATGAGGGTGTTCCTAATGTTAATTCTCAAGAGGTTTCTGCTATGCAACCTGTTTTAACTCCTCAACCTGTTCTTTCTGGGGTGGCTCCTCAAACTCAAGTTGTCATTTCTGCTCCAACACCTCAGGTTGCTGCTCCAACACCTCAAGTTGTTGCTACGGCAAGTCCTGTTCCTGTTGTTGATAGGTTAGGGGAATAGAAAGGGGATTATATGTATTTTACTGAATTATTTATTATTATAGTTTTTGTTGTTTTTATTTATTTGTATCGTAATTATAAAGGAGATAATGTTGGCAAATATATAGTTAATCAAGTCCAAAATACATATGATAGGTTTTCTCCTTATTCTTTTAAAGTTGTGCGAGAAAAAACAAAGCAGTTGGGACAAGAATATACTCCAAGACAGTATGCAATTCAGGTTACTATTTTTGCAACATTTGCATCAGTTGTTTCATATTTATATTTTTATAATTTAATTATTAGTGTAATCTATGCTTTGATTGCAGTTGCTTTTGTACCTTATTTAACTTATTTAAGATGTAAAAAGACTTATTCCGAGTTTTTATTTGAACAAATTCAGGTCTATACATCTAATACTATTATGGAATTTGCTACTACTCAATCATTTGTTAAAGCTTTAGAGGGTGTTGCTAATTCTGGAATATTAGAAGATCCTGTATTATCTGATGTTCGTCAAATGATTTCTATGAGTTATGATAATGGTACAATAGATGAGGCACTTGATTATATGAGTAAACTATATCCTTATTATATTGTTAAAAATATGCATCAATTATTTTTACAAATTACTAAAGAAGGTGCACAAAATTCTGCAGATTCTTTAGAAAATATGCAAATGGATATTGATATGCTAGTTGAAAGTGTATATCGTGATAGAATTGAAAGAGCTACTTTTCATAAATCTTTTTTACAATTTGGTATTATGCTTTATTTATTAGTTATGTTAGTTCAATATTTGGTTGGACGTGAAACTTATTTAAATCTTTTGGATAAATGGTTTGTACAAGTTTTATTACATGGAGTTTTAATTGTTAATACATATTTTCTTTTAAAAGGTGAAAAATATTATTATGAGAATGTAGGTGCTGAATAATGGAGATTTTAATTGTTGGTGCTATTATTATGTTTATCTTTATTTATAATAATACAATAGATAAAGATAAATTTTTTGCTGATAATCAAAAATATTTGGAAATGTTAAAAGAAGACGATTATCAGTTTCTTGTTTTTGCAAGATATGGTGAAGATGTTGATGTTGATTTATTATTTTCTAAGAGAGTTACCAATGCTTTTATTACTTTTTTAGTTGTTATGGTTTTCTTAATTTCTGGAAATAATTCTGCTGAAATATTTAATTCTCAGTTTTTTCTTAATCTTGTTTTAGCTATTGTTATAGCTGTTGTTATGTTTAAGCTGCCATATACTCAATTAAAAGGTTATTACAAACAACATTTACATGAAATTGATGTAATGTTGCCATACTATTTAAAGAGTTTGGAAATTTTGATTCAACATTATACGGTTCCTGTTGCGATTGGTAAATCTATTGGTGATGCGCCGGATATTTTTAAGCCCGGACTTCGCAAGATGATTGATCAAATAAACGCTGGAGATGCAACGGTTGATCCATATATGGAGTTTGCAAATACTTATCCTGTTAGAGATTCAATGAGAATGATGAGACTTTTATATCGTTTAGGAATTGGGTCTCAAGAGAGAAAACAAGAAAGGCTTATGATGTTTTCTCGTACCGTTTCTTCTTTACAAAATAAAGCAAGAGAAGTTAAGTATAAAGAAAGATTAAATCATATGGAAAGTCAGACTATGATTATGCTTGTTTGTACTGGTGTTGGTGTTATGTTAATGATTCTTATTTCTATGATGAATATGTTTTAGTGTAAAGTTTTATAAAATGAATTGAAATTACTATATTGATTTGTTATAATTATTTTGATAATAGGAAAGGAGTGATTATTTAAATGAAAGCTGCTACAGGTGAATTAAATTTAACAGTTATTACATTGATTGCTATTGGTGCAGTTATTGGATTTTTTTGGATGATGTGGCCTAATATTCAAAATTCTATTAATGAACAATGGAATGATGTTTCTTCTAATAACCGTAATACACAATCTAAGAATCGTAGTTAGTTTTTACTAAATTTTATTTATTCATTTCTTTTGAGGTGATTTTATGCAGGAAGCTTTTGGGGGGTTACTAAATGTTTTTTTACTTGCTCTTTTTTTAACGATTGTTTCTGGTGTTTTAGCAGTTTCTGTTAATTATATTAAAGCATTTCGTATGAAAAATTATGTAATATCAACTATTGAGAAATATGAAGCTACGTCTTGTTTAAAAAATCAACAATCTGCTTGTTCTAATGAAATTGTTTCTAGTGCTAATAAAATAGGTTATAGTGGGTCTGGTTTGACTTGTCCTCATGGATATTCTATTGATTTTAATGGATTATATTGTTTTAAAAGCAAAGTTCATTCTAAAGGGAGATATTCTTATTCTGTTATTACTCAGGTAGACTTTAATTTTCCAGTTATAAATAAAATATTAAGCTTTGATTTTTTTCAAGTACATGGGGATACTAGAGTTATTGAAGTAGCTACTTAAGATGATTGTGATGTGAGGTGTTGAGATGAGAGATGCTCTTGGTGGAACAGTTAATGTTGTTATAATTGTTATGTTTATTGTTATAGCTTTGGGATATATTACTTTTAATATAAATTATACCAAAGCTTTTCGTGTTAATGATAAAATTGTTTCTTTATATGAACAAAACAAAGGTAATTGTGGGGCTGCTTCTACTTGTGCTACTCAAATTAAAGAATATGCTCATGATCTTGGGTATCAAACTGATTTGAATTTCTCTTGTCCTAATGGCTTTAGTAAGCAAGATAATATTTATTGTTTAAAGACTGTTAATGTGAGAAAAAATGGTGGCATTGATGAGGGAGAAGCAGAATATTATGTTATTGTAACTAAGACTAAATTTTCGATACCAATTATTAATAATATTATGGATTTAGATGTTTTTAGTGTTCGAGGTAGTACAAAAACTATATATAAAAATAGATAGGGTGTTGTTATATGAATGTTATTGTTTCTAATGTACAGCAAAATGCATTGGCTAATTTAGATATTGATGTTATAAAAAGTATTAGTGGAGAATATGATGTTTCTGAAATTGTAGAAATGTTTAAAAGTTTTTTTTATAGTAAGATGATTTTAGATGTTACATCTCTAAAAAAATATAATGATATTAAGACGTATGAAGTTTTAACAAAAGGACTTGATGCTGATAAAATTATATTTTTATTACCTGAAGGGAGTAATTTATGTACACCTCATTTTTTGTCTCAATTAATTAGTTTAGGTGTTTATAATTTTACTACTAATTTAAAAGGAATTAAATATTTATTAAAAAAACCTAATACTTTACAAGATGTTGAAAAAATTATTAAAATGGCTAATATAGAAAAATCTAAAGAAACAGGTGCTGCTACTGTTGCAACAGTTTCTACTAAGGTTGAAAAAGGAACTACTATTATTGGTTTTCGTAATGTTACAGAGCATGCTGGAGCTACTACATTTATTTATATGTTGAAAAAAGAATTAGCTTTAACTATTGGTTCTAATCAAGTTGTTGCAGTTGAGATTGATAAGAATGACTTTTCTTTATTTGGTGATAAAGATATGATTTCGATTCGTTCTTCTGAAATACAGAGTACGATTGATCGTTATAGTAATGTTAGTATTATTCTTGTTGATTTAAATAAATGTCAGGATGATCATTTTTGTTCAGATGTGATATTTCTATTAGAACCTAGTACGATTCGATTAAATATGTTAGTTAGAAGAAATAGAGCTGTATTTGAGAAGTTAAGAAACTCCAAGGTTGTATTAAATCAGAGCTTATTATTAAATAATGATGTATTTGATTTTGAAGGAGAAGCAGGATTAAAAGTATTTTATAATATGCCTCCTCTTGATGAAAGAAAAAGGAATGCTATTATTGTTGATTTTCTATCAAAACTTGGTATCTTACAAGATTCTACTACTTCTGGAGGTTCTAATCGTATATTTGGTTTATTTAGAAGATAAAGTTGACTTTTGTTTTTATAAATATTATAATGTTTTTAGAAGGAGAGGGAATTTTTATGAATTTATTTTTGATTGCGGATGCTGAATGTGGTGGATTATTACCATTAGTTAAAGTTTTAGCTGCTGTTATTAGATTATTTTGGATTCTTATTCCAGTTGGATTAATTATTTATGGTACAGTTGATTTAGGTAAAGCTGTAATTGCTAGTGATGAAAAAGAAGTAAAATCTGCTCAGAGTCGTTTAATTAAAAGATTTATATATGCTGCAGTAGTATTCTTTGTTCCAATTTTAGTTGGGGTTGTTATGAATCTAGTTGCTGCTGGTGATCCAGGAGATACTAATAGTTGGTCTTCATGTTGGAATCATGCTTGGAATGGTTAGTTAAAAAAATAGTAAACTTTAATTGCTATTTTTTTTGTTTTGTTATACTTA
>Ga0256404_1004153_pt1 | contig 27774 bp, 24 predicted proteins | sample RumenRJG_01DNA_FD_185990 | JGI IMG/M metagenome (GOLD analysis project Ga0256404, IMG submission 185990) | Bovine rumen microbial communities from Lethbridge, Alberta, Canada - RJG_01 | ecosystem: Host-associated > Mammals > Digestive system > Stomach > Rumen | place: Canada: Alberta | collected...
ACAACAAAGGCCAGAAGCAGGGAATAAACCTTAAGAAAAAGACCAACCAGTCCTTCGTGCAGGTCCCCTTCGCGAGGTTCCGCCGTATCCTACAGGCAGTCTGTGTGCGGTACGGGATCCGGGTCATCCTTCAGGAAGAGAGCTATACTTCCAAGGCCTGCTTCGGGAACAGGGACTATATCCCGACATACGGAACAGGAGATGCGGAAAGCACATCCTTCACAGGAAAGAGGATAAAGCGGGGCCTGTACCGTCAGGATGACGGGAAGGTCATGAACGCCGATATCAACGGAGCTGCCAATACCGGAAGGAAGTATGACAAACGGATCTTCCCGGAAGGAATGGACTGCGGGTATCTGTATGGAACAGTGAAGGCTGTGACCTATAAGGATATCCTGTGTGCCAGCCGTAACAGAAACAAAAGTAATCCCGTTCAAACGGGACAGCGGGCAGGTGTCTGCCCTGTGACCGCGTAAGCGGCACGAAGCCTCCGCCTCTTAGCGATTATGCGTAGGCGGTGGGTAGTTCACATGAGTTTCCGAGATCTGAAGGAGTCCTTCTGACCATGCAGTTTATTTGATGTTTTTTAGCCTCTTTGACTGATCTTTTTTGTCGTAGAAAAACCCTCTTTGCTGTGATACCCTAGTAAAGCGAGTTGCAAACACTACATTAATACAAATTCAAATAAGGAATAACTATGGCAGAACACAACACCCAACCTGCAGCGAGCGGCCCGAAGGGCCACCACTCTCACAAGAAACACGGCTTTACCGGCCAGATCGGCTTCGTCATGGCGGCGGCCGGCAGCGCGGTCGGCGTCGGCAATCTCTGGCGCTTCCCCTACCTGGCAGCCAAGGATGGCGGCGGCCTCTTTATTTTGATCTATCTTATCCTGACTTTCACTTTCGGATTCACGCTGCTGACAAGTGACATTGCGATTGGCCGCAGGACCGGCAAGAATTCCATCAAGGCCTACGCCGAGATGAGTCCCAAGTGGAGTTTCCTGGGCATTCTGACTTTCCTGGTCCCTGTGCTGATCATGACCTACTACGCGGTCATCGGCGGCTGGATCACGCGCTACATTGTGGTTTATCTGACCGGTCAGAACCAGCTGGCCGCGCAGGACAGCTTCTTCACGGATTTCATCACGTCGCCGGGCCAGTCGACTCTCTTCGCGGTGATCTTCATGCTGCTGACGGCCTGGATCGTCTTCAACGGCGTCGAGAAGGGCATCGAGCAGTGTTCAAAGATTCTGATGCCTGTAATGCTGGTCATGATCGTGGCGATCGCCATCTTTGCGCTGACGCTCACCCACACGGATGAGGCAGGCGTGACCCGCACTGGACTTCAGGGACTGGCTGTCTATCTGACGCCAAGTTTCGAAGGGCTGACTGTCAAGCGCTTCCTGCAGATCCTGCTGGACGCCATGAGCCAGATTTTCTTCTCCCTGAGCGTTTCCATGGGCATTATGATCACCTACGGCTCTTACATCAAGAAGGACGTGGATGTGAACGCGTCTATCCATCAGATTGAGTTTTTTGACACGGGCGTGGCTCTGCTCGCCGGCATGATGATAGTCCCCTCTATATTCGTTTTTGAGGGCGTAGAAGGCATGAAAGCTGGGCCCAGCCTGATGTTTATCTCTCTGCCCAAGGTCTTCGCCTCAATGCCGAATCTGGGCAGGTTCGTGGGACTCGCTTTCTTCCTGATGGCGGCTTTCGCGGCGCTGACCAGCTGCGTATCGGTACTGGAGACCATTACGGCCAACTGCATGGAGATCTTCCACGTAAAGAGAAAGCCGACGACGATCGTTCTGACCATAATCTACACAATTGCTTCCGTCATCATCGCGCTGGGCTACAGCAAGTTCTACATTGAGCTCCCGCTGCCCAACGGCAGTATCGGCCAGCTTCTGGACCTGATGGACTACATCAGCAACAGCTTTATGATGCCCTTCATCTCGATGCTGTCCGCGATCCTGATCGGCTGGGTTGTCGGCCCAGATTGGATCGTCGAGGAAGTCGAGCACGGCGGCCGCAAATTCGGTCTCAAGGGCCTCTACCGGGTCATGATCAAGTATGTCGTGCCGGTGATCATGTTCATCCTGTTCCTGACGTCGGCGGGGATATTGAATATCTGAGGTTTCGTGTATTTTTATTCGAAATAGAGCGTGTTTCTTCCTAATTATAAAAGCCCTGAGCGGGAAGCTCAGGACTTATTTGTGTAGATATACTTCACTTACTCAGGATCGTAAGGTGGAGATTCCACCCCACTTCTGATCCTTGTCGCTGAGGTTCAGAGGCGTTCCGTCAGAGAGTGTATATCCGGAAGCATCTGCATATCCAGGATAGCTGCCGATGACTTCGGGCCATGCAACGCCAATCTCCGGATCGTTCCAGGCAAGGCCACCTTCATCATTCGCGTGATAGAAGTCGTCGCACTTGTAACAGAACTCCGCTGTGTCGGATAATACAAGGAATCCATGCGCGAATCCGCGAGGAATGAGGAATTGCTTCTTGTTTGTCTCCGACAAGAGTTCGCCGTGATATTTGCCGTAAGTCGGAGAGCCGGGACGCAGGTCGACGGCGACGTCGAACACTTCCCCTTTGATCACACGGACAAGTTTGGTCTGGGGATAATGGATCTGAAAGTGAAGACCACGGAGGACGCCCTTAGTGGACATAGACTGATTGTCCTGGACGAACAGAATATCGAGCCCTGCTTCTTTCATATCGTTTGCATTGTAAGTCTCCATGAAATAACCCCTGTTGTCTCCGTGAACTGCAGGTTCGATCACACACAGGCCTTCAATTCCATCCACATTGTAGTTAACTTTAATCTGCCCCATGATTGCGGCCTCCTTCTTACTTGATTTCTCCAATCTCCTTTAAATAGCGCCCGAGCGCATCTTTCCAGTCCGGAAGCGGCTTAAAGCCGGCTTCCCGGAGTTTGCTCTTGTCTAGACGGCTGTTGAAAGGACGGGCCGCCTTGGAAAGCCCATACTCAGCGGTAGTGACAGGTGTGACTTTCGTTGTCATTGAAGCCTGTCTGTAGATCTCTTTCGTGAAATCATACCAGCTGATATATCCGCCTTCATTGGTGGCGTGATAATAGCCATACTTTTCGGTTTCGATCATATCGACCAGCAGGCGGGCCAGATCAAGTGTGTAGGTAGGCGTACCGATCTGGTCGTTTACCACGCGGACGGCGTCGTGCGTCTTTCCGACGTTCAGCATCGTTTTGATAAAGTTCTTGCCGTTCAGGCCAAAGACCCACGCGATACGAACAATGAAGTATTTGGACAGCAGCCCGCTTACGGCAAGCTCTCCGGCGAGTTTGGAAGCTCCATATACGTTTAGGGGCGCGTAATTCTTGTCATCCGGCTGCCAGGGACGCTCTCCTTTGCCATCGAATACATAGTCCGTACTGATATAGACCATCTTCGCATCGACAGCTTTGGCCGCCTCTGCGATGTATTTAGTACCCAGATGGTTGATCGCGTCGACTTTTGCACGGTTCTCTTCGTCCTCGGCCGCGTCCACAGCGGTCCAGGCCGCGCAGTGAATGATCATGTCCGGCTTGATCTCGCGGACTGTTCTGTCGACCGCGCTTCTGTCCGTAATATCCAGTTGATAATAAGGAGCGGCTGCTGCCGCTGTTCCATCCGCTACGCCTGAATAGGCAGGCTGAATATCTGAAGCGGCAGTTTCGTATCCTCTGGCGGCTGCCTCGTTTACAACGTCATGCCCCAGCTGTCCGCCGACTCCTGTTACAAATATTTTCATACTCTCTCACCTTATCTGTAAATCCGCGCTGTCGATCAACGATTCCCGTACATCTTGTCGTAGTAGTTCTGATACTCTCCGGAAATGATCTCTTCCCACCATTCGCGGTTCTCAAGGTACCATTTGATCGTCTTCTTAATTCCGTCCTCAAACTTCGTTTCCGGAAGCCAGCCGAGCTCATTGTGGATTTTTGTCGGGTCAATGGCATAGCGCATATCGTGGCCCTTGCGGTCAGTCACATGTGTGATCAGGGTCTCCGGTTTTCCAAGCTCCTTGCAGATCAGCTTGACGATATCGATGTTTCTCATCTCATTATGCCCGCCGACATTGTATACCTCGCCTACGCGGCCGTTGTGAATGATAAGGTCGATCGCGCGGCAGTGGTCCTCAACATAGAGCCAGTCACGAACATTCAGGCCCTCACCGTAAACCGGCAGCGGTTTGTCGTTCAGGCAGTTAGCGATCATCAGGGGGATCAGCTTCTCCGGGAAGTGATACGGCCCGTAGTTGTTGGAGCAGCGGCTGATCGTGATCGGAAGGCCGAACGTGCGGTGGTAAGCCTGTACGAGAAGGTCTGCGCCCGCCTTGGAGGATGAGTAAGGAGAGCTTGTATGAATGGGTGTCTCCTCAGTAAAGAACAGATCAGGGCGATCCAGCGGAAGGTCGCCGTAAACCTCGTCTGTGCTGACCTGATGATATCTCTTGATCCCGTATTTGCGGCAGGCGTCCATAAGGACGGATGTTCCGATGATGTTGGTCTGCAGGAAAATAGACGGATCTTCGATGGAGCGGTCCACATGGGATTCCGCGGCGAAGTTCACGACGATATCCGGCTTTTCCTCCTCGAAGAGCTTATAAACGCCTTCGCGGTCGCAGATATCCAGTTTCACAAACCGGAAATTCGGATTATCCATAACGTTCTTAAGAGTGGACAGATTTCCGGCGTAGGTCAGCTTATCCAGGCACACGATCCTGTAATCCGGATGTTCGGACAGCATGTGAAATATGAAATTAGAGCCAATAAACCCGGCTCCTCCGGTTACAATAATAGTCATAGTCAGTATCTCACCTTTCCTTCTGCCACTGCTCTCAGATGAGCCCCGTAAGGGCTTTTTCCGTATATGGCTGCCGATTCGAGAAGTCTCTCTTTATTGATCCAGTGGTTGATAAATGCGATCTCCTCCGGCGCAGAGATTGTCACGCCCTGTCTGGATTCGATCATTTCTACAAAGTTTGCCGCTGAGAGAAGGCTTTCCATTGTCCCGGTGTCTAACCACGCGAATCCGCGTCCGAGAAGCTGAACTCCCAGAACACCTTCCTTCAGGTACATTTCATTCAGCGTTGTGATCTCAAGTTCTCCGCGCGCAGACGGTTTGACTTCTTTCGCTCTTGCGGACACGCCGGCCGGATAGAAGTAAAGTCCTGTCACCGCGTAGTTGGACTTGGGTTCTCTAGGTTTCTCCTCGATGCTTGTGGCCTGTCCGTTCTCATCGAAAGCCACAACGCCGAATCTCTCCGGATCAGTCACATAGTAGCCGAATACCGTTGCTTTTCCATTCTCTTCCGCGTCGGTTACTGCCTCCCGGAGTATGCGTCGAAATCCGTTTCCGTAGAAAATGTTGTCGCCAAGAACCATTGCGCAGGCGTCATCTCCGATAAACTCTTCGCCGAGTATAAAGGCTTGTGCAAGTCCGTCAGGGCTTGGCTGTACGCAATAGGACAGATTAATGCCGAACTGGCTTCCGTCTCCGAGAAGGCTCACAAATCTCGGCGTGTCCTCGGGGGTACTGATGATCAGGATGTCTCTGATCCCTGCCAGCATCAGTGTCGACAAGGGATAATAGATCATTGGCTTGTCATATACTGGAAGAAGCTGTTTCGACGTGACCATCGTCAGCGGATATAAGCGCGTTCCCGCGCCGCCGGCCAAAACAATACCTTTCATTGCTTATTTCTCCTTTTATATGTGTAATATATTTCTGATCTTTTTAAAAGTGTCCCGGCCTATGTGGTCCTCGAGATAGAGGCGCAGATAATGCTTTTTAAAATTCGCTATCACCGTTCTGTCAAATCCTTTTTTGTCAATGGATTCATAGACGCCGTCGCGGGCACGCGGCCTTGCGTTAGCCTTAGTCAGGGATCCGTTATTGGCGAGCGCCACTGCCTTGTCCGCTTCCTCGATCACGAGGAGATCTGACAGTTCCCTGACCATGTTACGAGCCCTGTTGCTGTTGCACAAGAGCAGGGTGACTCCGTAATCCTGCTGCTCCTCCGGAACGTCTTTCACGCACCAGAAATCGGCCATTGTGAAGTCGCTGATCCTCTTGCTTCCACAGTACTTGCATGTGTAGCAGCTTTCTCTCAGGATAATATTCTCGTTAAAGGCAAGGAAGAAAGAATCTCTGCCCTGCTCCACGATCTCCACCGTATTGTCTTCAAAATACAGTTTCATCCTGGTGCTGCCGCCCACATACCAGTGGCCGTCGTCCGGCTTGATCCGGAAGCTGTAATCGACGATCTTCTTTTTGTACTCTTTTTCCTTGTCCTTTATGTACGCGTCTACAGCTTTCTTGCTGGGTGTTCCGTGACACAGAGGATCCGCGGTAATAAGGAGGTCTCTGTTATAGCTGTCCCCCAGGTAATTGAGAAGTCCGGCGACCTGGCAGCCTGTCCCGGTAAACAGCACCAGTCTGCCCGCCTCGATGAACTCGCGTACCTGGCGGTATACGCTTCCCGTTTCGGCCTGGTAATACTTGCTGTATCGGAATTTATCAATTCCCGCAAGGTCTTCCGCATAGTCAAAGCGGAGCACATTCGTGGCGGGATCCTTGTAGACGCCGAATACAACGCCTTCTCTGGCAAATATGTACTGCGCCAGAGCTGTAAAGAATCCTCCCGAAGAGCTCTTGACCAGGACTTCTTTGTCTTTGTTCCAGACCTGGAGAAACTCCGCTTCACCCCATTTGGGAACAGGTGAATTGTTGGGACATGTTTTCGCGCATTTCCCGCAGTTTACACAGACGCTGTTGTCGATGCTCGGATTTAAGTATCCCTCTTCATCATATACCATAGCGATACAATGCATGGGACATACTTCCGCGCACGCCGCGCAGCCGGTACACACTTTTTTATCACAAATACTATCCATTCACTTATCCCGTTTATTTACGCTTAAGTTTATTGATTACGATTCCGACGACTTCAAGCACGATCTCCGATCTGAATACAAGCATCGCGCAGAAATATATGGTCATTCCGGCCATTATCTGACAGAGGATCACGATCGTGCCGCTGGTCAGGTTTCTGCCCGAGACAAACAGGATCAGGAACATGATCACCGCGCAGATGAACGGCTTGACCGACGATTTGAGGAACATCGTTATCGGGATGAAATTTCTGCTCATCCTGAAATAGACCAGGCATATCGTCAATTCCGAAAACAGGGTTGCAACCAGCGCGCCTGCTGCACCAAACCGGGGGATCAACAGACAGTTGAAGCAGAAGTTGACGGCAGCTCCGGCGATCACGCCCCATGTGCTTCTGGCTCTCTGACCGCTGGGGACCAGATACTGCGCCGCCATGAAGTTATGGACAGAAAGCAGTACGACCAGCGGACTCGCGATCCGCAGCAGCAGGATATCAACTTCATAGCCGGGTCCCAGAAACCAAGGTACAAACGTATTGGCGACCGCCGCGATGCCGAACGCGATCGGATAAGAAAGCGCCGCTATAAAATCCGAAGATTTGGAAAATCTCCTCTTGATCTCCTCGTCTCCTCCGATGGCAAACAGATATGCGATCCTGGAGGCCATTACCGTATTGAGTGAGGCGACCACCGTATAGGCCACTGTGATGATCTTCTGTGCCTGGTCGTAAAATCCGTTCTCTTCGGAGGAATGGGTGATCATTCCGATCATGGTCTTATCTATCAGCGAGTAGACAGATGCTGCCACGGTGGGAATGAAATAAACTATAGTCTGTTTAAAGTGATCCCTGAAATAGAAATCCTTGAAACTGACCTTTACAACTCTCGACCTGAGCGGGATCCACATCGACAGGTTTCCGATCGCCTGTCCCACAGACTGGATGATGAAATAGATGTACAGGTCATCTCTGCTCCGGACAAATGTAAAAATAGCGATCACAGTAAGGAGTTTGATCACAAAGCTTCTCAGTACGATCAGTGAAAAGTCCTCAAGTCCAGCGAAAAACCAGGAAATATCCAACCCGATGGAGATCAGGACAAAGGTGAGGATCAGATAATAGACCTGGTCATCCCCGCGCCTGAAAATGAATATAAACCAACACGCGATCGTTATAAGCGTAGTTACGGCACAAATGATCTCAATTTCAAAGAAATTCTTGCTTCTCTGATACAGGTCGTCCCTGCACTGCGCGATAACCTGTTGTCCGTAGACAGAAGTTCCCAGCAGCGCGAACACGCCGAAAATGGATACGATCGAATACGTGTAGGAATACTTACCTACGCCGGCAGGTCCGAGAACTCTGGCTATATATGGCGCTGTGATCAGGGGCACGATCAGCGCGAATACCTGATACAGCGTATTGAATATATAGTTTTTCTTTATACTCTTCTGCTTCTGCATAATAATGTCAGTCTTTCAGCGAATTCTCCAGATAGTCTATACTGGCCTGTCTGAGTACGGCAAGTTTCTCATTAACGGCCTCATAATCGATAGGATCTTCAACTCTGCCGATCTCTTCCACGGAATTGATGACCTGGGAATTCAGTCCGAGTTTATTGAGGACATCTACTTTCCTGTTGTCTGCCGCTCCCACATTGCACAGAGATACGACAGGTTTATTCAGGTTCACAGACAGGATCGTTCCGTGGTACGAGTTCGTAATGATCCCTGACGCGTTCCTGATCAGTGAAAGGAACCCGCGCGGGCCGATATTGACTTGCGGTCTGATCCGGTCAGTCTTTTTGATATGCAGGAACGGAGTGATCGTCACGATCTTCCTGTTCCGGTCTTTGCAGAGTCCGTCTTCGATATTGCGCAGGATCGTATTGGTCTCTGTATATCCGTGTTTACCGCCGTTCAGGGAATAGAACAGATAGTAGTCCTGCAGATTGTTATTGCTGCCAAGACGTAAATGCTCATCCCATTCCTCTTTGGTCAGAAGGAATGTCGGATCCAGTGCACTGGCAACTTCCCGGCCCAATAGCTTCTCCATGCGCTTGGCCGCTTCGTCTTCCCTCATGGAAATATGCGCGAACTCCCTGATCAGCGGCTCCGCCTTTTTGAGGTCCTCGTCGTTCATTCCCGCAAGGGAGGATGCATAGGAGATCTTGTGGCCGTTGAACTGTTCCAGGAAATAAGGCGTTATATACTTGAAGTCAGCCCTGGCCAGCTCATTGGACAGTTTGTTCCAGATCTGGTCGCTGCCGCTGACAACCACGTCGTAGGCGTCCCTTAGTTCCGTCAGCTGTTCCGGTTCGCTGTACTCCTTGGACAGTTTCATGTATTTTGCCATGAAATCTTCAAATTTGGCCGCCCTCAATCTGCGCTGTCTCATTTCGGGAATGAGCAGCAGATCGTTGACCATGTTATTGAGGCCGTATCGCGTCCTTATCAAAGTATAGAACTCTTTCTGGGATTTCATCCGGTAATTGATCATTTCGCATGAATATCCCAGTTTCTCGATAGTCTGCTGTGTCGCGTACGCCTGCAGCATAGAGCCAAAGTTATAGGCAGAATGATATGTTATTAAACCCGCGTTCTTTTTCACTTATGTCAGCGCCTTTCCTTCTACAGACACTCTCACCCTCATAATGAATAATGCGACGGTGATCGTTGCGATCACAAACTTGACCGTATACAGACTGAAGAACTGACTGTAAAAACGGTTTCCAAAAAAGGCAAATACTAATGTTGAATAGAAGTATACATATAATACAACGAATAGCATTCCCTTAATAGAACCAATCTCCTTAACGGACAGCAGATTTCTGTACAGAATCCTGAACAGAAGCGCCATCACAGATACATAGATGAGAACTCCCCAGCCCGCCAGATCATACCAGAACAGTCCATAATTGGTATAGACGTTTCCCAGCGTCCTGTCTCTGAGAAACTGCCACTTCGACGGGAATTTCTGTGCTTCTATGCTTATAAAGGATTTGAAGAACTGCGAGAAGTCCCCGAGGAAATAATAAAGCGTGGAGGCGTGCCGGACACTGTAGTTGGCAGGATCGCTCAGGAAGGTGTTGAGATTCCTGAGGGGCGCGCCCACATATACAGCGATCTCATACCACAGTCCCAGACTCGGGCGTCCCATCAGCGCGCCGATCACCGGCAGAGCCAGGATCGCGCAGACTCCGGCAAGCATCACTTTCATAAACGCGCCGATCGTCATCTGTTTGCCCAGGCTGAGATAGCGTACGATCAGTACTTCTGCAAATATAGCAATAAGGAAATTCATGATTCCGCCTCGCGCGCCCAGAATTCCCTCCAGAAGTACACTCAGAATGATATTGAGAACAAACAGAGCCCTGTGCCGCAATGTTTTGTTCATCAGGTTATATACGAAAGTAAGCGACAGGACATAACCCGACGCACTGGAAAGAAGCCTGCAGAAGCTCAGCACCTTCGGGATTGGGATCACTTCTCCGTAATCAGCGGTTCGGGATCTGTAATCGTAAATTTTGGCGGCGAGTCCGGTCCCGTTCATGTTGGCGTTCAAAAAAAACACATAGCCTGCAAGCGCTATGATCTGTATGCACGCCAGAATGATAAGCTTGTAGCTTTCTACCTCTATGTAGTTTTGTCCGGTGCCGGTCGATCGTCTTTCCTTAGCAGGCGCTATTGATCTTCCAATGAGATCGCATAAGATTAAAATCCCGCAGAACAGCGCTCCTCCTCCGACAATCGTAAAGATCGTTTTAAGGTCCATGTTCATCCGCCAGTCGTCCGCATAGAACAGGCAGAAAACGATCTGTACAATAAACCCGATCAGAAAGCCTACTTGAGGGCTTACGATTATTGGAGAAGTCTTAAGCGCCAGCACGAACAATATCAGCAAGATCGCCAGCATTATAAGCAATGAAACCATATTCTTATACAAAAAGTAATGTGATGTAATTATTAGGTGACAGGTAGCCTTCTCTCCTGATGAAGTTCATTCTGTACACTTTTCCCTTTTTCATGGCTCTGCAGAAGCTCTTGATCTCCGCCTTGTATTTACACGATTTAATGATCTTTCTCAAAGCGTAAACCTGGCGGATGCACTTCTGCGTCTGCTCGGACCGGTTCTTCATGGAACCGCCGAAGTCTTTCATATATTTCTGTGCTTTTCTCAGATAATTATTGTTATCCGCTCCGAGGGAATTGTTTCCGTGCTGCCTGTACAGCATCAGTGACTCCGGTACATACACCACGTTTCCGGCCGCCTCGGCGACCAGCATTACCCACCAGTCGTGCATGACAACGTCGTCGATGTCCATTCCTTCGCATACCAGCCTGAGAAGAGGACGATTGATGCAAATGCAGCATCCGCAGGCAATATTGCGGAACACGATCCGCTTAAAGCTCTTATCGGCTTCCGTGCGGCGGATGATCTCGTCATTGGAATTGAACATTACTTCCAGGCGCTCATTTACGATCTGCTGGTCGCAGTAGGAAAGAGCGGGCCCTCCGTCCGCTTCCGCGCTCTTAACGGCGTCCACTGCCTTCTCAATTTTTTCCGGAAGCCAGACGTCGTCCTGATCGCAGAACATAATGTATTGTTCATCCAGTTTCTCATCGGCGTATTTGGTGAGCGAGCAGAAATTGTAACTTGCGCTGTGCCGGTCATTCTGATACTGCGTTATGACAAGCCTGTCCTGCATTTTCTGCTTGTACTCTTCCAGGATCTGCATTGTCCTGTCTTTCGATCCGTCGTCATGGACATAACAGACAAAGTTTTCATAAGTCTGCCCAATCAGGGAATCCAGTTGTTCGGCGAGATACTTTTCACCATTATATGTGCATAATAAAACAGCGACTCTGTCTTCACTTCTCATGTTTCCTGAAGATCCTCTGAACCCTTTCTGCGTTTTTGCGGAGCACCGTTTCTCCGCGTTCTTCTGTGTTGAATACACTATACTCTTTGACTTTCAGTTTTTTGTGAGCAACCCACACCTGAAGCAGGCGCTCGGACATAAAACCGAAGACTCTTCTCTGGTAGTCGTCTTCGTACTTATCAAAATCTATATGCTTTTCAACTTCAAACAGCACATCAAAGAGCCATTCCGCATACTGTTTCAGCAGTTCATGTCTGCAGATCATCATATTCGCGAAATAGTACTCGTGGCCATCCATAACTCTACGGTAATCCGCGATATATTTCAGTGCTGCTTTGTCGATCGCCCGCTCCAGGATCGCCAGATCCTCGTCGTTGTGGAAATACGTGTATGTTTCCGATACTTTCCGGAACGTTTTGCGTTTTCTCGGAAGAATAATGTCGTATTTCTTGAGATCCTTTTCGATCACGGAATAGGGAAGGATGGACGGTTTTTTGCCAAAATAGTCATACAGAAAGGCCTCTAAATCCGTCGTAAAGTGCCGTCTGTAATGTACAAGACCGTCTATCTCGTCATCGGCTTCCTGCGCGTTTTTCCAGATCCAGTACAGACCTGTCAGTTCGCAGTAATTAAGGTTTTTCTCAGATATATTGTCGCCCGTGTCATCCCGAAGATAAGAATCTTTACAGTTATCATTCGTGCCTACGTGCAGGATCCGGTAATGATCCCCTTCGAGATTCGAATCGTCAAATACTTTATGCGTTATAACATAGATCATGTTTAATTCCCTTTATTTCAAAACGCCGTTATAGCCGGCCCGGTAATCGCTGAATCCCTTTTTTATATAGTGCATTCGCTCTTTTTTATCAGGCAGCAGGGCCAGATGAAGGACCGGACGGACAGTGACCTGCGCCATAAAACGCAGTTTGTACACAAGCGGCGTATACCCTTTGCCGATCAGCTTCAGGCAATCCCTGGTCTGATAATATTCCCGGAAAGGAGCGCCCTCCTTGGCCTTGATCACGCCCGCCTTCACTTCTCCCTTTCCTATGCTGTGGCGAACGACGCAGACGTCGGTCATAGCGCATATATAGCCTTTGTCTATGACTCTCCAGCTCAGATCCCAGTCGCACAGATCAAGGAAGAGGTCTTCATTCCAGAACCCCACGTCTCTCAGTACTCTGTATTCTGTGAGCATAGAGGAAGTGATCAGCGCATTTACTTTTCTTAAATGCGGCATGAGCTTTTCTCCGCCATGTCCACTCTCCTGGGTGCCCGAGCTTGTGTTGTAATACGCGGGTCCCAGACATCCCAGATTGATGCTTTCCTTCCTCGCTTTTTCAAATACTCTGACCATTTTCTTCAGGTGTCCGTCCGGAATGACCGTATCCTGGTCGAAGAAGAATATGTAATCCTGATCCGTCCACCCGAAAGATTCATCCTTCAGCACTTTGTTAAAGGCTCTGGAGAGGCCCAGATTCGCGTCGTTAAATCTGTAAACAATATTCAGGCTTTCCTCAAACTGTTCGGTCAGTATCTGAGGACTGTTGTCACACAGGATCGTGCGATCCGCCTGCCGTGCGATAGCATTGATATTCTCGATGCTTTTATGGTCCGGGTTATATAGAGTTATCAATACATTCAGCATTGCGCCATCCTCTCCGTCTTCCGGGTATTATTTCCGCAGCCCTTTGTAGATCGCTTTCCGCAGTCCATTTGGAAGAACGCATACCAGTGCGTGCGGTATAGCTCCTGTAAGATAGTCTTTAGTGCTGCTCCATCCTTTGCTCTTAAGCCACTTATGGAAGCGCAGCATGTCTTCCGCGTACCGTTTTCCTCCGCGCCTCATGTAAATGTCCGCGGGGGTTCTCATATCCAGAAGTATATCTGCGGTATTCTGAGCCTTGTAACCATTCATCAGCATTCGGACCCAGAGATAATAATCCTCAAACAGATGATAAGTCTCCTTATATCCGCCCACCGCTTCCACTGCGCTCTTCCTGAACATCACACATGGATGATTCATGGGATTGCGCTTTTTGGAAAACTCTCTGATCTCCTGATCTGTCAGGGGCAGAGTACGCAGTCCTGTCGGCTGCGCCGGGTCCTCCACGAATTCAGAAACCGTGCCGGAAGAAAGGCTGACCTCCGGATTATCCCGGAACAGTGCCAGCTGTTTCTCACAGCGATCCGGCCTCGAGAGATCGTCGGAATCCATTCTCGCCACAAGCTCATTTCTGCAGAATTTGAGGCCGAAATTCAGCGCGTTCCCAAGTCCGCAGTTCTTCTCTAGTCTGTGAACACTGAGTCTGCCGCCGAATTGACCGCTCATTTCAGCAATGACCCGGTCAAGTTCTTCATTCAACGGGCCGTCGCACACAAGAACAAAGTCGTCCGTCGGTACAGACTGGGCATATATGCTTTGCATGCTTTCTCTCAAGTACTCAGGTTTCTCTTTATTATATACAGACATGAGTACTGAGTAATTATTATCCATTCCCCTCTGCTCCTTCTGGTCAAAGATGCCTGTTCCTGGTTTTCCGGCTTAGTTTCCCTACTTATTACTCTTCTTAATGCTTGCGGTGGTCTGTCCTTCCGCAATACCCTCCGTTGAATCCTTCATGAAGAGGATCTTTACAGTGGCAAAGCAGATCTTCAGGTCCTCAATGAAACTCGGATGGGCGATATACATCAGATCCATCAGCAGTTTGTCATAAGGAGTTGTATTGTACTGTCCATAAACCTGCGCGAACCCCGTAAGTCCGCATTTACACTGAAGACGGAGGTCAAATTCGGGAAGTTCTTCCTTGTACTGCTCCGCGATCTCCGGTCTCTCCGGTCTGGGGCCGACAATACTCATATCACCCTTTAGGATATTAAGAAGCTGAGGCAATTCATCAAACCGACATGCCCTGATAAACCGGCCCACCTTCGTGATCCTCGGATCCGCATCTCCTGACGAAAGTCTTGCGACGCCGTCCTTCTCAGCGTCCATCCTCATAGAACGGAATTTCAGGATCTCGAAAACTCTTCCGTCTTTCGTAAGACGTTTCTGCCTGTAGAAAGCAGTTCCGCCATCTCCCCGGATTATGATCGCGAGAACGATCATAAGCGGTGAGAATACGATCAGCGCAAGTCCGGACACGACCACATCAAACACTCTCTTGGCCATCAGATATTCCGGCGTAGGGTTATATTTTGCCACCCTGAGCATTGGAAGATGGAACAGATGAGCCTGTTCGGCTCCGGACATGATCACATCGCCGATCCTGGGGATGCACCAGGACACGATGTCCTGATGGACGCAGTATTTGACGATCTGATTGCGGTCATGGCTGTGCAGGGAGCACAGAAAGACTGCTTCCGCGCCTTCCAGTACCACAGGGATGTTCGCGCGCACTCTCTCATCTCTCTTCTCCTGCGTGAGTTCTTCCCAGTTCTCTCCGTAAAGGTCTGTAACATTCACGCTGCGGATGATACTGAAGTGTTTGTCCAGGCCGTATTGAGAGACAAGCGATTCGAAGCCCTCAAGTTCATCGTATATTATCACCGTCGGAATGGGGGGATTGTTTATGAAATACCACTTATGAGCGCATATTGCCCACAGGATAATGCATGCTAACTGAATGACGTACATCAGGAGCATGATCGGCACGTTGGGAAGGTGGCGGATGAGCAGCCACATGACAACGAACATGATGCCGTCTGCGATCAGCGCGCCCAGCGCCTGCGCATATACAATCTCAGATATCCTGCTTATGTGGATGGTATATCCGGAATACAGATGGGACAAAGTATAGTAAAGAAAGACGTACAGACCTATAACCACCCAGTTGCCTTTCCTGTAAAAGTCTTCCACGTATACCCGGTGTCCGTAATAGAGCACCCACGCAGCCGCGAAAGGTATGCAGACCATTATGACGTCTAAAAGTTTGACAAGACGTACAACTGTCCTGTGCGCAGTCCTTCCCCGGCCATCCTTATATGTTCTGTTCTTTCCGGAGTAATTATACGCAGGGTTCGTTCCCTTACTGCCGTCTGCGTTTCTCTGACTATTGTTCATATTTCCCATTTCAGCGGCTCCTTATACTAATTCACTTTTTGACCGTGATCCCGAACAGACACGCTATAAATGCCACAAATGCTCCGAGCACGGCGGCCTTCATGCCTGCCGGCTTATTGGAGGGCTTTGCCGGAACTCCTGACTCACTCACCCTCTTGAGATTTACTTCTCCGAACGCGAGATTCGTAACAGATTTGTAATTGCGCAGCAGCGACTCCCTCATGTCGTAAGCGTACTGCGGATCCTCTGACCGGACCACCAGTGTGATCAGGTTGGTGTTTCTCGCAGGTGAAGCGGCGATCTTGACAGGGAACTGCTCAGTTTCAGGGTTATCGGCCATGAGGTCCAGTTCCGCGATCTCCTTCAGTTCGCTGCTCTGGAGAATATATGAAAAGGATTTCCCAAGTACAGGGGTAGTCCTGTTTCTTGTGCCCTTATAATTTCCGCCGAGCGTCGAAGTGGAATTGGCCGTAAACACCGCGTTTACCGTATAAACAGGCTTATACACAGCGTTTGCGGCAAAGTAGCACAATACTCCCACGACAGTCATAGCCCCGATATACAGCCACGCTTTCTTACAGAATCTGTGGAATACATCCCGCAAAACCTGAGCAGGCCTGGCGCTGAGATCAATATTCAGATAGAGATCACCCTCACGGCTCTCTGAGGCTGCTTGCTTCCTGTATGAATTGAACCCCAGTACGGAGCAGGCAATTACCAGCACGGCAATACCCAGGATCAGGGCGTAGACCAGATTCTCATGGGGCTCGATCAGTTCCTCAGGCAGTCTCGGACTGTCCAGGACCACCGGTTTGATATAGGGTGACAGGTCTTCAGCTATACTGATGTAATTGCGAACAAGCAGGTCCGCTTCTTTGTAGCAGATATAGGGGGAAGGCGCTTTTACAGTGATCTTCACCATGTTGGACTCCCCAAGCCTGGCTACTGTCGCGGTGCCCTCAAACTCCCTGAGCCCGAGTTCACCGAGAACCGTGTTCTTGAGCTCGTCGCCTTCCATAATACTCGTGAGTTTGGACGAAATATCCAGCGCGAAATTCTCGTCTTCGTCGATATTCGATACAGCTATTGTCGCGGTTGACACATAATCCAGCGGATGAATCGCTGACAGCGCCGCATAGGAAAGCAATACTGCCGAAATTGTCAGCATGACGAGTGCAAGCCATTGCTTCGCAATATCCTTCAATATGCTGTGCAGATCCAGCGCCTGGCCTTCTCCGAAGAAAAAGCCGGTCCCTTTATTATCTCTTTGCATATCAGTTAACGCCTCCTTCTGTCACCACGACATAAAGTCTGACAGTTCCGGTTCCGGTGTTGTACTGCGGATCACTAACAGAATATTTTACCACGTAATTTCCTGCGGCAGCTGTGTCCACGTCGCTTTCAATAACCGCATGGCTGTAATCGATCGTGTTTCCCGCCGCCTCTTCCGGGAGCCCGTCTCTGCCATAAGTTCCGTCCTTTTCGACAAAAGCGTACTCTTTATCATTAATAATGACTGATTTGAGATAAGATCCGGCGTCAAACGCGGTTCCCTTCTGCACATAAACGATGTAGTCGGTGAGCGTCAGCTGCGGCCTGGAATAGAACACTTCGGAATCATAAAACTCAATGATCACCGGCAAGTACGACGCGTCGCCCACGCTGTTTGTCACCTTGAAGGTGGCAGAGTTCTCTCCGGTATTATTCGAAGCGATCTCCTCCTCATAAAGAATTCTCACTTTTTTGGTCAGGTCTCCGTCGATACAGTCCTCTGCGCGGATCCCGCTCAGAAGATTGGACGAATTCTTGGGAAACTGCAGAGGCCCGCTTAACTCGAATCTGGGCGGCGTATAGTCCGAATAGAGCAGCTGTCTCCGGGCAGAGGCGACATGGCCATCTGAATCCGCGACTCCGTAAGTTACGACTCTTGCTTTCTTCTCCGTAAACGCGCTTACGTCTTCAATGAATATGGAGGAGGTAAGATCGCCGTCCTTCGCGTCAGAAGCGGTGATACCGCTCATAAGAGCGCTCTCATCGTCTTTGACACTGATAGTGATAGTGTCGCTTTCCACGCTGAAGACAGGTCCGCTCTGATCCTTTCCGACCTTCTCTTTGTACTGGAAGATTCCAAATATGATCATTGATATTACAAGCAGGATCCCGCTCATTATCCTCAGCTTTTTCTCTGACATGATCACTCCTTTAATCTGTTCTCTACTGTTTATCCTTAAGATCTGATCGCTCTGATCAGTTTCTTATAACTTGTCTTGCGGTCGAATCGCTCCTCTGCGCACCTTCGGGCTCCTGCTCCCATCCGGTTCCTCAATTCCTTGTCGTCAGCAAGCTCCTTGAGCTTGCTCGCAATGTCTTCCGCGTCGTCGTTGTGACAGTTAAAGCCCATCTGATACTCGTCGATCAGCTTTCTGTACTCCACGCTCTCCTGTGTGTTGATCACCGGAAGTCCCGACGCCGCGTAGTCCCCGTGCTTGTTAATGATCGTTGCCGCGGAGCTGCTCTTGATCGGATTTACGGTTATGTCACAGGATTTGAGCAGGGCGCACATTTCGTTATAGGGAAGGCGTCCTGTGAACAGGGCGTTCACTTTTTTGCTCTCGGAATACTCCCTGAACTCCTCCATCAGCGGGCCGTCTCCCATGACGATGAATCTGATCTTCGGATCTTTCAAAATATCGAGAGCGTCAATTACGACCGGGATCGTGTAGGAACTTCCCAGCGTTCCGCAATAGCCGAGCCATACTTTTCCGTCCTTCTTCTCGATACTTGGTTTCTCAGCTGCGTACCTGTCGAAGATCTCCAGGTCTGTCCCCAGAAATACCGTTGTGGTCTCCGTGACCTTTTTGTTTACCTTCGCCGCTCTCCTGCAGTAAGAATCTGATACTGCGCAGATTGCGTCGGCGCGCTTGTATATGCCGTTTGCCACAGCCATAAACGGAGCGAATGCCGCGTCGCTTAAGACCGGCACATTGACGAGCATCTTGAAGGCTTCCGGCCAGAGGTCCTGTACGTCGATGACGAAGCGGATATTGTTCTTCTCGCAATATTTTGCCACCAGGTCCGGACAGGTCAGGGACGGGACTGCGCAGTAGACCACATCGGGTTTCCTGCCGCGCTTTTCGAGGTACTTCACGACATTCTTTCCCCAGATGTGGTGGCTGTAGAAGCGCTTAAGGCACACATTCCTTGGATATCCCGGTTCCTCTATAAAAGTGATCTTGAAAGGCCAGGGATAAGAGGGCTTTCTCCTGCTCTTCTTCGCGTAATGGTAGAAAGAGCTTGTAACAAGCTCCACTGTGTCCTCCGGATCCGCTTCGTCTCCCACTACTCCCGCCAACATCTTGGTCAGGTACAGAAATCTGTCGTTATCCGCCTGGGAGAAGTCCTCACAGAACTCAGAGATGATAAGAATATCCATACATGGTCCCCTTATCCCTGTGACGCGGGAATGTGATACGGCTCAAGAAGATCTCCGGTTTTCTTCCCGATCACCACGCTGTCATACATCATCATGACTACATCCTCTTCATACTGTCCGATGATGCTCTGATTGGTCTCGCCGCGCAGGTTGTTGTCGATAAGTTTGATGAAATCGACGCCCGCGCCATACGCGTGCAGATACGCTCCGCCGAATCTAGGATTGATCTCGGACAGGTAGTATTCACCGTCTTTGTAGAAGAAATCGGCGTCCAGAGGGCCGTTGAATTTAAAGCATTTAAAGGCGTCGAGCACAAACTCGAACAGACGCTCGTCCTTGAAGGAGATCGTCTTGTTGGCGCCGCCTATGGTAGTCGAAATCTTCTTCTTGGAGAAGATGGCTACCGGCTCATGGGAGATGGTATCGACATAGACGTCCGCGTCCAGGTCAAAACATCCCTCGCCCGTCATCAGTTCCTGCGCGATCAGGCTAGGATCTTCCTCAAATGCCGCGTGCAGGGTTTCAATATCTGAGACCTTCCTCGCGCCGACGCTGCCGCTTCCGGTGCGGGGTTTGACGAACACAGGCAGACTCACTTCTCCTTTGTCCAGGGCTTCCTTAACTTCCGCGAAGGTCCCCCAGGTCGTCACTGTCCTTACGCCGTTCTCTTTAAGATATTTAAACATCTCATATTTGTCGAAGCAGAGCCTTGCTGTCTCCGCGTAAGGAGCCAGCACTTCTACGCCGAGCGCTTCGAATTTCTCACGGTTTTCCGCCAGGATCATGATCTCAGGATCGATGAAAGTGGTAACTGCGTTGATCTTCTCTTTTTTGCAGATATCCAGGATCGTGTCTATATATTCAGGTGCATCGATCCTCGGAACCAGATACTGCTTGTCCGCGAAATAAAGGGCGGGGGCATACGGGCTGTTGTCCGTAGCGATGATCCTGGATCCCTCTTCCATAGACAGGCGGAAGTCTTTCATTAACTCGCCGCGGCGTCCTACGCTAAGCATTAAGTAGTTCATTAAACGGTCTCCATCCTGTAATACTCATCCATTGTCATTTGTTTTCGAACCAGTTCAAGCTGCTCTCCGGCCTGCACATAGACCGGCGGGAAAGGCCGGATAAAGGGACCTCCGAAAGTAACTGTATAATTACCCACCCGGTGGTATACGATATGGTCGCCGGCCTTCAGTTCAGGCTTATCTTCGATGACCATCAGTCTGTCGTGGTCCATGCAGGTATATCCGCAGACGACCTGCCTCGGGTGTGACGGCCGCTTAGAATCCGTCGTGTACATATATCCCTTCTTGAGCCACAGGGGGTCGATGTGGATCCTGCTTCCGTCTGTAGTCACGATCCGACCGTACGCTGTATCCTTCACATCGATCACGGAAGTGTGCAGCTCAACAGTTGAGCCGATCGCCGCCGAGCCCGGCTCGAGGATCAGGGCCGTCATAGCCGGGTCGATCGCTTTTTCAAGTTCTTCTCTGATTCCCGCGATATATTCCATGGGAGTCGTCTTGCCCGGAACTCCGCCGAAGAAGCCGCCGCCGATATCGATATATGCAGGAGTCAGGTCGTAATCTGTGACGATCTTCACAGCGTACCGTGCGATCGCCTTATAGACGCCCAGCGCTCTTGTGATGGAGTTCACATGCATGTGAAGACCGATCGGAATATCTCCGTATACCTCTCTGAGGATCTCGATCGCCTTCAGAAGTTCGCCGTTCTCATAGCCGAAACCGAAGCGGAATCCGTCCTCCTGGTATCCAACGTCCGAGGCCTCGAAGATAAACGGATCCACATTGACCCGCACTCCTATGATTCCCCTGACCGCAGGCTTTTCTCTGCGGATGAACTCAAGTTCATGGGCTGAATCGATGTTGATGATCGAACCTCCCTCAAAGGCCTTTCTCAGGTACTCCTCTGTCTTGACCGGTCCATTGAAGACGATTCTGTCTGCCGGACAGCCTGACAGTAAGGAGAGCTGGTATTCCTCGTCCGACACAACTTCCGCGTAAACTCCGTGCGCGTCCATCCACTTAAGGATCCAGGGCAGGGAGTTGGTCTTTACTGAATAGGCCAGTATGGAACCGGGCCAGAGCGTATTCAGAGCTTCCTGAAAGCCCCCGATATTCTCCGCCAGCAGTTTCTCTTGTATGACAAAATATGGCGTTTTCACTTGTTCAATCCTTCTTCGCGCTTCTTTCCTCGTCCAGGAAAGGCTCCACCACGTCTGTGTCCACCGCGATATCTTCTCTCGTGAATACTTTCTTTATAGTCTTTAGAATGATCCCGCAGTCGCCGAGAAAGGTAATATTCCTGACATACTGCACATCATAGGCCAGTTTCTGGTCCCATGTGATCATATTTCTGCCGTTTACCTGAGCAAGGCCTGTCAGTCCCGGCCTCACGTCATGTCTGTGATGTTCCTCTTCAGTGTAGTAAGGCAGATACCGTACGAGCAGAGGTCTCGGGCCGATCAGGGACATCTCTCCCTTGAGGATGTTGAACAGCTCGGGAATCTCGTCCAGGCTTGTGCTCCGCAGGAAAGATCCAAAAGAAGTCAGCCTGACGCTGTCTGGAAGGAGTTCCCCGTTTTCATCCCTCTCATCCGTCATCGTTCTGAATTTGTACAGGCGGAAGATCGTCTCCTTTCCGGTCTCCGGGTCGATCTTGCCGGGCCTTTCCTGTGTAAACAGTACGGGAGATCCAAGCTTTACCCTCACAAGGATCGCCACGATCAGATACAGCCACCAGAACAGGATAAGGACCAAAAGCGATGCCAGTATATCGATCAGCCGTTTGAAAAACAGAGCGTAGGGGCCCCTTTTCATCTTCTCCATGCAGCATTATCCTCCCCGATCTTCCTGCACATTCTGACGCAGCAGCCGGTAATTATATAAAAGACGGGCACATTGAAACGTATCATCGCAAACAGCATTGCTTCTGACAGTTCTGTGATCATGATGCCCGCTATGATCACAGGCAGGATCCAGCAGTGCCTGAAAAGCGCTTCTTTCCCCTTAAACAGGATGATAAGACAGCGTCGTATGATACTGATCTCGAAGATCAGAAAGAGGATCATTCCGGGAAATCCGATTCCGACTCCCACCTGCAGCAGTCCATTGTGCGCATGGTTGATCGCGTCGCCGAGTCCGGTGGCCTTCTTCAGCCGGCTGGATACGTAGCAGGGTGAAACGCCGAACAGAAAGTGATCCGGTGAAGAGAACATGATCTTGACGCACTCCACCCAGATCTGGGGTCTTCCGCTCAGGTCGTTCATCTTTCTTGTGCCCTTCTCGCGGTCTTCATCGGGCTCCTCTTCAGCCCTGGCCTGTACGTGTTCCGTCTCTCTTTCTCCCGAAGTATGGGCCTTCAGCAATAACTCTGCCTCGTTGAAGGAAGCAGGGCTTGTGGACGTCCGGGGAACCGTATTGGCTGTATCGTCAACCTGATCCGCGACGGCTTCGTTAACCGTATCGGTCGTGTTGGACCCATAGGTTTTCTCCATATACTCGTTGTAAGTCTTGGCGAACATCCTCAGGATCACGCTTTGCAGCGCAAGAACGATCACCACAGTGACAGCGGCAGTGATCAATGCTCCGGCAATGCGGGCCGGCCTCGCTCTGTTTTGCAAAAGGTCCCACACAAAGAGAAAAACCGTGGAGATTATCAAGAACAGCAGAGCCAGAAAACTGGTCCTTGAACCTGATACGATCACTGCGAGAAAGTATACGAAAGTCACGGGCGCATAGATGATCCGTACAGCCCGTCGCTGGGTCAGCAGCATATAGAGACATATTCCGAACAAAAGCAGGTGGGCCGCCGCCGTAATGTTGAGGTTGCCGCCCATCCTCATAGATACACTGATCCTGTCATTTTCCAGTGTGAGCCCCGAAGGGAAGGTAAACAGCTCCATTCGGTAGTATTTATAGACGCAGTACGCGACTATAGGCGTGTAGATCAGCATCATAAAATGGATCATCCACTCCAAAGCGCGCTTAGCGTATTTCCCCATCAGTTCGGCGAAGGGGAAAAAGAGGAAAAATGACAATGAGATCATGAACAGCCGGTTGTCGTTGAACTTGAACAGGGGTTCCCCGTCAATACGCGAGCGCACCGCGCAGCCCAGCAAGTACCAGAACAGGATCAGGATCAGAATGATCTGCTCGAAACTGAAAAGACCGCATGCAAAAGCACGGATCCTGGCAAGCTCCTCCCGATCCGTGAACACTGTGATCAACACATAGACCGCCGCCGCTGCTATAACCGCGACGCCGATCCACTTCTGATATTTAAGATACTGCCGCTCCTTGACTATATACTGAAGCAAGGTATACATGGTAAAGATCATCGTGAAAACAATCGCGGACAAACGCAGTCCTGTCTTGTATACACCCTGAACCTTCTTCAGTTGAGCGCTTTTCTTGTTTTCCATAGGCAAAATATTGATTAGCTCTGCTTATAAAAGCCCCTGCTGTCTCAGGCGGGATGGTATGTGGAAACCATCTTCTCCACCTGTTCCCGTATATTATCGTCGTTGTTGTAAGCTATGTACATGAGTTCATGCAGCTGCGCGAGAAATTCATCGGTGTCGAATTTGATCGGCTTTCCGATGTGGATAAGTTCATTCTCTGTTTTGGTAAGGCCTTCTTCCGCCATCAGCTTCTCTTCATAGAGTTTCTCGCCGGGACGAAGACCCGTATAGACGATCTTGATGTCCACATCCGGTTTGAAGCCGGACAGGCGGATCAGGTTCCTGGCCAGAGTGTCTATTTTGACAGGGCTGCCCATATCCAGGACGAAGATCTCTCCTCCTCTGGCGTAGGTGCCTGCCAGCAGCACAAGGCTTACCGCCTCCGGAATTGTCATAAAGTAGCGGATAATATCGGGATGAGTGACCTTCACGGGGCCGCCCTTCTCTATCATCTTCTTGAACAGCGGGATGACCGAGCCGTTGCTTCCAAGAACATTGCCGAAGCGCACGGCGACAAACTCCGTCTTAATGCCGCGGAAGATCTCTCCCGTGCCGTCCCTGTCGGCGTTCTCAACGCCTGAGTGAGTGAACAGCTGCGGGATATCGCATGCCTTCCCGGCCTTGATCTTGGCGTCGAAGCTTTGGATTATCATCTCGCACAGGCGCTTCGATGCGCCCATGATATTGGTGGGATTAACCGCCTTGTCCGTGGAGATCAGGACAAAGCGCTCGCAGCCGTGGACCATCGCCGCGTACGCGGTCTTGTAGGTTCCGATCGCATTGTTCTTGATCGCCTCGTTGGGGCTGTCCTCCATCAGCGGAACATGCTTATGAGCCGCAGCGTGATATACGATCTGCGGCCTGTACTTCTCAAAGACATTGAAGATCTTGCGGCTGTCGCGGACAGAGCCGATAAGTACGACAAGATCGAGCTCCGGATATTTCTCACGCAGCTCGAGTTGAATGTCATATGCGTTATTCTCATATATGTCAAAAATGATCAGCTGCGCGGGTTCATGCGCCGCGATCTGTCTGCAAAGTTCGCTTCCGATGGATCCTCCGCCGCCGGTAACCAGAACCCGCTTGCCGTTGATGAATTCGAAGACCTCCTTCATATCGGCCTGGATCGGCTCTCTTCCAAGAAGATCCTCTACGGAGACCTTCTTCATAACGCTGACACTGACCTCGCCGTTCACCAGCTGATAAAGCCCGGGCAGATTCTTCAACTCGCAGTTGGTCTCCTTACATATATTAAGGATGTCTCTCCGCTCTTGAGCCGTCGCGCTGGGCATAGCCAGATAGATCTTCTGGATCCTGTATTTCTCGGCATTTTCCAAAATAGTGTCCCTGCCGCCGACGATCGGGACTCCGTCAATATAGCGCCCCCACTTATTGGGGTCGTCGTCGATGACGCAGCACACCTTGTCATTGATCTCCTTGGATCTGCGGATATCAGCGATCAGAGTCTGTCCGGCGTTCCCGGCGCCGATCACCATGACGCGCCCCTTCTCGTCCTTGCCGTCCTGGTGATTCGCAAGAAGGATCATGAATCGGTAGGAAAACCGGATCCCGGCCATGAAGACAAATTGGAGCGTAATGCCGATCAGGTAATACGAGATAGGCATTCTCTGGAAAAACGCCGTGATCGCGATCGTGTGAAATGTCCCGGTAATGCACGTCGCCATGATCAGGTGCATCAGTTCCGAATAACTCGCAAATCTCCACAAGCTCCTGTACAGCTTCGAGAAGGAGAATACGACCAGGCAGAATACCGTATAGATCGGCACAAACCTCATCCAGGACTGCATAAAGTCCGCTCTGATCTGCGAAAACTGGCAGTCAAAACGGAGCCAAAGCGCCATGAAGTAGGACATATTAACTATAATAACATCATATATCGCCAGAAGCACCGCAACTATACGCCAATGGCCTTGCAGCAGGAAGGCGTGCTCTTTCTGCTCGTCGCTCTCCTGCTCAGCGCCTGCTTCCTTAACAAACTTATCCTCCATTACGTCGTTGCTCCCTAAAACCGGCTTTTTCTTCAAAAGGCCGGTTGAATTTATATCTTATACTTATCGATAACCCATGAATTAGACTTATACTCTAATTCGGCCCAAAATTCAAGGTTCTTTTTACCATTGTATTGTATAAGCAGCTTTTTTACCACCAAAACTTTCCTCAGGGCTTAGCCTTCATCTCCTCCATATAGGCCTTAGCGTCCTTAATAAAGCTCCAGATCATGACGATCATGATAATGCCGATCGGGAAAGCGCTTATGATCGACACACTCTGGATATTGTTCATACTGCTCTCCGAGAAGACCAGGGCGATCGGCAGCACGATCAGGAGCAGGCACCACAGCAGAGTGATCATCGTGTGGGGCTTCTCGTTCTCCTCCAGCCTCTTGTAGCTGTAGCAGGCCGCTGTGTAAGCGATCGAGTCAAAACTGGTCGCATAGAACGCGATCATGCACAGCATAGTCAGCACCAGAATAAATGACGAACCCGGCATGGTATCCACAATGTCGAGGATCAACTGGTAAAGGTCTCCGCTCGCCGCGTACTGCGCGATGAAGTCCGCTTTTCCTTCAATCTGCAGTCCCAGACTGTAGTTTCCCAGAACAATAAAGCTGACAATGGTCGATCCTACTCCGAAAACATAGCCGCCCAGCACAGTCTGCCGGATCGTCCTGCCCCGGCTGATATTGCCGATGAAGAAAGGAGCCGCGATGCACCACACCATCCAGTAAGCCCAGTAGTAGATCGTCCAGTCCTGCGGGAAGTTGTTGGTCCGCGCCGGATCCGTATAAGTGCTCAGCTCGATAAAGTGCTGGAACATCTTTCCAAGGCTCTGGAATCCGTTCTCCACGATGAACCGTCCCTGTCCGCCGATGACCAGCACGATCGCCAGCAGGCCAAAAAACAGATAGATGCAAAGTTTTGCCAGGAAACTGATTCCCTTGAAACCATGAAGAACTGCATAAGTATAAACAGCGCAAGTGATCAGCAGAATGATGATCGTTACAGCCGTCCGGCTGATGCTGATATTGAACAGCTTGACGATAATACTCGCCATCAGAGGCGTAGCAACTGAGAAGGTCGTTGCCGTTCCTGCCAGCAGCGCGAACAGCGCGAAAAGGTCAATAACACGTCCCAGCAGCCCGTTCGCGTTCTTCTCACCGATCACAGGCTTGCACGCCTCGCTGTATCTCTGCCTGTTGCGCTTGCGCACATGAAGCATGAAACCGAAAGCCACCGCGAGTACCAGATAGAAGGCCCATGGAATAAAGCTCCAGTGAAACAGCGGGAAAACGCCTGCCCACTCCGCGATCGATCCCATCTCCGCGATGTGCGGATTCGTCGCGTACATGACCCACTCCGCAAAAGAATAGAACAGAATGTCCGCCGCCAGACCGCAGGTGAACATCATGGAACCCCAGGTAAAGAAATTGTACTGCGGCTTCTCATCCGGCTCTCCCAGCACAATATCCCCGTACTTGGAGAACGAAAGGAACAGCGACACCAGCAGCACTCCCACGCCGATCACAAGGTAATACAGTCCCACCGTATCGCCGAAGAAGAAGCGCACCTGCGAAATCACTCCATTCGCCTGCTCCGGGAAAATAAACAGATACACCGCCAGCGCCATGATCAGAATGAACGGCACCAGTGTGATCATCCAGTCGATTCTCTTGCTGTCAGCAGTTACCATGTTATTGCTCATAATATTGAACCTCCATTTCCGGCTTTCCGCCGGCACTCATCCGACTACAGCCCTCTCAGCCGCGCTGGCACTCATCCGTCCAGGCTGTCCAGATACGTTCTGTAACTCGCATCCGCCTGTGCCAGTTCGTCAATCCCGTCGATCTCGATGATATCCTCCGCCTGCATCTCCCTGATGCCCAGCCTGTACTCATCAAAATGACAGAACATCACGACATCGTCCCAGAAAATCTGCCTGTTCCCGCTCTCAAACTCCTGC
>Ga0256404_1004154_pt1 | contig 27773 bp, 26 predicted proteins | sample RumenRJG_01DNA_FD_185990 | JGI IMG/M metagenome (GOLD analysis project Ga0256404, IMG submission 185990) | Bovine rumen microbial communities from Lethbridge, Alberta, Canada - RJG_01 | ecosystem: Host-associated > Mammals > Digestive system > Stomach > Rumen | place: Canada: Alberta | collected...
AGATATCCCATATCTATAAGATAGTAAGTCCCCTTAGAGACGATGAGGTTGATAGGGCAGAGGTGGAAGCACGGCAACGTGCGGAGCTGACTGTCACTAATCGGACGAGGATTTGACCAATAAAGCTAAAGAGCGGTGGACGAAGCGGATCAGCGTGCCGTGCTTGCACGGGCACGCATGAGACGATTCGGACAACATTTGCGGAGCAAATGACATGAGCAGCGAAGCTGCGAATGACCGCTCTTGAGCGAAGCCTCTTAGCAAAGCACTTCGTGCTTTACAATAATCGTATATGCGGTTTTGAAGGTACGTTACCTTCTATTCCTCGATAGCTCAATGGTAGAGCACTCGGCTGTTAACCGAGTTGTTGTAGGTTCGAGCCCTACTCGGGGAGCTGGACATGACACGAACGATTCGGTGCATGTTGCGCGATCTGAGAGTCGCATCTTACTACGGCCCCTTGGTCAAGCGGTTAAGACATCGCCCTTTCACGGCGGTAACAGCAGTCCGAATCTGCTAGGGGTCATTATATGGCGACATGGCCAAGCGGTAAGGCACGGGTCTGCAAAACCCTCATCCCCAGTTCGATTCTGGGTGTCGCCTCGAAGGATCTGACATGAGTCAGGTCCTTTTTTTATGTTGTCTTAAACGAGTGGTATGGAAAGGCCCTGACAAGAGTCAGGTCCTTTTTTGTATTTATTCAGCACCCCTCAGAGAATTGGAAAGATGAAGGGAGAGCTTGCTCGCCCGGAATCTTTCTCAATTCTCTGAGGGGCGGACAAGCGGTGAAACCGCTCTGTCCGCCCACAACGAGGAACGCGAAGCGTTCCGAGTCTGGGGTGCTGAACAGTCAGAGGGTGCTGAATCGTTACCTTCTTTATATCCTCACACCGTCGCTCCGGCGATGATCTTGGTCGGCACGACGATCATCCGGACTGGAATTCCTTCTTTTCTGATCAAGTGGAGGAGCAGCTCACACGCGTCTCTTGCAAGAAGCTCTGTATTCTGTGCAACCGCAGTGATATTAACAACACTGTGCGTGGCTCGCGCAATTCCGTCAAAGCTGACAATGCGCACATCCTCAGGAACGCGGAGCCCCATCTGCTTCACAGCTGTATATGCTCCAAGTGTTCTCCAGTCGGATATACAGAAAATCCCATCAAATGAAGTTCCCTTCGTAATCAGGTACCGCACGGTATCCCGTACGATTGTAAAACCATCTCCCTGCACGGGAACACGAATGATTTGCTCATCCGAAATACTGATGTCATGCTTCTTATATTCACTGCGCATACCCTCTATGCGCGCCATCCCGCGATAGGACAGTTTTTCCTGGGTGATAATAAGCGGTCGAACTGAACCTGTGCGGTACAGCTCCTGCGCGGCGAGCATACCGGAAACCAGGTGATCGCTTTCCACACGGCATATGCCTCGGGTCTTATCGGGAGCATCCTCACAGTCAATCCAGACATGGGGAAATCCGGCTCGCAAATTGCTCTTTAATGCTATGTAGCTACAACCGACAAGAATAATTCCGGAGACATCGGATTGATAGACTGCATTTAATGCGGTTGCAGAATCACACTCGGGATACAACGGAAAAAGGATCGTTTCATAACCGGCCTCATGGAGACATTTTTGAATCTGTAGAAATATGGCCAGATGATAATCAGCCTGAATATATCGCAGGATGACTCCGATCTTTGGCACAGCCGGACCTGCGTGATCCGATACAGCAGAAAGTCCTTTGTATCCGCTTTCCTGAAGTGCGCCCATAATGCGCTCACGGGTTTCATTTGCAACCTTCGGATCATTATTCAGCACCCGCGAGACGGTTGCAGTAGAGACATTGCACGCCTCCGCAATGCTTTTCAGAGAAACTGTTTTTTTTGTGCGCATGGCCAACCTGCCTTTCTGATGTTCTGAAGCTATCATACCACATTCCATGAAATACTCAAGCTGAAAATGTAAAAATTACATAAAAATGAAAAACTGACAATAGGAGAGATCCTCCGTTAAGCAAATGGGCGAAAATCGGAAAATCTCGAAAAAGGGTTTTTCTTTCGGATGAAACCTGCTATAATCACAATTGCAAACGGAATGAAACAAAATGTAAATATTACATCGAAGACGAGACCAGTGAGAAAGAAAGCAAATTATATGCGGTACATGCAGGAGGTACACGAATGGCAGCGGTAAGAGATTACAAAAAGCTGGCGGCCGATATCAAGAGTACAATCGGCGAACAGAACATTGTCAGTGCGACGCACTGCGCAACGAGGCTCAGGCTGGTCCTGAAGCAGTCACCGTCTGATGACGTGACGAAGGCGATTTCGGCGATGCCCGGCGTCATCCAGGTTATGGAGAAGGGCGGACAGTATCAGATCGTGATCGGAACCCACGCAAAGGATGTCTATGCGGAGCTCGCAGGTATGATGGACCTGAGTGCAGAGACGGCTCCGGCGGAAAAGCAGAGCTTTCTGAACCGTGTCATCGCGGCCATGTCGGGTATCTTCGCACCGTTCGTCTATATTCTGGCGGCCGGAGGCCTTATACAGGGTGTGCTGATCATCATCAATCAGTTCGCCCCTGCATTTGCGAAAACGGGTACATACTCCGTCTTGAATCTCATTTCCTGGACGCCGTTCGTCTTCCTGCCGGTGCTGATCGCCATCACGGCTTCTCATCATTTCAAATGCAACACCTTTGTCGCTGTGTGGTGCGCGCTCGCGCTCACGGGCAGCATGTGGACGGACATCGCGACGCAGATCGGAAACGGTGACATTGTCCGTTTTCTCGGCATCAGACTGACAAGCACGACCTACACATCAACAGTGCTTCCGCCAATCTTTATGGTCCTTGTGCTCTCATACCTCGAGAAATTCCTCAATAAGCACCTGCCGGATGTCATCAAGGCGATTGCTGTTCCGTTCATCAGTGCGGCGGTCATGATCCCGGCAACGATCCTTGTCATAGGACCGGTCACACAGGGCCTCTCCAATCTTGTAGCGGAAGGGTATACGGCTCTCTACAATGTCGTTCCGCCTCTGGCCTCGGCCATTATCGGCGGCGTCTGGGAAGTTCTGGTCATCTTCGGTATCCACTGGGGAATGGCGGCCGTCAGTCTTGCCAACCAGGCGGCCTACGGCTTCGATACGATTCAGATCGGTATCACGATTGCTGTTGTCTCACAGATGGCGGCTGCCTTCGCGGTATTTGCAAGGTCCAGAAACAAGCAGATGAAGGAGACATCCCTCTCTGCAGGCATCACAGCGATCTTTGGCATCACAGAGCCCACAGTTTACGGCGTCACACTTCGTCTCAAGAAGCCGTTCGTCTGCGCCTGTATCAGCGCCGCGATCGGAAATGCGGCCGCGTCGCTCTTCGGGACAAGATATTTCCAGTATGCGGGACTTCCGGGTGTTCTGACATGCGTCAACGCCATTGATCAGAGCAAGAATGGCGCCTACCCGGGATCCTTTACAGGTATCCTGATCGGTATGGCGATCGCGGCGGTCCTTACATTTGTCCTGGTGATGATCGTCGGATTTGAGGACAAGCCGGATGAAGAAGCGCAGCCGGCCATTGAACATAAAGAGGAAACTTCCGCAGAGCAGCCTGTGGAAAATGAGAACAAAACCTCCGGCGCTCCGGCAGAAATCCTGAGCCCGCTGACAGGAACTGTTGTCAAGCTTACCGATGTGCCGGACCCGACATTTGCGGGCGAGGTCCTCGGCAAAGGCGCCGCGGTCATTCCGTCAGAAGGAAAGCTGTACGCGCCGTTTGATGGAACTGTGGAAAATGTGTTTGACACAAGGCATGCAATCGCGCTCACAAGCGATGCGGGCGTCGAGCTGCTGATTCACATCGGGCTTGAGACGGTTGAGCTCAAGGGAAAATACTTTGAGCCGAAGGTCCATGACGGCGATCATGTCCACGCGGGAGACCTTCTGATCGAATTTGATCTGAAGGAGATCGCAAAGAAATATCAGATGTTCACGCCGGTGCTTGTCACGAATGCGGATGAATTCGATGACAACGTTGTTCCGGCACAGACAGAGGGAGAGATTCATGCGGGCGACCGGCTTCTCACAGTCGGTGCTGCGCAGGCGTAAAGGAAAGGAGATCATATGTCACTTCCAAAGAATTTTTTATGGGGAGGCGCTGTAGCGGCGCATCAGCTTGAGGGAGCCTGGGACGCAGACGGACGGGGACCGAGCGTCAGTGATGTGCTGACGGCGGGTGCAGTCGGTGTGCCGAGGCGCATCACGGACGGAGTCATTACGGGAGAGAAGTATCCGAACCACGAGGGAATTGATTTTTATCATACCTATAAGGACGACATTAAGCTGTTTGCGGAGCTCGGCTTCAAATGCTTCCGCACCTCGATCTCGTGGAGCCGCATTTTCCCGCAGGGAGATGAGGAGCAGCCGAACGAGGCCGGCCTTCAGTTCTATGACAATTTATTCGATGAGCTTCTGAAATACGGGATCAAGCCTGTCGTCACGCTGAGCCATTTTGAGATGCCGTACGGCCTGGCGAAGAAGTACGGCGGCTGGGCGAACCGGAAGCTGATCGGCTTCTTTGTGCACTACGCGGAGACGGTCATGCAGCGCTACAAGGACAAGGTCCAGTATTGGATGACCTTTAATGAAATCAATAACCAGGCCAATACGGAAAATGACATTTTCGGCTGGACGAATTCGGGCGTCAGGTTCTCGGAGAGTGACAATCCGAAGAAGCTGCTGCACCAGGTCGCGCATCACGAGATGGTCGCCTCCGCGCTCGTCGTCAAGCGCGGTCACGAGATCAATCCCGCATTTCAGATCGGCTGCATGTGCTCATTTATCCCGTATTACCCGTACTCCTGCAGGCCGGAGGATGTGCTGACCGCCCAGGAGTCGATGCACGAGAGGTTCTATTTCACGGATGTCCAGTGCAGAGGCCACTACGGCGCATATGCCGTGAAGGAGTGGGAGCGCACGGGCACGGCGCCGGAGATGGAGCCGGGCGATGAGAAGATCCTTGCGGAGGGCTGCGTCGACTACGTGGGCTTCAGCTACTACATGTCGATCGCCGTCAGGGCGGATGCGGACAACAGCCAGAAGAATTCGACAAATGGCGGAAATTCGCACTCTGTTCCGAATCCGTATGTCACGCCGACCGCGTGGGGCTGGAATATCGATCCGGTCGGTCTCCGCTACGCGCTGAACACGCTGTACGAGCGCTATGAGAAGCCGCTTTTTATCGTCGAGAACGGTCTTGGCGTGATCGACAAGCTGAATCCGGACGGGACGTGCGATGATGACTACCGGATCGAGTACCTTCGCGCACACATCCGGGAAATGAAGAAAGCTGTCGAGATCGATGGCGTTGATCTGATTGGCTACACGCCGTGGGGCTGCATCGATGTGGTTTCATTTACGACGGGGGAGCTCCGCAAGCGCTACGGCTTCATTTATGTTGATCTGAATGATGACGGAACAGGAACGGGAAAGAGGTACAAGAAGAAGTCGTTCGGCTGGTATCAGCATGTGATCGCGACAAATGGCGAGGAGCTGTAAGGCAGGCGGAAAATGGCACAGTTCTGCCGCAGCTTTCGAGGTGATCCTGATCGGCAAAATGCTCTGAGATGTATTTTTAAGAAAAGGGAAGCAGTCCGCAATGCGGGCCGCTTCCCCTTTTCTCGCAATGGTTGTGTCATTCAGAAAGCCGAATAATGCTGAAATGAACACCGGCTGAACTGCACTTGGATTTGTCTCGTGCTCTCAATAACCAGAGTGCATGAGGGACAGTCCAATGCCTCCGGCTATTGAGAATATGATCAGGATAATGATCAGCGCAACGATCAGATAGCAGAAATACGATCTGGCGAAGTTCCGCAGGTTGATGTTCTTCGTGCCGCCAAATGAGAACACAATCGTCAGAATGAAACCGACGATCGGAATGGCGAACAGGAGCTCATAGCCGAAGTATCCCCACATCGAAATCGGCGTGTGGTCCATGCCGTCAGGGGACTGGTTGTACGGTGGCTGGTAGCCGTTATTCGGATAGCCATTGTTTGGATAGTCATTATTATAGCCGGTATTCTGGTAGCCGTTCGGGGCACCATTTCCGCGATAGGCGTTGTTCTGATAAGCACCGTTCGGGGCACCGTTGCCGCGGTACGCGTTGTTCTGGTAGCCGTTCGGAGCGCCATTACCGCGGTATGCGTTGTTCTGATAAGCGCCGTTCGGGGCACCATTTCCGCGGTAAGCGTTGTTCTGATAGCCGTTTGGAGCGCCGTTTCCGCGGTATGCGTTGTTCTGATAAGCGCCGTTCGGGGCACCATTTCCGCGATACGCGTTGTTCTGGTAGCCGTTCGGGGCACCATTTCCGCGGTATGCGTTGTTCTGGTAGCCGTTCGGAGCGCCGGTTCTACTGTTGCCATTGCTCTGATAAGCGCCGGCCTGATGGGACGCATTCTGCGTATTTCCCGAGACTGGTCTGCCTGTGGCCTGATTTGTGCCCGTGGTCGGATTGACAGCTGCTCCGGCAGTCCTGGCAGTCTCCGGTGTTGCGGCACTGGAAGAAGCTCCGGCAATTCCGGCTTCGTTCATTGCGGCAGTATCTCCGGAAAGTCCGGACGTCTCCGGTGCTGCGGCAGCCTCTGACTTTTCAGCTGTCTTCGGTGCGCTCGAAGCTGATGCGTTGTTTGCAGCAGATAAGCCTTCGCCGGCGTTACCTGTGGAAGCCGCCGCTGTCCCTGCATGCTCTGCGGGCTTTGTCTGAGCGTCCGTTGCCTTTTCGGCTTCTTTTGTTGTTTCCTTATGGACCCTGGTGAAGACGCGCGTCTGCTCGTCCAGGTCCTTCTGATCTTCGTCCATGATTTCCCTCCTCATATTAGAAAATCGTAACTATTCAGCACCCCATACTCGGAACGCTTTGCGTTCCTCGTTGTGGGCGGACAGAGCGGCTTCGCCGCTTGTCCGCCCCCTTGAAAAACTTCTGAAACCGTCCGGCGAGCAAGCTCTCCGTCCGTATTCCATCAGTTTTCCAGGGGGTGCTGAATAATTACAGAAAATGAACGTTTCCAAATTATTGTAATCATATGGAAAAATGAGGTCAATCATTTTTCCGTGGATGGAATCTGCTATAATAAAATGCGAAATCGGCAGCCCGGGCAGGGCCTGCGGAAGAGGAAGGATAAGGCTCATGAAGGATGAAGAGAAAATACTGCGGATACTCGGCCTGATCGCGATCGGCATGGCGGCATTTGGCCTGGCGCTGTTCATTTTCATCAGGACACCGCAGCAGAGGTACAGAAGGTGCCTTACGACCGGCCGCAAGTACCTGAATGAAATGAAGTACGACGAGGCTGTCAACATGTACAGGAAGGCGGTCAGCATCGAGCCCAAGCAGGAAAATGCATATATCGGTCTCGGGCAGACGTATACGTCGCAAGCTGATTCTCTGGCAAATGCAGGCAATTCGCAGGCGGCTGATATTACCGGTGCCTACGACAAGGCGGCCGATGCGTACCAGAAGGTGATCGATCTCGATCAGAAGAATACGGACGGCTACTACTATCAGGCGGAGGTCTACACGAAGGCCGGCGATGCCGTGAAGGATACGGACGCAGATCTCGCGGGCACGTATTACACGAAGGCAGTCAATGTGTATAAGCAGATCCAGACGCTCGACAATAATCAGGCGGTGACGAAGGAAATGACAATGCTCGTCGCGGCGGCCGCGACACCGACACCGACGGAGGCACCGGCGAAAGCAGTCAAGTACAGTATTGATGCGAATAATGAGGAAGACATCGGGACGTATGGCACGCTGACATATCCTGTCATCACAGTGACAGATTCCGATCATGCGGCTCTTGGCAAGGCACTCAGTGGTCTGACGGATCAGCTGGTAAAGATCGCAGAAGACAATCAGGATGAAGAGGGCGCTTACGATGAGACGATGACGGCCGAAGTCATGCGGAATGACGGAATCGTATTTTCTGTTGTAATCACAGATGAGCATACCTATGATCCGGATGAAAGCCATATCTATAAATGGGGATTTAACTATGATGCACAGACAGGTGAACTGCTGACGTTGGATGATGTCTTTATAGAGACGTCGGATTTGCCGGAAATGATAGCAAAAGAATATGCTTCTCAAAGCAAAGGACATGTTGATATCCAGTCTCTTACCAATGCACTGAAGGATAAAGACTACATAGGTCTTTTTGATTATCCCGTTTGGTGGCTGGCAGATACGGATTTTATTGTTAATACGGAGAATGATGAAGAGGATACCGGTGACGGCACAGATCTGTCTCTTCCCTATAAGAAGTACAGTTCTCTCTTTCAGATGAAATACCTCCCATCGGATAATTCTACAGATTCGGACACAGCTTCCGCTTCCGATTCATCCTCGACGGCGACCGATGTGGATTATGATGCATTAATAAAACAGTGCTTTGATGATGCAATTCAAAGACAAATCAATGATGGAGATGGAAGAGCTTCGAGACAGGATTCATCAAGCGCTTTATTCGACTTCACTGGGGATGGGACGGATGACGTTATTATTTTCACAGGCTCATATGAGACGGCAAGGGCAGCTTACTGTTATGTCTGTGATACTGGAACGCCGGTTTTTGCGGACGAACCATTTAGCATGCGACATGGTGGTTTGTCTGGATACAAGAACGATCTGATTGTCAGTCGCGCTGATGCATACGGATGGTATGTCGATCGCTATACCTGGAACGGGAAAAACTTTACGGATACGGAGTTGGGCAGTGATACTGATCCAGATACAGAAAAGAGTCTTGCAGACCTGATAGGTGTAGATGATTCTCAAATCGTGTACATCGGTCATTAAGACACATATTTCCCAAATTGTGTACATTGGCCATTAAGATATATATTGGAATTGAAGATCTGGCGAAGGATGATGCAAATGAAAAAGAATAACAAGCACACGATTCCCACTCTGGCTGTTCTGGCAATCATACTGACGGCCGCGGCGTGTCTCCTTGCGGTGTACCTGCATTTGCCGGCGCAGCGGTACAAGAGTGCGCTGACGCTGGGTAAGAAGTATCTGAATGAAATGAACTTTGACGAGGCAGAGCTGACATTCAAGAAGGCCATCGCGATTGAACCGAAGCAGTCGGACGGCTATATCGGTCTTGCAGAGACGTACACCGCAGGTGGGGATCACACCCGGACGTCGGATCCGGCGGCGTCTCTGGCCTACTATAAGAAGGCTGAGAAAGTCTATCAGAAGCTGAAGGAGCTCGGCTACGATGAGAAGACGATCAGGCAGTGGATTGCCGATATGCAGAATAATATCGATGAGATGAACGCGATCGTCAATCCGACACCGACGCCGACCCCAACACCTACGCCTACTCCGAGTCCGACGCCATCGCCTACGCCAAGTCCGAGTCCGACGCCGACGCTGGAGACGAAGGGGAACATTCCGGCGGGAACAGATCTGTCAACGTATCTATACTCTGATATCTATACATTTGCTGACACAGCCGGCGACATGCAGTCCGTCAGTCCGGACGGCGGGTTTCAGCCGGCATATCAGGATGATTGTCTATATGTTGCGGCGTTTGGTCATACAAGAGAAGATATCAGTAATATTGTGATTCAGGCTCCATGTGCTTACAATATTTTTGGAATTACCGTAGGCATGAATCTGGAGGACGCGATCAACTTGGCAAATGGTCTGGATGGATATGAACTCAATGAACAGGATGATTCACATGTGCTATTTTGGAAAGGCTATGGACAGGGGACATATGGAGGAGAGTATTTGCGTTTGGATATATCCGGACAGTATGTCAGCAAGATCTCATATAGTTTTTGGTTTACATAAATAAGCACAAATGGAAAGGATATAAAATATAACTCTGAGCAATTTGCAAGTCGGGTTTTTGACACAAATAACAGAAGGGAGTCCCCTTATGATCATCCAACCAACTTCATTTTCCCTCCGTGACGGCCGCATTCTTCTGGTCCGCTCCCCGGAAGCGGTTGACGCGGAGGCTATGTGCGCGTATCTCCTGGCAACTGCTGAGGAGACGCATTTTCTGGTTCGTTATCCGGAGGAGACGAGCATGGACCTGGAAGAAGAGGCACATTTCCTGCAGGCAATCGCCGAGTCGGAAAGCAATTTTATGATTGCTGCATTTGACGGGCATAAGGTCGCCGGAAATGTGGCTGTATCCAGAATATCGGCCCGGTACAAAATGGCGCACAGGGCGGAACTTGGCATTGCAATCCGGAAGGAGTACTGGCACGAGGGAATCGGACAGTGGCTGATGAAAGCAGCGATCACGGAGGCGCGCAGGGTAGGATACGAACAGCTTGAGCTCGGTGTATTCGCTGATAATGCGCGGGCGATCACACTTTATGAGAAGCTGGGATTTTCAGAATACGGCCGGGTACCGCGCGCCTTCCGCCTGAAAGACGGAACCTATATCGATGAAGTGCTGATGAGCCTGCAGTTGGGATAGAGCAGGCGGCCAACAAAGCTATTGGCGTATCTTTCTATCTGTGTTATATTATAAGTGAGCAAGAGCTTGCCGATCATAACGGCTAGAATATTATGAACGTGTATGTTATGCCTCCGAAAACGACGGGGTGCTTCGGCGTAGAATATCGTTTACGTGTATGGTTGGAAGCCTGTCTTTAGACAGGCTTCCGATTTTTCTAAAAAAGGATTGCCCTAAAATGAAGGTTGTCACAATCAATCGATTGCTATTGCAAAAATTTCAGCAAGACCCAGAAGTCCTTCGGAAAACGGCACGACCGTGCGTTTTGGTTGTGCGTTTAAAATATAAAGGACATAAGCGATCTTTTGCGATACCGATGCGATCTAATATTTCTGCGCGGACACCGCGAAATCAATATTTTGCGCTTCCGACACGATCCACCACGCGACCCGGAAATCATCACGGGTTGCTGGCTGTCGCATCCCATTTTCTACAGACCTGGATCTTTTGATTTCCATTTTAGATTCTTTGTCTTAATATGATAAGCTCCAAGATGAGGCACCAAGTCGATAATGATTATTATCGGCTTGGCGTTTTTCTTACGCTCTTGGCGCATGCATCGCAAAGCGGTATAATAAATCCATTATATTGATGTTCGGGACTATATATTTACGAATGGGGAAGGGAAAATGAAGTTTAGATTTAGTAAGTCCTTGTACAGCAGAAGAGCTCTGCTAAATGCGGCTTATCGTTTCACAGACAGAGCATATATTCATCTGGATGCGGATGAGACGAGCTATCTGGCAGATGTTCAGATGAAGCCGGAAGCTGAGCCTTTTGATGAACGTGAATTTGAAAATGCAATGCTTGCAGAGATGGTACGGATCAATGTGTCTGATAGCACAAAGGAAATCCGCCAAATAATTCTGGCAAGGTCTTTGTCCTCTACGCTGATTGATCAGGATCTCAAGAGTACGGCAGTTTCTGCTTCGGAGGAAGAAACGTCTGATAAGAATGAGACTGATGAACAGGAAGCACTGGATAAGATTTTGAAGAATTGGTTTGATGAAAATGAAAACACTGTGGTTGAATAGGGAAATTTACACAGAGGCTTCGGTTAGAAAAGCGCTTGAGGCATATGCGGATTATTCTGATATAGCAGTCGTTTCTTTGGAGAACAACTGGCAGTTGATTTTCCATAATAGTCGTTATGGTGATGAACTGACTGCAAAGGAGTTTGAGAATTATCTGATTGATGCGGTTCATGCAGAGGGAAAGAGATTGGTTTGATTACAATATTACAAGTTATACTTCTGGTATCTGTTGGCGTGGCAGCGTCGATTTCCGATCTAAAAAATGGAAAAATCTCTAACAGACTGATTCTGGCAGGAAGCCTGACTAGTATTATTCTAGATGCATTTTATTATGGCCTTTATGACAGGAGCGCGTTCGGAAGCTTTGCGTGGAATGCCGCTCTTGTTATTGCAGTTGCGCTTGTTTTGTATGGATGTCATGTCTGGGCAGGCGGAGACTGCAAGCTGATGATCTTTCTGGCATTTTCTGTTCCGTATGAAATGTACTGGGAGGTAAACGGAAGCAGGCTTACTCTGATGCTGCTTTACGTTGCACAGTTCTTCCTGGCCTTTCTGTATATCATGGTTGATACGGTCAGACAAATGCGCACTCAGGTTCGACAGGCACAAATTAAAGCAATCGGAAAGAGCCTTGTCAGGCAGATTGTCAGTTATCTGCGCATGCTTGTGTACCTTTGGGCTTTTTCACAGCTCTATATGGTATTTGTGAATCCGAGGATTCCTGAGCACAATTTTGTGATTTTTTTCTCTGCAAGTATGGCTTTCGCGCTGGCTCTCAGGTATTTTCCGTATTTTGATAATACAGTGCTTCTGGTTATGCTGATTGCATTTGACGTAATAATGACGAGCATGACGGGGTATATCGCGATCGGTACGAGAATTCGTAATTATGTTTTGATTGTCCTGTTTATGCTGATTCAGGACTTTGCGAATTTATACAATTACCAGCAGATACCGACAGAACAGGCGGCAAAGGGGATGGTTTTGTCGAGAGCGCAATCGATTCAGTTTCAGCAGTCAAGAGTGAATGGTCTTCCTGGAATATCGGATGAGACGTTGAAATCCAGAATCACTAGAGAGGAAGCGGCCAGCATCCACCGGTGGAAGAATTCAAAAATGGGCAGGAGCCAGATTACAATCGTGAGGAAAATTCCGTTTGCTCTGTTTATGACGATCGGAACGGTGATATACATGGTGACGGGGAGAGTATTCTGATGATAGGCAAACTGCGTGATTATAATCTGGGCGACAGGATTTATTCATTTTCGAACACCGAAAAATCGAAAGAGTATCTTGTAGATAATGACCTTGAGTTTTTGAATGCGGTAAATGGGAAGGTGCACCTTTCAACAGGAGAACAATTTGAAGCTGTGCGGGTCGGCGGTGCAGACATAGAAAATTGCCATGATTGTGATGTCCTTTATCTGGATCGTCGGGGCGGTATACATCTGCTATATTCGGAGAGTAGCAGAGATAATGCAATTGTTCTGACATCTGCCTGTAATTCCAACTGTGTAATGTGTCCTGTTCCGGAGCAGATCCGGAGAAACAATGAACAAATGGATATTGCTCTTCTGAGAGAAGAAGTCCGGCACATTCCGAAGACGGCGGAACATATTACAATTACAGGCGGAGAGCCGTTTCTGTATGGCCCGGATATCTTTTCATTGTTCCAATGCTTGAAGGAAAACCTGAACTGCACGCAATACCTTCTGCTGACAAATGGCAGGGTGTTTGCATATGAATCTGTATTGCGAAGATATCTGGAGACGGCACCGGCTTACACACTGATCGGCATTCCTTTGCATGGGGATGACGCGAAGGCGCATGATGCGGTTACGCAGGCGAAGAGAAGTTTTGATGAGACATGTGCCGGTATCCGAAACCTTTTGAATGCACATCAGTCTGTCGAAATTCGAATTGTTGTGAGCCGGTTGAATGCTGATTGCATCAGTAGAATCGCAAGGCTTATTGCAAATGAATTTCCGACTGTTGAGGTTGTGCGCATTATGGGTCTTGAGATGACGGGAAATGCATTTATCCGGAGAGACCGTGTGTGGCTTTCATATCCGGAGGCCTTTCGGGCGTCGGAGGAGGCAATCAAAACGTTGATTCGTGCGGGAATTGATGTGAAGCTGTATAATTTTCCGCTTTGTGCAGTCCCAGCGCAATATCATTTCCTATGTGCCAGAAGTATTTCGTCTTATAAAATACGTTTTTCCCCGAAGTGTGCTGCGTGCAGGCTGAAGGACGCGTGCGGAGGAATATTTGCAAGTGCGTTGAAATTAGCGGAACCGGATATAAAGCCGTGGAGTTGATATGAGAAACTATTATAATTTTCGTGCCTTCGGGAAGAGGGTTCTTATTACAAATGATTTCGGGAGATATCTGTGGCTGACCCGGGAGGAATTTATACTTTTTACGGAAGATCGATACCGGGAAAATAAAGAGCTGACTGAGAGACTCGAGAAGGGACTGTTTGTGTCGGAACTTTCGCCTGAAGCATTTGCGGACCAGGTGGCAGGAGCTATGGCAGACAGTAGAAATTATTTGTTTCAGGGAACGGGTCTTCATATCTTTGTTGTGACCTCAGCATGTAATCAGGATTGCATCTACTGTCAGGCACATCAGGATGCGGAGCACTTTAGACAGATGGAATGGCAGAATGCACAAAGGGCTCTTGCTCTCGCAATGCAGTCGCCGAATTCTGAACTTAGCATAGAGTTTCAGGGCGGCGAACCACTGACGGCTTTTGATCTTGTAAAAAGGATGATCTGTTATGCAGAAGAGCATGCAGGAAGAAAAAAGCTTCGGTTTTCGATAGCCACCAATCTGACACTGCTGACGGAAGAGATGCTTTCATTTTTCAGAGAACATGGAATCGGTTTGTCGACATCGTTGGATGGTCCGGAAGAGCTTCATGACAGGAATCGGCCGTTTCTGGCTAGTGGTGGGACATATCAGAAGGTTACAGCAAATCTGCGGCGTGCGCAACAGGCCGGCGTACCATGCGGGGCACTGATGACGACCACGCGATTCAGCTTTTCATACGCAGAGGCGATTGCCGAAGAGTATAAGAAGAATGGGCTGCATATGATATCGGTAAGACCACTGACACCGCTCGGAAGTGCAGCATCGACATGGACAAAAATCGGATATTCCGCTGAAGAATTCGTTGAATTTTATCGTCGGGTATTTTATGCCATCCTGAAGATAAATCGAGAAGGTTATCTGCTGAGGGAAGGCATGGCATCGATCTTTCTTCATAAGATCCTTGGTGGCTATGCGGAGAATTTTATGGAATTGCGGTCACCGTGTGGGGCCTGTGTGGGGCAGATTGCCTATGATTTCGACGGCGATGTGTATTCTTGCGATGAAGGCAGAATGCTGGCTGCTATGGGCGACAAAACGTTTCAGATTGGAAATGTCCGGACAGACGATTACAACAGTCTGATGGAATCATCGGTATGCAGGACGATGCTTTCTGCCAGTATTCTTGAATCACTTCCGTCATGTTCTTTCTGTGTCTATCAGCCGTATTGTGGTGTTTGTCCGGTTGTTAATTATTCCTTGTACAGAGACCTTTATGAAACGGAACCAGAACAATACAGGTGTCGGATTAATAAAGGAATGCTGGATCTCATTTTTCATGTATTGCAGGATCCTGAAAATGAAAAAATCCTGAGGAGGTGGATTTCATAATGACTCCAAGAAGAAAAACGATTACTGGAATTGCCGTGGCATTGGCTGTTTCAGTCTGGCTGACCGGATCAGCGACAGGAGCATTTACTAGGACTAACAATACGATAGAAAATGCAGTGTTTCATAAAGTTATTACGGCGAATGGGACATATGAAGGCGAATTAAAGGATGGTATGTTTCAGGGCAACGGAGTCTTTACGTATGCAACCGGAGATACAATTACCGGTGTATGGGCAGATGGCGAGTTGTCTGGCGACGGGAACGGTAAATATTCAGGAAAAGGCACCTATAAGGGTCAGTATAAGGATGAAAAACGTTCGGGACAAGGTGTCATGACATATGAGAATGGAGATACATATGATGGCGAATGGGCAGATGATCAGTATTCCGGACAGGGGACATATACATGGAAAAATGGAAATATCTACAGCGGAGAGTGGCATGATGGACAGTTTAACGGGAAAGGAACTTATACATATGCCAAGACAGGAAGTTTTACAGGTACATTCAAGGATTCAAAACGGGTAAAGGGCAAATTCACTTGGAATGATGGGACTGTATACGACGGAACCTGGGATGGCGATCAGATGAAGAAGGGGACGCTTACATACAAAGACGGGAGTGAGTTGAAGGGTACGTTTCAGAACAATCAGTTTGACAGCGGATCGTACCGGATCAAAACAACGATTGCATCGTATAACATCCAGTATAAAGACAAACAGCCAGTATCAGCTGAGATTCTGTACGCAGATGGATCTTCCTACCGTGGTGGATATTCCGGAGACAGCTTTAGCGGAAGCGCTGAGATTACATACAGCAACGGTGATTCCTATCATGGGAACCTAGCTAATGGAAAAAAGGCAGGTGAAGGCACATATATATGGGCTGACGGGTCCTCTTACTCAGGAGGATGGGCCGGTGACCAGATGTCCGGACAGGGAACCTATGTATATGCCGGGGATTCCGGTGCATCCCTCAGTGGTACATTTGTTAATGGAGTTCCCAATGGAACCTGTACATATGTAACACAATCGGGCAGTCATGCAACACAGTGGCATGATGGAACCTGCACAGCCGTAAACTGGTAATGATTTGAGGGTAAGGAAAAAGGTATGAGTGAGAAACCGAAGTTTCCGGAATTTGCAAAGAAGATTACGGATTTCCTCGAAGACGAGGACGGAAATATAACAAGAAATAAGCTGGTAACCATTGGGACAATGATTATGCTGATGAGCATCATGTACAGCCGGGATGTATTTGCAGGACACTCCTCTCATGTCAGTCACAGCAGCCATCAGTCGGGTAGCGGAGGAGGTGGAGGTTACCACTCCTCTCATGTTAGTCATGAAAGTCATGAGTCACATCAAAGTTATTCTACAGACGACGGAGGCGGAGCAACCGGCGGATATGTGGAACCTGAGACACCTGTAGCACCTGCACAGCCGACGGCAACACCTGCACCAACTGCAACGCCGACACCATCTCCGACGCCGACACCATCCCCAACGCCGACACCGTCTCCGACGCCAACTCCGTCTCCGACACCGGTTGTTGCGTTTCATGCACAATCGACAGCCAGTATGCCGAATATGACGTTGCCATCGGGTGAAAATGCGAATATTCCTTCTGCACCGGTTATGCCGGTTACATTTGACGGAACTAAGAAGTAAACTGCCGAAGATTGAAGCAGTGACAGGGGAGGATTCATTTTGAAATTAATAAAAATGAAGTGCCCGAATTGCGGAGCAGAACTTGATGTGGACGCAGATCAGAAGATGGCTGTCTGTGAGTATTGTGACACTAAATTCCTGATAGAGGATGATCAGAAGGTTCTGAGCAATGCGGAAGAAAGCGATGATAAAGCAACATCTGTACGGAAAGGGAAAAAGAAGTTTGCCCGATTAGGACGTGGCCTTGGTACGTGCTGTCTGGTTTTTGTGTGGATTATATTTTTCCCGATTGCATTTACAGTATGGGCGGTTCGGAACAAAGATATGAAAAAACCGCTTAAAATTGCTCTGGTCACAGGAGTCTGGATTCTGTTTATCGCGCTTTTCGGAGCAGGTAGCGGAAGCACTGCTTCTAGCAATTCTAAAACGGATAGTATGGAATTGGCTGTTACGGAGAGTACGACGAATGCAGAATCAGAAACAGATTCGATAGAGGAGAGTGCAGACTCAGAGGTTTTGCAGATGGTGTTTTCAAAGCTGTCTGCAACCGTGACAACTGAGGATATTCAAAATTTAGCTTCTTCGAATGGATTAAAATATACGCAGCAGGAACTGGGCGGCAATCCACAGCAGACAGTGTACAAACTGGCCTTAAGCGATGGAGTAGCTGCTCAGAAATATGCTGACATCGGAGATTATCTGGAGGTAACATTCAATAAAGATGACGGCAGCCTAATGTTTGCGGAGTATTACTGTAGCATGAAGGGGAGCGAAGCGCTTTTTTATCAATATGGTGTTTACGGAAACTTTAATTTTTCGACTGGAAGTTACAGCGGATATTACTATCACTCTGATTCCGATACATCTAATGATGGGATAACGCTAAAGCTTGAGAATGGGAACAGCGTGCAGACTTCGTATATACCCTGTGGCGACGCCGAGGAGGCAATCCGCGGAGCCCTTTCCTCTCAATGATGCTCCCCGGGCAGTTCATTTTTCATCAGATGCGGGGCATGCCGGTGACAGAGGCTCACGCAGGTCCCGCAGCCGGTGCATTTTGATGCGTCGACGCGGGCGTGCCAGTTTTTCTGCATGGTGATGGCATGTGCGGGGCAGTGCAGGATGCAGGCCCCGCAGCCGACACACTTTGTTTCATCGATGTGAGCTTTCATGGTTTCTCCTTTTTGAGAAAGGGGCTGCTGCATTGAGCTAAGGCTTAATGCAGCAGCCCCTTCTGTCTGTATGTCTAAGATACCCGGATTCCAGACCGTCTGTTTTCTGCCTGCTGTGGCCGGTCATATGAGCGTCTGTCCTGACAGTGATCGCTTTCCGCCTGTTGTGGCCGGTCATATGAGCGTCTGTCTGACAGTGATCGCTTTCTGTCTGCTGCGGCTGGAGAACTGTGATCTGCTTTTCAGATCACAGTACCTTCTTGTTGTCTGCGCCCGGTGTTGTGACAATGACCTTCTCCGGTGTGATGATCAGCGCTCCCTTGGCTGTCGCTGCGCCGTTAAACATCTTTTCAACCATGGCCTTGAATGTGTCCACAACGGCGCCCTCTGTCACATAGGCAGCGGTTCCCTTGATCTGATAGCCCTCAAGATTCTGCGCGTCATAGACGGAGATCGCGAGCTTACCGCCATTTGCGCGGAGATTCTTCAGTGTTGTCTCAAGAAAGACATCGCCGACGACAAGCTTTCCGTCATCCGTGACGTCCTTGAATGCGACCGGAACTACATTTGGCTCATTGTTCGAGCATGTTGCAAGGTCCCACATAGATTCCTTCAGAAGCTTCTTAACCTGATCGTTCATCATTATTGATTTTCCTCCTTATTCTGCGGCAAATGAGATCAGCATGAAAATGCAGGGCGGGCGGGCCGCCGCTGTGATCTCTTCACCTGTGATTGGTTCTTTGGCTGCGCTTCAGCGTGACTCAAAGATAGCACCGTTTCTTCTTTACCGTAAGATATAAGCAAATTTATAAGTCACTCATAAATTTCATAGTGACCGGTCCGGCACGCGGGACCTCCATACCTTGGCGCGTGTTCCGAAAGGCTGTATAATAGACACATAAGAAACTGTGAAAGGAGACGTGATCAATGGTTTTGCCGGAAAATGTTCGTGCATCCTTCGGCGTCGACGATGATCTGCGCCTGAATCAGCACTACGAAATTGTGTCAATGGTCGCCTTCCTTATCGGCGTGTCAGAATATTTTTTTGAAAATGAAAATACGACTCTGGATATGACTGTGTTCGCGCGCCTTCGGGGAAAGCGCAGCGCGAAGATCATCCGGAACCTGTGTATCCTTCGGAACGATATAGAGAGGAATTACAGCAAGATTATCAGGAAAATGCAGCTCGAGCAGAGGACAATGATGACGATGCCCGAGTACGTGACGCAGAAGGCGATCATGGAGCTGAGCGAGGAGAATATCAATCTGTACTCCAGCTGCGATGACCCCGCGAAAATGCTGATCGCGATCAACAGGACGATCAGCAGCCGGATCAACAACTGTCAGGCGCTCTTTGACGGACAGGTCGAGTGGACGTACCTGCGGCGCATTTTTATCATGCCGGACGGGACGACGGAGGCGGGCCTCAAGACTGCAGCCGATTTTTATCATCAGCACTACAATCAGTATCCGTATCATGCGTATATGAACTGGCCGGCGGAGGATCAGGGAAATATTCTCTCCTGCGACAAGAAGTTTCTGGTGCTGCTCTACTCGTGGAACGGCGACGCATTTACGGACCTGAGCCGGGTCTCGGATGTCAGCAACCGCACAAAAAATACGATCTATTCATTTGTCAGGGAGAGCGGAAGGACGGAGCTTCTCGTCGATTGTGAAAATGCAGATCCCTACTCGCTGTGCGCGACGATCAACAATCTCGATCCGGATGTCCTGCGGAGGCTCTATAAGATCATTCTCTTTGACGATGCGCACACGACAAATGCGTGGGACCTCCTGCCGGAGTGCGTGAATGTCCCGGTCGAGCACCTGCAGGTGAACCGCCTGCTCGCGGGCAAGTCGCTCGTCGACCAGACGCTGACGGCGACGTGCTGCCGCGACTTCTACCAGAATGAGGTGGATTCATTTGTCCTGGCATCGAGCGACTCGGACTACTGGGGACTGATCAGCGTGCTGACGCAGGCGCGGTTCCTCGTCATGATCGAGCACACGAAATGCAGCGAGGCGATGAAGCGGGCCCTCAGTGAGAGGGGCATTTTCTTCTGCTACATCGACGATTTTTATTCCGGGAGCAATACGGAGTTCAAGCGGAAGGTTCTGCTGAAGGAGATCAGCGACGACCTGAAGGAGTCGGTCAGCCTGAACCTGAACGACATGCTCGAGCGGGCCGTCATCCGGACGCGGATGCCGCTCACGGCGGAAGAGAAGAAGGCATTTTATGAGAAATATTTAAAGTCGCTCACGCTTGAGATCAGCGATAAGGGCGATGTCAGTTTGAGGCTGAAGAAATGAAAAAGGTTGCGAAGGTACTGGCTTTGCTTGGCCTGATCGGCTTTTTCCTCGCGGCGATTATTGAGGGATACAGGCAGTCCGGCCCGGCCGATGATGACGATGATTACGTCAGCGACAGCGAGTTCGAGCGGGAGGAGAATACGGTCAGCCGGAAAAGCACCTATGACTACTATAATGAGTACTATAATCATCTCGGCAGAAAGACGATGGGTGACCCGACCAAGGCGCCGGCACAGTCTGACAATGCCGGGAATGATACAGACTGGTATGAGACGCAGCCGTCCGCGACATATCACAGCAATGATAACGATGATTTTGACGCGGACGACTACGATGCCGACGGGTACTACGACGACAACAAGAGCGACTATGACGACGAGGACGACGCGAGGGACGCGTTCGAGGACGACGAGGACGACTGGGACGACTACTGATCAGCGGCCGAATCGGAAGCTGTGTGAGTGCTCAGTGTGCCTCTGCAGAAGCTGATGCGGGCTTTGCGGCCGTCCCGATTTCGCCGGCGAGCTCAAAGCCCTTCTTGGCGGCGATCACGGCGATGATCTCGTTGATGACGGCGGCAGCGGCGATTGTGCCCTGAACAATGGCGGCGAGGTCAGGTCTTGAGCCCTGCAGAACGCCGCAGATAATGCCGGTGAAGACGAGCGAGACGCCGGAGTGCGGAAGCAGCGTGAGACCGAGGTACCTCTGCACGGTCTTTGGCATGTGTGTGGCGGTCGCACCGATCCGCGCGCCGAAATATTTTCCGAAGGCGCGTGCGCCGATGTAGACAAATGTATACAGCCCTGCGCCGATGATCAGGTGGTAGTTGAGCGGCGCACCGAGGTCGACGATGGCGCCGAGAAGGCTGATGCCGAGGATCGGCTGATCGAGCGAGAGCAGAAGATCAAGCTGCTCCTCCGTGATCATGTTGGAGAACACGGCCGACGCGGAGACACCCATCAGCATGTAATTCAGCGTGATCGTTGTGAAGACATACCGGTTCAGGAGAATGCCGACGATCGCGGTGCAGGTGATGTCGGCGAGAAGAATCGCGACAATCCCGGCGCGGCTCTTCATTTTCCGGAGGAGAAGACCGGCCGGAAAGCCTGTTGCCATGCCGATGCCGATCGGCAGGAAGATCATAACGGGGATCATGTAGAGTGGGATCGCGCCGCCGGAGACCTCACGCGCGATGCAGGCGTTGACCGTGAAGAAGACGGCGATGCCGACGATGTCGTCGAGGACGGCCATCGGGAGCAGTGTGTCCGTCACCGGCCCGCGCGTGTGGAATTCCTGCACGATCGAGAGTGCGGGGGCGGGCGCCGTCGCGAGTGCGATGCCGCCGAACGCAAATGCAAGGTACACGGGGATGCCGCGGATCATGAAGACGACGGCGAAGACGAATGAGACGACGAGAAATGTCCCGAGCGACTGGGTCAGCGTTGTGATCATCAGCGCTTTGCCGTAGCTTTTTATTTTCCGGATGATGAGCTCTGTGCCGAGCATCAGGCCGAAGGAGACCTGCATCCAGGTGATGATTATCTTGTAAATATTGTTGTCAAGCACATGCTGCGGGAGCAGCGCGAGCGCGTGCGGGCCGAGCATCATGCCGCCGATCAGCCAGCCGAGAATAGACGGAAGCTTCAGCTTTGTCACGAGTTTTCCGAGGAGGAAGGCGAGTGCGAGCGCCAGGATCCAGCGGAGAAAATCAAGTCCTGTCATAATGTTTACCTCTTTTGCTTATAAATTTATCTGATTTTGAGTGATACCTGCCAGAGAGAGTCTGGCTTTATCATCAGGAAAATCGTATTGATCGGGTTGCTGCTTTATTTCTGACTGATATGGATTGCCTCAGGTGAAGATTCCATACAGGAAGATCGAGAGCGCCGTCCGGCAGGCCTTTTCGTGGGCAGCCACGGCATCCGCATAGGACGGTGAGGTGTCGTCTGCAGGCATCAGGTTCCGGAAGCACGCGTTCAGCGCGTCCTGAAAATAGCGGAGAGCCGTGAGAATCTGGTCCTCGGTGAGGTCATTGCGGATCTTTCTGTGTGCAAGGATCTGCTTCAGGATCGAGCGGTTTAACTCGTCGAAATCGGTCCTGCACTTCTCAATGTTCGTCTTGAGATCGAGCGGAGGGAACAGCACGGCGCTGCAGAAGACGCCGCCCTCAAGCGGATGGTCGCGGAAATAGTCTGATCTCACCTGAAAATATAATTCCGGCGTGATCGCCTTGTCCGGGAGGTTTGTTTCCTTGTCCGGGAGATTTGTTTCCTGGTCCGGGAGATCCGTTTCCTGGTCTGGGAGATTCGTTTTCAGAAAATCTGTGAGCGAGCGGAAGGTCTCGCGCACGCAGGCGATATACAGCTCCTCCTTTGAGGAAAACTGGTGGTACAGATTTCCCTTGGAGATGCCGCCGCTCTGGCAGATTGTATTAATGGACGCGCCGGCGTAGCCATTTGACGCGAACTCGCGCATGGCAGCGCTCATGATCTTTTCGCGCGTCATCCGGGTCTTTTCTTCCTGGTTCATAGTGTGCTCCTTATTGAAAAATAGACCAAGTGGTCTATAAATGAATGATACTGTCATTTCGTGCATTTGTCAACGGCTGTGGACTTGTCTGTGGCCTGTACCTGGGATATTCTGTAAGAGTAGGGCACGAGGCGGGATTGGACCTTATAAACGCTACGAAACGAGACTGACGTAGCGGTTTCGGCCAAATGAAGCCCGGAATGGATACACAAGTAGGGCGCGATGCAGGATTGAGCCCCAAAATGCTGCCGCAAGCGCCGCTGTCGTTCATTTTCAGGGGGTGCAAGGGCTGCTTTCTTGGTTTTCGGCAGGCTCTCTGCTAAGATTCCGGTCGTCAGGAGGACATGGACATGCAATTTGGAGAACAGATCAGGACAATCCGAAAGGAGAACGGGCTCACGCAGGAGCAGTTCGCGGTGAAGCTGGACGTGACGCGCCAGGCGGTGTCGAACTGGGAAAATGAGCGCAACCTCCCCGATATCGAGATGCTGATCCGCATTTCCCGGACATTCAATGTCTCTCTGGACAGATTGATCTTAGGAGAGGACAGGGAAAACGAAATGAACAACATGACTGAGAAGCTGATTGAGGATGGAAGTGAGACAAGGCGCGCGAGGATGAATCTTGTGTCGACAGTAATCGGAGGAGTGCTGATGCTGCTGGGCTTCATGTGCTTTCTGATCAAGGCGCTGTCGGTCGAGTACATCGACGCGCAGGGTATTCTGCACGAGAACTTCTTTCTTATACCGGTGGGATTTCTGCTTCTGTTTGCGGGCTTCCTCGTGATTCTCATTTCCGGAATCGCGTATCTGGTGGAGCGCCACAAGAAAAAATGAAACTAAAGGGAGAATATATATGCAGAAAAATGATGAGAACCGCGCGGCGCGGCCGGCCTTCATGGGGACAGAGAGTCTTCTGAACATATCCCGCGGCCCGGTTGTGGATGAGAACCTGTATGACAACAGACAGGAGAGGGCGGCCGCTCTTGAGGAGATCACCGGGCATTCGCTCCGCACATTCACGCTTGAAAATGAGCGGATCAGCGCAGTGATTGCGCGCGTGCAGAAGGAGCTTGAGGAAGGAGCCGTCGCTCCGGCCGATCTGAGAAAGCTTCGTGATATCGGTATCCACTACGCGAAGAAGGGAGATCTCATTTATCCGCTCCTCAGGACGCGCTACGAGATATCGGGTCCGTCCGAAGTGCTGTGGCCCGAGGATGATGAGATTCGGGATGAGATCGTGCGCCTCACACGGAGCGACACGCGCGATGATCTATGGAAAGAGCATTTGAGAACGGTCCTGAAGCGGGCGGAGGATATGGTCTTTAAGGAGTCGAATATGCTCTTCCCGGTCTGCGCTGCTCATGTTTCGGAAAATGAGTGGCGGCAGATATACCGCGACGCGAAGGATTACGACACTGTGCTCGATACACCGGCGGAGATCTGGGCAGAGGCGGAGGAGGAATCCGATGCTCACGCGGCCGACGGCTGGGCAGAGGCGGCATCCGATCTTCACGCGGCCGACGGCTGGGTCGAGATGCCGGGCGGACGTCTCAGCGTGCGTCAGCTGACGGCACTGCTCAACACCATACCGATGGAAATTTCATTTGTTGATGAAGACGATATCAACCGCTATTTCAATGAGGGGCACAAGGTATTCAAGCGGCCGTCGATGGCGCTCGGACGGGAGGTGTTCGCCTGCCATCCGCCGACGATCGAGCCGATGGTAAGGAGCATTATCGATGATTTCCGCAGCGGTCTCCGTGACTGCGTGCCGGTCTGGGTTGAGAGAAACGGGCGGCCTTTTCTCGTGAAATACATGGCGGTCCGTGACAGAACCGGCGCCTATGTCGGGACGCTGGAGCTTGTTCAGGACATGGAAGAGGCAAGGAAGCATTTTTCGAAGTGAAAAAGAGAGGCATCGCAGACAGGAGGAAAATTCTGCCTGCGGGACTTTTCTGTTCCCCGTGACTGCAAGAAAAAACGCGTTCCGGCTGGCAGATCCGAAACGCGTTCTGCGGATGACCGGAGCTGGCAGGATCCGGTCTCCATTTAAGGGAAGGAGTGGTGTTCGAGGTCTGGCAGTACCTCTCGCACCATGGTATGAAAAAGAAAAGGTTTATGAAATTGTTGTAAGCTCTCTTGCTTACAAGAAACAGGATACAGGGAAGCTGTGAAAACGATGTGTTCATTTTTTGAAGAAAAGTGTGAAATTGTTCACATTTCCGGAGGAGACAAATGAGTGACGGACAGGACGAGCGGCGTATCGGACAGTTTCTTGCGCTTCAGTCCTTCGACGAATATATGGAGCGGTTTGAGGAGTTCCACGATCTGGATGCCGGCGGAAAGACATTTGCAAAGCGAATGGAGCTCATGGAGAGCGATGAGACGCATACGCACAGAGAAAAGGAGCGGATGCTCGAGAAGAGAAAGCGGGAGATTATCGCGCGCATTCAGGCTGAGATTACGCGCCTTCGCGACGAAATCGCGGAGAATGGCGTCTGGGAGAAGCGGGACAGCGGGTGGCCGGAGAGGGTCGAGGTGAGCTTCCGGTACCCGGACGGGAAGAGAGGGGACATCGACCGCTGCATCTGTGAGGAGGCCGGAGATGTCACGGCGCCGGAAGGAGAGCCTGCCCGAGATGCGGAGAATCCGGTGGAAGGGCCTGTTGGACATGCAGATGCCACGGGGAAACACGGGGCGAACTGCGATCTGTGGCAGGCGCAGATTGCTACCGGACATCTCCGGGAGATCGAAGCAGTCACGCTCGCGGGAGAAGGACTGTTCCGGGAGAGACGGATGAACCGTCCGTGGGAGAACGATTTGTGTGATGCTGAAGAAGACAGCGTTATTCCCGCCGGACAGTTCCTCCTCCGTTGCAACCGTGTTGTACGGCTTGAGCGCGAGATGGCGCATTTGAATGAATATAAAGAAGAATACAGAAATCTCCGCTCAATTCGTGACCCGGAGCTGAGACGCATTCTGACTGCGTACCATAAGAAGATCAATGATTACCGGCAGTCCGTCTATGAGGAGTTGGTCGCGTCGGGAAATGCATCCGCCCGCTGGGTCTCTGAGCAGAAGGCGTATCAGATCGTGCGGAGGCTCTATCCGGACGCGAAATTTCAGTACGAGCCGGACTGGCTCCGCGGTCAGCACCTCGATATTTATGTGCCGGAGCTTCATCTGGCAATCGAGTATCAGGGAAAGCAGCACTATGAACCCGTGGAATTCTTCGGAGGAGCGGAGGGACTTAAGGAGCGGAAAATGTACGACCGGCGGAAGCGCATTCGCTGCGGGCAGCACGGCGTGACGCTCGTCCGCTGGGATTACGACAAGCCGCTGACGGAGGAATATTTTACGGACGTGCTTCTGAAGAGTGCTGGAAAATAAATATAAAGGTAGAACGAGTCCCGGCTGGCAGTCCGGGGCTCGTTCTTTCATCCGGCAAGTGAAGCTGGCAGGTTTCACTCGTCGATTAAGGGAAGGAGTGGTGTTCGAGGTCTGGCAGTACCTCTCGCACCCTGGTATGAAAAAGAAAAAGGTTGGATGAAGTTTTTCTTGTAAGCTATCTCTCGCTTACATGAAACAGGATAAAGGGTAAATGTGAAAAACCTGTGTTCATTTTTTGAAGAAAATTGTGAATTTGTTCACAAAGACTTTACATGGGATTTACCCGGAGCTGGTGGCAGGGCGCGCCGGAATCCGATACAGTGACTCTATGTAGATATCGGGCAACTGACACTGCAGGGAGGAATCATGGCAGGTTTGTGGAGAGGCAGGGCGATCAGCCTTCTTGTAACCATTTCGATGTGCGCCGCGGCGCTGGCAGGCTGCGGAAGTAAGGAGACGAAGCTGCCGGACCTTTCGGGAATGGGCGAGGTGTCTGTCATTTCCCGAGAGGAAGGGTCAGGCACACGCTCGGAGTTCGAATCGCGCGTTGATACGGAGGAGACGGGAACGACGAAGACCGCGCCCTCGAGTGAGGATGTCGTCGACTATGTGAAAAATGACAAGAACGCGATCGGCTATGTCTCCTATAATATCATGAAGGAAGACTCGGGCGTGAAGCTCCTGAATGTGGACGGCAAGCCGTTAAATGAAAAGACGATCCGTCACGGGATCTATCCTCTGACCCGCAATTTTTATCTCGCCTACAGCGGAGACCTGACGGACATCCAGCGGGATTTCCTGACCTATGTCCTGTCGGCGGGTCAGAGCCTCGTCGGAGACATCGGAATCCCGGAGGCGGACACAAAGACATTTCTCTCAGGCAATCCGGAGGGACAGATCAGTGTCTGCGGCTCGACATCCATGGGACTTCTCCTCGGCGAGATGGCCGATGATTACATGAGCTACAATCCGAATGCAGCAGTGAGCGTGACGACGACTGACTCAACGGACGGCGTCAATGAAGTGCTCGAGCACAAATGCGATTTCGCCATGGTGTCGCGCTCCGCGAAGAGCTATGAGAAGGAGCTGCTGACATTCAAGGCGATTGCGCTTGACGGCGTCGCAGTTATCGTGAATCCGGACAATCCGATGACTGATATCTCACTGAAGCAGCTGAAGTCAATCTATGACGGCGATACCGCGAAGTGGGAGGACCTGAAATAAATACGAGAATACAGAAATCGCCCCGGTATTCACGAATCCATGCGGTTTTCACAAGGGACGTTAATCGATCAGCTTCTCGTACGCCGGGAAGATGACGCCGTTCTCCTCCGTGACGTGGTCTGAGATCCCGTCGCAGAGCACAGCGAGCTTCCGGTAGGCGTCCTGCATCGCCTCGCAGGAGTCGCCGGGAA
>Ga0256404_1004155_pt1 | contig 27770 bp, 19 predicted proteins | sample RumenRJG_01DNA_FD_185990 | JGI IMG/M metagenome (GOLD analysis project Ga0256404, IMG submission 185990) | Bovine rumen microbial communities from Lethbridge, Alberta, Canada - RJG_01 | ecosystem: Host-associated > Mammals > Digestive system > Stomach > Rumen | place: Canada: Alberta | collected...
AGCAGAACTTTCAAACTTATACCTCGCTGAGGCAAAATCCGCGGATGCGGTTTTGCCGAATGCGGCAGCCGGTGCTGCAGCACCGATGCTGCAGTTTGAAAGTCCTGCATCAGCAGGACTTTCAAACTTCCCTCCTCCGAAGCGCCGGCTTGTCTTTACATATGTCTTGACACATATATCATGCGCTATTATACACGAAGGAGTGCTCTTGTCAATTATTTGTCAAAGTTGACAGTACCGTCTCCGGACGCCGCCTCCCGTGGGTCCTGAGGAATTGCAGGGGCCGGTCTCCCAGCCCGTCACGCACGGTTCCTGTCCCACCGGTGACAGCCATCCTGCCGGGATGATACAATGACTATGTTCAGAGCCGCTCTCCGGATGGCAAAAATCTGAAAACGTCGCAACTCTGTAAATGAAATAAACCGGTAAATGGATTGTTTCCATTTGGCTAAATGAATTTGGGGGATGAATTTTGAAAAAGAGAAAAGCACTTTTGCTTGCAGGTGTACTCACCGGTGTGATCACAGCTTCTGCCGTCCTTTCCGGCTGCGGGGCTGCCGGGGAGGAACTGTCTTCAGCAGAAGCATCCGCCGGGGAGGAATCAGATGTCTCAGCAACTGACAACGAAAACTCCGAAGCGGCCGCTTCCGCATCGGGTGAATCCGCAGAGGACAGCGGCGGGCAAGACTCTGACAGCGGGGACGGAAATTCCGACGAGAGCGCCGATGCGGCGTTCCTTCGTCTGACTGCAGATCTTGATACAAGCGGGCTTCCGCATTATGAGAAGGATGCCTGGGGAGATTTCCCGTCCATTGACGGCTCGACGGCAACACTTCCGCTTTCTTACGCGCTTTTCAGGCTGTGCACCGGTGCCACGGAGGCGGAGGCAAAGGCAAACATCTACCACACAACAACCAACAACTGCTATTACTCTCTGGTCGGTGATGGCTCGGAGAATAAACTCGATCTGGCATATGAGCCGTCGCAGGATGTCCTCGATTATCTGAATTCCCAGGAGGATCAGACCTTCACAATGACCCCGATCGGACGGGATGCACTGGTTTTCATGGAGAACCGCAGCAATCCGGTGAATAACCTCTCGGAGGAGCAGATTGTAGACATTTATTCCGGAAAAATCCGCAACTGGAGCCGGGTCGGCGGCAATGATGCCGAGATCAGGGCCTTTCAGCGCGAGCAGGGATCCGGGTCCCAGGCGATGATGGATAAGCTCGTCATGAAGGGAGAGACCATGGCAGCGGCTCCATCCTACGAGCAGATTTCCGGAATGGGCGAGCTTTTGGAGGCCGTGAGCAATTACGACAATTCCGGAAATGCCATCGGCTATTCCGTCTATTTCTACACAAGCCGCATGAATAACCTTGCGAACCTCAAGCTCATTTCTGTCGACGGCGTTTATCCGGACAATGACACGATTCAGGACGGCTCTTATCCTTACGTCAATGACTTCTATGCGACGATATCCGACAGCTGCGTGGGAACAGATGCCAGGAAAATCTATGACTGGCTCCTCACCGAGGATGGTCAGGAACTTCTTCAACTGCTGGGATACGTCCCGGTGAAGAAAACAAATCTCACCACAGATGAGGAGGTTCCCTCCGATGTCAAAACGATCGAGGACGGCCCGGGTTCTCTTTCTCTTGGCGAAGACAATGTTCTTATCCTCGACCGGAGCAGTCTCTTTGGCGATGAAAACAGCATCATGGTCACGGACAGTGACTTTCAGGAAATCAGACGGATCCCGGATGTGACGCTTGCCGGAACCGACGGCAGCGCCGCCATCAAACTTGCAGACAGTAAGGAACCCTGTATCCTGTACGATACATCTGCGAAAGCAAGAGGTCTTATGGACCTTGAGAGCGGAGAATGGATTCTGGACCCGGAATACGACGATATTACAAAGCTCGATGACGGAACGTACAGATGCACCCGGTACGATGAGTCGGATGGCAGCAATCAGACGCTCTTCTATATAGACGGAGAAAAAACAAATATTGACGGATACGCAGATCAGGTCGGAAATCACTATATTTCGAGCGGAGACGGTTCAGGGATCTGCACGGTTTACGATCGGAATGGAGACGCTGTGACGTCGCTTTCCGGATCCTACTGGAGCATCTGCAACGGATATATCCTGCTCTCCGATGACAACGGCGGACAGTACGTCTGTGACGAGAACGGTAATGTCCTGTTTTCATCCGGCGAGATGCCCGCGGATGTTTATTCGCTGCTGCCGGGAAATGTATCCTCGTGCACCTTCTATTTTGAATGGATCGATCCCACCGGATCACTCTTGATCGCGCAGGCGGAGACGGAGGATTATTCGGCGTCCTGCGACTTTGCCTATGATCTTGCAGATAAAAAGATTCTGACGGGCCCGGGCGAGGATGTGGAGATGTACGGGACACTGCCGGACGGAACGGCTTATTATACAGTGCATTCGGAGGACGGAACCGTGCACATCTGCCTTGGAACGGATGTGCAACCGGTGACAGACGCGGATGGAAAAGAGTACAGCTACTGCCTTGTCCAGAATGATATCGCGTACCTGGCATGGTCGGACGGAACAAACTATTACGCGGACTCGTACGATGCAGAAAGCGCCCGGACCGATTCGGATGGGCGCATTACAATGAATATTTCCGGTTATTCAGACGATGCAGCAGACAACATGAGCCTTGCGGCGAAAGGAATCTTCGTCTCCGAGTCCTATGACCAGGCAGACCCGTGGGGCGCCGTCTGGGTGAACGGCGAGCTCTCGGAGCAGGGCGACTCCGCCTACTCATACGGCCAGGGGAACTACTCCGTCGTGTACTGCAGCAGCCTCTCCATTTACCAGACGGAAAGCGGCGAGAAGCTTACGGGCTTCCCGTCCGGTACAGGCCTCATAGATGTCACGCCGCCAGTCATCATCGTAAATGAGGGCAGTTATCTCTGTGTATGTAATTCGGACGGCGAGCTCGTTCGCGCATATCTGCCGACGAATATGCAGGGAGACTAGGAAAGCGCTGCCTCCTTAAACTCTTCCCATGTCATCTCTCCCCGGAGCAGCCGGATCTCGCGTGCATAGCCGTCATCCTCATTCGGCGTCTCCAGAATGAACGGCAGGCCTGCAAGCGCCGGGTGCTCCGTCACACATTTTAACGCTTCGAAACCGATGCTTCCGAAGCCGATTTTCTCATGGCGGTCCTTATGCGATGCAAATGGTGTCTGTGAATCGTTGAGATGGACCGCCTTCAGCTTATCAATCCCGATGACCCGGTCAAACTCCGTCAAAACGCCGTCGAGATCGCCCGCAATGTCGTAGCCCGCGCTGTAGACATGGCAGGTGTCGAGGCATACCCCGATATGGTCCTTTCGTTCCACCCGGTCGATAATCTCCCGGAGCTCCTCGAAGGTACTTCCGACCTCCGAACCCTTGCCGGACATCGTCTCAAGGAGAATTGTGGTCGTCTGCTCCGGTTTCATGATCTTGTTCAGGAGGTCCGAAATCTGGCCGATCGCGGTCTCCGGATCCTGATCGATCCGGCTGCCCGGATGAAAGTTGTAATACTGATTCGGGACGGCCTCCATGCGGACCGCGTCATCCGACATACAGGTATAGGCAAACTCGCGGACCTCTGGTTTTGGCGAGCAGGGATTCAGCGTATACGGCGCGTGCGCAACAAGGGCTGCAAAGTGATGATCGCTTAAATATTGAACAAGCGCGTGCGCATCCGCAGGATCAATCGCTTTGGCGGCTCCGCCGCGCGGATTGCGTGTAAAAAATGCAAAGGTGTCCGCGCCGATTTTCGACGCGTGCTTTCCCATTGCGAGGAAGCCATTCGAAGATGACAGATGACAGCCGATATGCAGCATTTTGCGTATTCCTTTCCATCCGCTCCCGCGGATCTCAAAGTTCTTTTTCTTCCACTGCCGGGAAAAGCACGGTGATTGTAAGGGTGCTTCCGTCCGGCGAATACTTGACAGCGTTGTCCAACAGAATCGAGACCAGCTGCTCCAGCATCTGAAATTCTTTATTTGCGAGCTTGTAGCTTCCGGATGGCGAGGAGAGCTCATACGTCTTCTGATTGAGCGTGATATTTCCAATTATAACAATCCAAGCTAAAACAGGCTTTAAATTTGCAGTCAGAGTGAAGATTTCATCCGTTTTATAGAAAAGCAAAACAGAGGTCAAAATAAAACGCTGGCTTCTGTTCCCTTTCCCGTTTTCTTGTGTTAGAATGTGTTTTGCCTGTGCGAACATTTGTTTATACTGTGCGGACAAATAGACGGCCGGCCCCGCCGGCACTGAGAGGGGGAATGTTCAATGACGAACATCCAAAATTTTCTGAAAACTGTTGCGAAGAAGTATAACTCAATGAGTCTCATTCTCCGCATCGCGATCGGTCTTGTCATCGGCGCGATTCTCGGCCTTGTCTTCCCGCACGCCTCCTGGATCGCCGAATTTGGCAATCTTTTCGTCGGGGCGCTCAAAGCCATCGCTCCGATTCTGGTCTTCGTGCTGGTCGCCGGCGCGCTCGCGCAGGGCTCGTCAAAACTAGACCGCCGTTTCGGTCTCGTGATCTGGCTGTACATGCTGACCACATTCCTTGCCGCTTTCGTCGCGGTTCTCACGAGTTTTGCCTTTCCTGTCCGGGTCACTCTCACGGATGCAGCGGATGCTGCAGTGATCCCGCAGGGTCTCGGGGAGGTTTTCCACACACTTCTGTCCAACCTTGTAAATAACCCGTTCGGCTCCCTGATCGGCGGCAACTACATCGGCATTCTTTTCTGGGCGTGCATGTTCGGACTTGCGATGAAGCGCATCGCATCCGACTCCTCAAAGCTTTTCATGGCGAATACCGCCGATTCGATCTCGCTCATCGTCCGCTGGATCATAGACCTCGCACCGTTCGGAATCATGGGCATCGTTTTCACGAATGTCTCCGAAAACGGTCTTGCCATCTTCACAGAATACGGAAAACTGCTTCTGCTGCTGGTCGGCACGATGCTCCTGATGGCGCTTGTCATCGATCCGTTCGTTGCCTTCCTGTACCTTCACCGCAACCCTTATCCGCTTGTCTTCAAGTGTCTCAAGGAATCGGGAGTCACTGCGTTCTTCACCAGGAGCTCGGCGGCAAACATTCCGATTAACATGGGCCTTTGTGAGCGACTCGGCCTTGACCGCGATATGTACTCGGTCTCCATCCCGCTCGGCGCAACCATCAACATGGACGGTGCGGCCGTCACCATCACGGTCATGTCCCTTGCGGCCTGCAACACCCTGGGCATCCAGGTTTCCTTCCCGGCAGCCGTGCTGCTGTCCATCGTCTCGGCCCTCGGCGCGTGCGGCGCTTCCGGCGTCGCCGGCGGTTCCCTGCTTCTCATCCCTATGGCCTGCTCGCTGTTTGGCATCTCCAATGACATCGCTATGCAGGTCGTCGGCGTCGGCTTCATCATCGGCGTAGTTCAGGATTCCGTCGAAACAGCTCTCAACTCCGCAGGCGATGTTGTTTTCGCGGCAACCGCTGAATATCACGAATGGCTCAAGCGCGGAAAACGCCTTCCGGCCTTTATGTACTCAAAGCGGGAACGCGAAAAGCTTGGCATTCCGGATGACAGCACAGTAAAATCCGGGGAATAATTTACAAAAAATAAACGAATCTGTTACAAGGCGCAGTCCGAAAACGGGCTGCGCCTTCTTCGTTTCGTGATAGAATGATACAGGTTTGTGCTGCATCCGCAAAAGAGCAGAAGAATAAAGAGCAGGAAAGAGGGCAATACAATGACAGGGGAAATGCAGGAAAAGGCAGAGCTGATTCAGAAAGTGCTGAACCGCGCGACGGAGAGAAAAGAGTTTGCCGGCGTAACGGTTCTCTGGAAAAAGGGCGAAGATGAAGTGTACGTGCAGAGCGGCAAGGCTTCGCTCGAGAAGGATAAGGACATCCGACGCGATACGATTTTTCATCTCTATTCACAGACAAAGCCTGTGACAGCAGCAGCGATGATGCTTCTCCTGCAGGATGGTGTCATCGATCTCTATGACCCGGTCGCAAAATACATTCCTTCCTTCGCCGATCAGAAGGTCGGAACCCCTCAGAATCTGATTCCGGCGGAGCATCCGATGCTTCTCCGTGATCTTCTCAACATGACGTCCGGCCTTGTCTACGGCGGAGGACGCACGCAGGCAGAAACGGACACCGAGGCGGTCATCGACGAGGCAATTCTCCGTCTTGATTCGGATCATCCGATGTCCACCGCTGAACTTGCGGACCGCATCGGCCGCTGCGCGCTGCAGTACGATCCCGGCACGAGCTGGCAGTATGGCGTTTCCGCCGACATCTGCGGCGCTGTCATCGAAAAAGCGACCGGAATGCGTTTTGGCGAATTCCTGGAAGAGAGGCTGTTCCGGCCGCTCGGAATGAAGGATACCGCATTTTTCGTGCCGAAGGACAAGAAGGATCGGATGGCTTCGACGTACATTTATCACAGCCCAAATGCAGTCGCAGAGGGCGAGAAGAAGGCAGCTCCCGCAGCGGCGGGCGGCGAATGCGTCGAGGGAGATGAGAAATTCTACGGAACGAACGGCGGATATCTCACTCTGTACACCGGAAATAACCTTGCAGTCCGGAACGACGGTGAGCCGAATCCGTATGAGGCGGGTGGTGCCGGTCTTTTCTCAACACTCGACGACTACATGGCATTTGCACAGATGCTGCTGCACGGCGGAAAAACAAAGAGCGGCGAGGAGATTCTCCGCCCCGGAACGATCCGGTTTATGACAGGCCACCAGCTCGAAGACTCCCAGCAGAAGATGTTCCACCAGTGGATCGGCCTCGAGGGGCACAGCTATGGCAATTTCCTCCGCGTCATGACAGATGAGCGCAAGGCCGGAATCATCGGCCACAACGGAGAGTACGGCTGGGACGGCTGGCTCGGGACTTACTTCTGCAATGATCCGGCCGCGGATCAGACCATCCTCATGATGACACAGCTGTTTGACTGCGGAACCTGCACGCTGACAAGAGAAGTAAGAAATATCATCTTCAGCTGAGGAACTGACAGACCCACTGCCGTACACGGCGCAAAAACTCCGCAGATACCGTAAAATTTATCACTGCGGGGCAGAAATCAGGCATTAAAGCTGACAGAAAAACAAGAAAAGCAAGAAAATAAGCTTACAGCATATGGAGAAGCAGATGGAAAAACAGCACGACACAATTCTTTTTGACATGGACGGTACGCTCTTCGACACGGAGCGCCTGTACCACGCGGGATGGAACTATGCCGGTGTACCCGACGACGTTTACCGCCAGATGATCGGAAGAAATCCGGAGGAAATCCGTGAGCTGCTTCTCCGATACCCGGAGCTCGGCAATCCCGATGAAATCCGGGCGGAGAAGGAAAAGTACACGAATTCCCTCCTCGAAAAGGAAATTCCGATGAAGCCGTATCTGCTCGAGACGCTTCAATGGCTGAAGGCAAACGGCTATCGCTGCTGCATTGCCACTTCGAGCGCAGTCGAAACGGCAGAGCGGTATCTGAAGAAGACCAATACCGCGGCTTATATTGAAAAAATCATCTCCGGCCGTAATCTTGCTCATTCCAAGCCGTCGCCGGATATTTATCTTCTGGCGGCGAAGGAAATGGGTGTATCGCCGTCGAAATGTGTCGTCGTCGAGGACAGTTTTAACGGTGTCCGGTCCGGACATGCAGCCGGCATGAAGACCGTCATGATTCCGGACGAGTTTCTGCCCGACGGCGAGATTCGCTCTCTTGCAGACGAGATTCTGCACCGGCTCGACGAGCTGCCGCTGTACCTGCAGATGATAAACGGCACACTTACCCTCTCATAACCATTGAGCAGCGATTTTCCGGCCATGGAATATCATGGCCGGCATTTTTTTGCCCGAAATATTGACTATCCCGCGGGAAAATAATATATTTGTATACAATTATACACGCAGTGATTCCTGCTTGAGCGCGGCAGGAGGGCGCTGTCAGGCAGGACCGCCTGTTTCAGGCAGACGGTATTCAGCTAATGTGTAACAAGGAGGAAAGCTATGAAGAAAAGCAGGTTACTTGCGTGCATTCTTGCAGGCACAATGAGCCTCACGCTTGCTGCATGCGGAAGCGGTTCGTCCGCCGGCACATCCGGGAGCTCAGATGGTGAAAAAGTCACTTACAACACCCTCTACTCCGGCGAAGTCCAGACACTGAATTACCTCACAACCAGCACCACCAACGATTATGCAGTCAGCGCCAACATCATCGACTGCCTTGTTGACTACGACAGCTACGGCAATATCACACCGGGTCTGGCAGAAAGCTGGGAGAGCAACGATGACATGACTCAGTGGACCTTCCACATCCGCAAGGGTGTCAAGTGGGTCGACAACACTGGCGCTGAAAAAGCCGACGTCACGGCAAACGACTGGGTGACAGCCGCCAAATACGTCAATGACGCTTCTCATGAATGCGACAACCAGTACATGTACAGCACCGGAGCCATCGTCAAGGGCGCGCAGGAATATTACGATTACACAGCCTACATGATTGCCAGCGACAATGGCACGAAGACCACCGACGATGACGGCAACGAAATCGAAGCTGTTCCGGAGGCTTCCGCCGATGATATCGGAGTAACGGCAACGGATGATTACACCCTGGTTTACACTCTGACGCAGCCCTGCCCGTTCTTTCTGAGCATTGTTTCCTATACCTCCTATATGCCGGTCTGCCAGGCCTGCCTTGATGAGTACGGAGATTCGTTCGCCCTCGACAACGAGAGCATGTGGTACAACGGTGCTTACATCCTCTCGACCTATGAGCCGCAGGAAAAGCACGTGCTCACCAAGAACCCGACCTACTGGGATAAGGACAATGTCCACATCGACGAGGTTGTGAGCACCTACAATGCCGATGCATCGAGCGTGGAAGCGACGATGTACAAAAACGGCGAGATCGATTCTGCACAGATCAGCTCCGATCTTCTCGATTCCTGGCTGAGTGATGACGCAACCAAGGATCAGGTCCATGGCTCCAGACCGGACAACTCCTTCAGCTATTTCTACTGCTTTAACTTCGATCCGCAGTTCGATGAGCAGTATGAGCCTGAAAACTGGAAGATCGCCGTCAACAACGAGAACTTCCGCAAGGCAATGATGGCGTCCCTTGACAGAGTCAAGGCCCTCACCGTTTATGAGCCTTATAATCCGGAAAGCCTTGTAAACAACACGGTAACACCTGCAGACTTTGCATCCGCAGCAGGCAAGGATTACACCGAATACGACGCTCTCAAGGACATCACCGCCGGAGACAGTTTTGACGAAGAGGCAGCAAAGAAGTACCGCGACGCCGCAAAGGAAGAACTGACCGCAGAGGGCTGCACATTCCCGATCAAGGTTCTCATGAAGTACAATCCGTCCGCCACGAACTGGGATAAAGAGTGCCAGGTCGTCGAGCAGCAGATGGAAAGCGTCCTCGGAACCGATTTCATCGATATTATCGTTGAAGCAGGACCGGAGACCGGATTCCTCTCCTCCGTCCGCAGAAGCGGTGATTATGCATTCCTGAAGTGCAACTGGGGTGCTGACTACGCGGATCCGCAGACCTGGACCGAGCCGTTCACCGCAGACAACAATTACAATTTCTGGGATAAGTCCGAGAGTGAAGAGACACAGGCGGTCTTCAGGGAGTGGAGCGACAAGGTTGCTGAAGCAGAAGCTATCTATGATGATGACGAAGCCCGCTACACTGCATTTGCAGAAGCAGAGCAGATCCTCATCGATCACGCAATCATCGTTCCGTTCAGCATCTCACTGGGCGACGGCTATGTCGTCTCGAAGCTGAATCCGTTCGAAGGTGAATTTGCTCCGTACGGTGTCGCGAACCAGCGCTACAAGTTCCAGACCAAGTCGGACAAGTCCATGAGCATGGACGAGTTCAACGCAGCTCTCGAACAGTGGAAGAAAGACAGAGCCGCTTCCCTCGCAGGGGAAACCTCTTCGGATACATCTGCTGATTCCTCTGCAGACGCTTCTGCAGATTCCACTGCAGCTGAATAAGCCACAAAACCAGCTATACTCAGTAAGATCCGGCCCGGACTCAGTACTGTTTTCGGGCCGGACATTTTGTAAAAGAACCCGAGACACTGTTCCGGCAAAAGTGATTTTTATTTATCACGTTGAAGCGGTAAAATTTTCACTTTTCTTTTTAGTTGTTTTGTCGCATTATATTGACGTGCGCGTTTGGTTCCGGCAGGCCGCGGGCCTGCCGGTTTTTATTTCGGACTATTGCAAAAGGGGATAAAACCATTGGCTAAATACATTGTCCGACGAATCCTTCATTCTCTGGTCACTCTTTGTATCGTCATCTCCATCGTACTGCTATTGCTGCGGCAGATGCCGGTCGAAGGCTACTTCAACAACTACGAGAAGATGTCACAGTCGCAGATTGATGTCACTCTGAAGAAGCTCGGTCTCAAGGATCCGGCTCCGGTTCAGATCTTCAATTATTTCCGGCAGCTTCTCCGCGGAGACCTCGGCACTTCCAACAAGTACCGTGCAGGCTACCCCATCGCGAAAATCATTGCGAAAAAAGCTCCGATTTCCATTGAACTGGGGCTTATTTCCCTTGCGATCGCCCTTGCCCTCGGCATCCCGCTCGGAATTGCAATGGCCAAATCCACCCGGACGAAATGGAAGGTCTGGGACCGAATAGGAACTGTCCTCATTGTCATCATAGAAGCCGTTCCTTCCGCGGTCTATCATCTTCTGATTCAGCTGTACGGCAGCGAACTTCTGAAGGTACCCATGCTGTTCGATCAGAACGATCTGCGCACATGGATTCTTCCGATTTTCTCCCTTGCCATCGGCAATATCGTCTACTACGCGATGTGGCTTCGGCGGTACATGGTCGATGAAGCCAATAAGGATTACATCCGTCTCGCAAGAGCCAAGGGTGTTTCGGAGAGCCGCATCAGCAAGACCCATGTATTCCGCAATGCATTTGTCCCGCTGATTCAGTACATTCCCGGTTCCATCCTCTTCACACTGATGGGATCCCTTTATGTCGAATCGCTGTATTCCATTCCGGGTATGGGCGGTCTGCTCGTGCAGGTCATCAAAATTCAGGATAATACCATGGTCGAGGCACTGGTTGTCATCTACTCGATGCTCTCCGTCGTCGGCCTGCTGCTCGGCGATATCCTGATGGGTATCTGCGATCCGAGAATCAGCTTCACAAAGAAGGAGGGATCCAGAGCATGATTTCCATTCGTCACATGAAGCAGGAAAAACTCGAGGATGCTCTCACATCAAATCTGAAGAAGCAGCTTTCTCCCTATGAGCAGTACAAAGACCTTCCCGAGGAAGAGCTCTTCACGGAAGCATCCACCGATGAAAAAGACGCCGAGCGCGGCGGCTATTCCAACTACTCCTACTGGGGAGCGACTTTCCGCGCATTTTTCCATAATAAAATCGCCGTTTTCTTCCTGATCGTCATCATCTCCGTACTGGTTTTCACGTTTGTGCAGCCGCTCCTGCCGAATCAGAGAAGCCCGAAGACGATTTACAATGATCCTGAAACCGGCATCCAACTCATCAACGTCCAGCCCGGGAGCGAGTTCTGGTTCGGAACGAACTCCATCGGCCAGGATCTGTGGGCCCGCTGCTGGGCCGGCACCAGAACTTCCCTCGGCATCGGTTTTGCCGTTGCCGCGTTCGAGGCTGTCGTGGGCACGCTTGTCGGCCTTCTGTGGGGATATGTCCGGAAGATGGACACCTTCTTCACGGAGCTCTACAACATTTTTGATAATATTCCGCAGACGCTGGTCCTCATCTTGATCTCGTACATCATGAATCCCGGCGTCGGCACCATTATTTTCGCGCTGTGCCTGACCGGCTGGATTGATATGGCCCGTTTCATCCGGAACATGGTCGTCATCATCCGCGACCGCGACTACAACCTTGCATCGCGCTGTCTCGGCACGACCACCCCGCGCATCATCACGAAGAACCTGCTTCCATACCTCGTCTCCGTCATTACGCTCCGGATCGCACTCGCGGTTCCGTCGGCCATCGGCAACGAGGTGTTCGTCACCTACATCGGCATCGGTCTTCCGACCGACATTCCTTCGCTCGGCAACCTCGTGCAGGCGGGGCGTCTCCTGATGAGCCAGCCCTCGCTCCGGTATCAGCTGCTCTTCCCGGTGCTGATCCTTGCGACCATCACGATCTCGCTCTACATCGTCGGCAACGCCTTCGCGGACGCGGCCGATCCGAAGAACCATCTGAACTGATGGGCGTCAAAACTTGTTCCGAAGCAATGCATGACGTCTCAATCGATTCCCGGAGGAAGTCATGAGTGAAATTCTGACAGAAAACAAAAAGGACAACGCCGCTGCTCCTGCAGCGGATGATGTAAAAAATGGAGAGCCGATTCTCTCCGTGCAGAACCTCGAGTTCGAATTCACGCTGCGCGGGCAGACACTGCATGCACTGCGCGGCATTTCCCTCGATGTCTACAAGGGTGAAAGCCTCGCCATCGTCGGTGAGTCCGGTTCCGGCAAATCCGTCTTCGTGAGCACTCTCATGGGGCTCAACGCGCAGAACGGCCGGATCACCGGAGGAAAAATCCTCTATCACGGGAAAGATATCACAAAGTACAAAACGAACGAGGAGTGGAAGACCATCCGCGGCGCGAAAATCGCCATGGTCATGCAGGACCCGATGACCTCCCTGAACCCGCTCAAGACCATCGGATTCCAGATTCAGGAGGCAGTCGAGCTGCACCAGCATCTGCATGGCGAGGCGGCAAAGAAAGAGGTTTACCGCCTTCTCGAAGAGGTCGGCATCAGCGAGCCGGAGCGCCGCTACAGGCAGTATCCGCATGAGTTCTCCGGCGGCATGCGGCAGAGAGTTGTCATCGCAATTGCCGTCGCCTGCCGTCCTGAAATCCTCATCTGCGACGAGCCGACCACTGCGCTCGATGTCACGATCCAGGCACAGATCCTTGGCATTCTAAAGGAAATGAAGAAAAGATACAACCTGACCACGATTTACATCACGCATGACCTCGGCGTCGTGGCGAACGTGGCTGACCGAATCGCCGTCATGTATGCCGGTGATTTCGTCGAGATCGGAAGCTGCAATGAAATCTTCTATGATCCGCGCCACCCGTACACCTGGGCGCTTCTCTCCAGTCTGCCGCAGCTCGGTGTGAAAGGAGAGGATCTGTATACCATCATCGGCACACCGCCGAACCTTTTCTACGAGGTTCACGGCGATGCCTTTGCTCCGCGCAACCCGCACGCGCTTAAGATTGACTTTGTAAAGCGCCCGCCGGTCTATGAAATCACACCGACGCATTTCGCGCGCACCTGGCTTCTCGACCCACGTGCCCCCGAAATTGCGCCGCCCGAGCACATCCGTGTTCTCCGTGAGAAGGGAATTAAGCTCGGCGTAAACGGCCCCGTGAGAGGCACCATTGTTCCGGGAACGGAAGAAAAATCAGAAAAGAAGGAGGCAGACAATAAATGAGCAATACTGTAATGTCAAAACAAGATGCTCTCATTTCCTGTTCTGCCCCTGGAGAGACGGCCGGCAATGTCAACAGCGCGGATTCCGTATCCGCTGCAGGAAAAACGACCTCCGCGGCAGGCACAGCACCGGAGAAGAAAACTATTTCCGACAAAAAACTCCTGGAAGTCAAAAATATCTGCGTGCAGTTCGGCTCCCACCGTCACCCGTTCACCGCGGTTGACGATGTAAGTTTTGACATTTACCAGGGAGAGACCTTCGGCCTCGTCGGTGAATCCGGTTCCGGCAAAACCACGATCGGCCGCGCTATTATCCGCATCAACCCGATCACAAAGGGCGAAATACTTTTTGACGGAAAGAGAATCTCGGGAAAACTCAGCCGGGAAGAAGACCAGCAGGTCACCCGTGATATTCAGATGATCTTCCAGGACCCGATGAGCTCGCTCAATGAGCGCGCGAAGGTCGGCTACATTGTAGCCGAGGGCCTGTATGCTCCGGGAAACCGTTATACGGAAGAAGAGCGAAACGAAAAGGTAAAGAAAGCGCTGCTTGATGTCGGCCTGCTCCCGGAATTCGCAAGCCGGTTCCCGCACGAATTCTCCGGCGGCCAGCGCCAGCGCATCGGTATCGCAAGAGCACTCGTCATGGACCCGAAATTCATCGTGGCCGATGAACCGATCTCGGCGCTCGATGTTTCCATCCGCGCGCAGGTACTCAATCTCATGTCACGCCTGCAGAAGGAGAGGGGCCTTACGTATCTGTTCATCGCCCACGACCTCTCTGTTGTCCGTTTCATCTGCGACCGCATCGCAGTCATTCACAAGGGAAAGATCGTCGAGCTCTCGGAATCGGAAGAACTTTTCCGGCATCCACTTCATCCTTACACAAAGGCACTGCTCTCCGCGATTCCGCAGCCGGACCCAGAGGTGGAAAAGCACAAGGAACTCCTCGTCTACGATCCTTCCATGCACGATTACTCCATCGACAAACCGGTATTCGAGGAAATCCTGCCCGGCCATTTCGTTTACGGAAACAAGAAGGAACTGGACGGCTACCGGAAGGAAGTCGGCCTGTCCTCCGACACCTGAAAAACAAAGCAGCTCAAACCATCACGGTTAATACAGGAATCAGGCCCTCATTACGGTAGAGTATTCAGGAAAGGAGCATCGCCATGAAGATTCTCATCTCCGAAACAGAAAAAGAAGTTTCGAACTACATCAAAGCTCTCTCTCATTTTGACGATGTACAGATCACCTGCACAAACGAGCTTCCGGATCATCCGGAGGAATTTGATGCACTGCTCATTCCCGGCGGAGGCGACATTGACCCTTCCCTGTTCGGACAGGAATGGAACGGGACCCGGGACGTTGACATCCGGCTGGATCGTGTCCAGATCACGCTCTGCATTGCCTTCGGGAACATGCACAAGCCGATTCTCGGAATCTGCCGCGGCTGCCAGGTCATCAATGTGGCCTTCGGCGGCGACCTGATTCAGGACCTTCCCGAACCGCAGAATTCCCGTCATACCTGGCACAGCTCCGAAAGCGGAGTCACCACCGGCGAAGATCACCTGACCCACATCAAGGAAGGAACGTTTCTCGCGGACCTATACGGAACCGAGGTCGTGACAAACAGCTACCATCATCAGGCATGCGGCCGCATCGCCAAAGGTTTTGATGTCCTTCAGACAAGCGATGACGGTGTCGTCGAATTCATTGCGCAACGCGCTCTTCCCATCTGGGGCGTACAGTGGCACCCGGAGAAGGCCTGCTTTGAGACGGCGCGCGAGGGAATTGCGGACGGAGCAAAGCTGTTCGAATATTATGTGAATGCAGCAAAAGCGAAGGCAGAGGAGGATGTTTGAAAGTCCTGCTGATGCAGGTCTTTCAAATAGCATTCGGTGAAATCGCATTCGCGATTTCACCTCAGCGAGGTATTCGTCAAAACAGCCTGCCGATGCAGTCTGTTCTGACTGCAGCCGGTGTTCACGCACCGGCTGCCGCATTCGGTGAAATCGCATTCGCGATTTCACCTCAGCGAGGTATACGTCAGAACAGCCTGCCGATGCAGTCTGTTCTGACTGCAGCCGGTGTTCACGCACCGGCTGCCGCATTCGGCGAAATCGCATTCGCGATTTCACCTCAGCGAGGTATTCGTCAGAACAGCCTGCCGATGCAGTCTGTTCTGACTGCAGCCGGTGTTCACGCACCGGCTGCCGCATTCGGTGAAATCGCATTCGCGATTTCACCTCAGCGAGGTATATAATGAAAACTCTTGCAGATTTCATCCGGACAGGGCTTATTCCCTGCGGACAGGTGCTTTATGTCTGGGGCGGCGGCTGGAATGAGGAAGACACCGGCGGAGGAGACGAAAGCCGGATGATCGGCCTCTCCCCCGCATGGAAGAAATTCTATGACGAAAATGCGGCCGGATACGACTACAATGATCACCGCTTTGAAAACCACAACGGGCTCGACTGCTCCGGTTTTGTCTCATGGGCGGTCTACAACACGCTGGAGGCCGAGTCTGGCCATGAAAGCTATCTCACCAAATCGACGCTCCTCGCAAAGAGCCTGTCTGACCGCGGCTTCGGGGAATATGTCCCAAATGCGGAAATCACACTGCGCGGCGGCTATAAACCCGGAGATATCATCAGCATGGACGGACACGTCTGGATCAGCCTCGGCACCTGCGAGGACGGCAGTGTCGTCATCCTGCACAGCACCACCCAGGGCGGCGTCGAGATATCCGGTTCCATCATCCCCGGAACCGGCTCCGTCGTCAAAACAGCGGACCCCGAAACAGGGAAGGAAACCATCTCGCATGAGGGCGGAAAGCCGGGATTGTCGATGCTCGCCGCAGCGCGCGCGATGGAAACTTATTTCCCGGACTGGTGCCGCGACTTCCCGGTCAAGCTCTGCGGAGGCAGCTACTTCACCGGAAATCTTATGCACTGGACCGTCCTTAGTGACCCCGATGGGATCGAGGCAATGAAACCGGAAGAAATCATACGATATGTTCTCGGGCGCCGCTGATGAACTGCTGCCATGAAAGAACCCTCGTGGCACATATGCGCACCTGCAAAGAACCCCTGCCGCACGCATGCGTGCGGCAGGGGTTCTGCTATGATCGGCCTGTCGAAGACCGCAGAATTTTCACTTGCCGGCAGTTTCTGTCTGCAAAAATACGTCCAGAAGGAATAAGCTCAGATTCCTCTCATCTTCATCTCGAAGCAGATCCGTTTGTCGCCCGGAATAAGGAACGGCGGCAGAACGGGTGCTCCCCAGCTGTCGTCACCCGCAACGCCCTGCTGCACAAGAGAGCAGCGCACGATCGTGAAGCGCGGACGCGGCAGTTCATAAGGATGCTTTGCCGCCTCCAGCTGCTCCGGCGTCCACGGAAGTGCCGAGAAGTTCATGACCGGTGCCCCGTCATCGGCAGTGACCGGTTTATTCCCGATGCTGCCGCCTGCCGCGCTGAACATAAGTCCGCGGCCGCGGCGGTCCGTGACCTTTGCCCAGCGCACGCCCGTCTTGTTGCCGGTCTCCTGCGGAACAAGGTAATTCTCGAAGTTATCTTTCACCAGATTCCTGTAGATGCCGAGCTTTCCGCCTTTGTCGCGGTCGCAGTACGTCTCCTCCGGCCCGTTTCCGTACCAGGTAAGATGATCGTAGTCCGCGTCAAAACCGAACCGCATACCGAATTCCGGCATCGGCGGCAGTCCCCGCTTCGGCTCATACTCCATCCGGATATCCACTGCGCCGTCCGGCGTAACCGTGTAAGTAACCTCCACCGTCGTCACGGGCAGCGTCGGCAGAATGGACTTCCAGGAGATGGAGAAGCTGTCCTCCCCCTCGTTGATCTCCGGAAGCTGAACGCTCCCATTTCCGAGTTTGTGATAGTCGTCCGCTGCCCGGAAGATATTCGGATTCGCGCAGCCATACTCACTGGCAAGCTTCCAGATGCCCTGGCGGAACGCCATACTATTGCCGTCATCATTTGCTGTAGGCGCGCGCCAGAACGACGGCTGCGGCATCATCTGGATCATTTCCTTCCCGCCGTACACGTAGGAAACCATCTTTCCCTGCCGGTAGCTGAAAAGCACGTTGAAATTCGCGCCGTAGACGCCGATGTCCTGGACACCGCGGATGACGGTGAACGGACTGACCGGACGAATACCGGCAAGCGCCCCGAAGGAAGTCACGGGAACGGTTCCGATCTCGGAAGGCTCCGCCGTGCCGATGTCCCCATTTCCGACTGCGGCCGCATCTCCCACAATATAAGACCCTTGACCGAATGCGACTTCATAGCCGGCCTCTGCCCAGTCCGTCGCTTTCTTCAGACGGAAGGAAACCGTGTATGTGTATTCGCCGTCTTCGGCCGCTTTTTCAAACGGCAGCTTATAGGTGCGCTCACAGAGCGGTGCCACCGAAACCCGCATCGGCTGTTCTTTGATGAGAACGCCGCCGCGCGAGAGACTTGCCACGCAGTCGAAGCGGTCTGTGTTCACAAAATTATTCTTATTGACAACCTTTACGCGTCCCGTTTTGGCGTTCACGATCGCACGGATGGTCTGGTAGACAAACTTGACCTCCTGGATTTTGCCGTACGGACGCCGCGTGCTGTCGATGATACCGTTCCCGCTGAATTCATAGTCGGTCGGGCGCTCGTCAAAATCTCCGCCGTACGCCTGGTACCACTCGCCGAACCGATTCTTCACCGTGAATGCCTGGTCGACAAAATCCCAGATGAAGCCGCCCTGGAAACGCGGCTCCTTCTCTTCCAGATCACGGTACAGGTACATACCTCCATTCGAGTTGCCCATGGAGTGCGTGAACTCACAGAGAATCAGCGGGCGATCCGTGTGCTCCTCAAGGAATTTCCCGCACTTTTCCACCGGCGTGTACATTTCAGAATACATATCGGACACTTCCGGCGTGCGCGGATCGTGATCGATGCCCTCATAATGAACCAGTCGGTCCGGATCCAGCGCGTGGAATTTATCCGTCATGTCCTGCACAACACTGCCGCTGAAGGACTCGTTTCCGTCGGACCAGATCAGGATCGCCGGATGATTCTTGTCGCGCTGATAACAGGAATTCACGCGGTCGAGAACGAGTTCTCTGTATTCCGGCCGATTGCCCGGAATACAGAACTCAATGTCCTTCTGACCGGAGATATAGGCGTCCCATGCGCCGTGCGTCTCCATGTTGTTCTCCGCAATCATGTAGATTCCCATTTCATCGCAGAGACGATAGATGATCGATGCGTCCGGATAATGAGACGTGCGGATGGCGTTGATATTGTTCCGCTTCATCGTGATCACGTCCTGCCGCACCTTCTCCGGGTCCGGCGTGCGTCCGCTGTCCGCGAAGAATTCGTGGCGGTCGACACCATGGAAGACGATCCGCTTCCCGTTGATACACATGATTCCGTCGATCATTTCAAAACGGCGGAACCCTACCTTCTCCGGGACGACCTCGCATACCTCTCCCTTATCATCCAGCACCTCGATGAGAAGGTCGTACAGCACGGGGTCCTCCGCGCTCCACAGAAGCGGCGATGCAATTCTCGCTTCGGTTTTCACTTCTTTCACCGGCAGAACATGGATTGCGTCTGTGTTTCCGGTCTTCCCTTCGCGCATTTCCTCCGCGGTGAGTGTCGTGCATGCGCCAAAACTGACATCTTTCCCATCCTTTGCCAGTGCCTCTCCGCTTACAATCGTCTCACCATTTCTGGATAATGTGTAACGGATTCCCGCCTTGCTCTTCTTCGGTGCGCTCTTCCGGGTATCTGCTTCCAGTCCGAGTCCATCGTCTGAGCGGAGGAGATAATAGTTCACCAAAAGAGTTGCATTCTGAAGATCCCGGTCCGGAATCGCCCGTATCCGGACATCATACAGATGCTCTGCCGGAATGGTATACAGGAAGACATCGCGGAAAATTCCGGAATGGCGGAAGAAATCCTGGTCCTCAAGCCATGCTCCTGCCGTCCAGCGGAAATCCTCGACAGCAAGCTTGTTTACGCCCGGCTTTACGAACGGCGTCAGATCGAAGTCGGTCGGAGTGAATGTATCTTCACTGTACCCGACATACTGTCCGTTCAGCCACACGGCATATCCGCTCTCAACGCCCTGAAAACTGATGAGCAGCGGGTGATCCGCGAGCTCTTCCGGAACAACGAATTCCTTCACATAGCATCCGGTCGGATTGAACCCTTCCGGTATATCCCCCGGTTCAATATCCTCATGTCCGTCCCACGGCCAGGCAACATTCTGATAGGATGGCTTGCCGTACCCTTCGGTCTGCATCGGGGACGGGACGCGGATATCCTCCCAGCGGGAGCAGTCATAGTCCGGTGCCTCGAACCCCTTCGGGGCTGTGCGCGGAGTCCGCGCATAGCAGAACTTCCAGAGGCCGTTCAGAGAATATCGGAAACCCGTCACACCTTTCCAGGCCTCGTCCCCGTTCTCGAAGGGCGTGTGATCTGAATGCGCCGGCAGCGCGTTCTGCTTGAAAATTTCCGGATTCTTCACAATGTCGAAATCAAATTCTGCCATAATACGTTTTCCTCTCCTTGCAGATGATAATACGTGTTATATTCATGTACCTGCACAGCCCCGGTTATTGAACGGGCTTTATTCCTTTACATTGCTCTCACATCCATGTTTTTCTTCCCTTTCCGATCGTCCATTTCAGCCTTACTGCTTCGTCAAGTTGACTCCCATCTCCCTGTTTCCGGTATATCAAGGCCCCGACTGGCAGCGGATTGTTCCTGTTTTAAAAAAGCCAGGGCCCAGCGCAGCAAACCTGCCGCAAGGTCCTGGCCTGATGTGGGAGCGGCCTTCACCGCGGGCACACATTCCTGCGTTGTAATAACGATTCGATGCCGCGTGCCCTGGAAAGGCAATTGCTACTTTACAGCACCGACAATACCGTTGGTAAAACTCTTCTGCAGGAAGAAGAAGATGATCGCCGTCGGCAGCGTGCAGATCAGAACACCGAGCATCAGCATGCCGTAGTCAACGGTATAAGCACCGAGCAGGTTGGCGACCAGCATCGGCATCGTCGTCTGATTATCTCCCTGGAAGATGATCTTCGGCCACATGTAATTGTTCCAGGCATTCATGAAGGTCACTGTGATGGCCGCGCCATACGTTGATTTCATCGTCGGCACAAACATCCGGAAAAAAATGCCAAGCTCGGAAAGTCCATCAATCCGCGATGCCTCAATGATGTCCGTCGGAAAACTCCTCGCCGCCTGCCGGAACATCATGATGAGAAACGGCGTCGAAATAGACGGCAGGATGAACGCCCAATAGTTATTGACCATATGCCAGGTCGAGAACATCTTGAAGAGCGGGATCATGATCGCGACGAATGGAAGCATCATGGCGATCAGAAGAACGGTCATCAAAATGTCTTTTCCCTTGTCATGATAAACTTCGAACGCATAACCTGCAAGTGAACAGACCAGCATAGAAATTGCCGTAAGGATGAGCGCATTCCGGAACGAATTGAACATCGCGCGCCCCAGATTCTGCTGGGATATTAACGATTTATAATTTTCGATAAGATACGTCCCCAGCGTCATGCGGCCGCGCATGAAGTCAACGCTCTTGTTCGTCGCGCCGGCAATCATATAGTACAGCGGGAAAACCGACAGCAGCGATGCAATGATAAGGATAAGATAAGCAAAGAATTTCTGGACCTTAGTCACGCTTATCACCTACTTTCATCTGAATGAAGGACAGGACAGCGACCATAACAAGGATGGACATCGACATCGCGCACGCGTAGCCGAAGTTCGGGCTTGAGACAAAGCAGGTGTTGTAGATGTAATGAGCCATGGTCATGGTAGAACGTCCCGGTCCGCCGTTCGTCAGGTTGACCGATTCATCAAACAGCTGCAGTGTTCCGTTGATTGACATGATTGCCGTCATGACGATGGTCGGGCGCAGAAGCGGAACCGTGATCCGGAAGAAAGACTGTGTCGGCGACGCGCCGTCAATTTTCGCGGCCTCGTAGATAGAATATTCAATGTTCTGAAGGCCGGCGAGATAGAAGACCATGTTGTAACCGGTCCAGCGCCAGATCAGAGCCATGATGATGACAAACCGTGCCGACCACGCGTTCGTAAACCATAAAATCTTCGGGAGCCCGATGTTGGTGAGCACGGCATTGATAAAACCGTCGTTCGCAAACATTGAACGGAAGATCATGGAATAGGAAACCAGCGAAGTTGCGCATGGAAGGAATATGCACGTTCTGAAAAGTCCCTTGAACCGAAGGTTCCTGTTATTGAGAAGCGACGCAAAAACAAGCGCCAGAATCAGCATGACCGGAACCTGAATGATGAGATAGAGAAATGTATTGCCAAGGGTTGTGACAAAAATCTTATCTTTGAATATCCGCGCGTAGTTCGTAAATCCGGTGAACGTCATCCGCTGGCCTACGCCCTTCTCCAGCGACATAATAAACGCGCGCACGATCGGATAGAAACTGAAGACAAAAATAAGAATGGCTGCCGGCAGCAGATAAAGCCACCCGGTAATCAGGTGCTTCTGCCCCAGCGTCATTTTCTTTTTTCTTTTCTCTTCCATATACTGCTCCCACAATACTGTCTGAAATCTCTCACGGAATAAGTCCCGGCATACCCGCCGGAGTTTCCGGAGTACCTCCCGGGAAGATTCCCGGGAAGTCATCCTGGGATGTATTCCCGGAATACATCCCAAGGTTCCCTCCGTCTGAAAACGGGAGTCTTTCCTGTCTCCCCCAGACCAGGATAAACTCCCGCCCTTACTTATTTGCTGTACTCAAGTCTGCAGCTGCGGGATCAGCCGCCCATATTGAACTCAACCGTTTCCTGTGCGGTATCAAGCTCTGTCTGCACATCCGCGCCGCTCTGAATGATATTGCTCAGTGCAACACCGACTGCATCGCGGGCGTCATAATAATACGGTCCTGTGATGTTGGTCGGAACCTTCGATGCGAAATCCGTGATCTTCGTGTAAATTGCATCTCCGCCGAAGAACTCCTGCGGCTCGCCGTAGATATCGGATTCTGCTGCCGGAAGCCAGGTGGAAAGAGCGCCGGAAGAAGGAAGAATGTCTGCATAGAAGTCCGGATCGCCTGCCCAGATGGTCTTCATGAAGTCGATGGCAAGATCCTGGTTCTGGCTGTTGGTCGTGATTGCCCAGGAAGAGCCGCCGTTGTTGGAGTAATTGGTTGCTCCGTCAACGCCATCCAGCTTCGGCATATTGGTGATCGCCCACTTGCCGGAGAGATCCTCTGCCGCCGTGATGGAACCGATGATCCAGCAGCCGTTGCATGCGCATGCCGCAGAACCGCCCTGGATACCTGCGATGTACTGATCCCAGTCCGTGACCTCGACGAGAACGCCTGCCTCGACCATCTTCTGGTAATAATCCATGCAGACCTTCAGTACATCGTTGTCCTTGATATTGACCGAACCGTCTTCATTGAACATCGAGGCGCCGGCCGACTGAAGCATCATCATGATAAGATCCGGGGAACCTGCCTGGCTGTTCAGCATTGCATTACCGGTCGCATCCTTGACCTTCTTGCCGTTCTCAATGAACTGATCCCATGTGATATCCGTAAAATCATCGACCGTAAGTCCCGCCTGCTCCAGATAGTCGGTTCTGTACGCACAGATAACAGCGCCGTTATCGAACGGAACACCGTAATGCTTGCCGTCCATCGTGCTGTAGGCAAGCTTGCCGGACGCAAACTTAGAAAAATCAATTCCGGAATCCGTCAGATCAAGGAATACTTCCGGATAATAGGTCAGATACTTCTGATAGGAGTTGTCCTGCATCAGGAAGATATCCGGCAGGATACTATAATCATTCGCCGATGCCGCTGTTGTGATCTTGGTCTCGATATCATCGGACTGAATCTCGACGATGTTGAGCTTGAAATCCGGATGATCCTTCTGATAGAACTTCTCTGCTTCCTGCATCGCATAGATATTGAACTTCGGGTCCCATGTCCATACGGTCAGAGTGTTTGCATCGGTGCTTGCACCAGCGACCTCAGCAGATTCCCCCGAAGCTGCTTCCGACGCTGCCGCAGTCTCCGTAGAGGCTTCTGCCGCCGTGGATGTTGCGGTGTCCGTCGAACTTCCGCATGCAGCAAGCGTCGCTGCCGTCATGGCTGCCAGCACAACTGCCAATACTTTCTTTTTCATGTGTTTCCTCCTGTAAAATTAGTTTTTGCCCCTTGTCTGCCGGGGAAAGATCCATTCCCCTGACGGATGTGATTTTTATACCATGGCTATAATCATTTAGCACAATTATTCGATTATTTTCTCGATTGTTTTAAGCATATTTTGGTTTTCCTTCTGTCATCCCTGGCAATTATTCGTCATCATTCAAATTTTATGCGTAACATTGAGCGGGATTTTATATGCTTTGTGCAGTATCAACAAATTTCACGTCTGTTGATGGTACTTATGACAGGGACGATGCGGGGGCCTGAATTGGTGAATAAACTCGTGGCGTATTTATTCGCCGATTTATAACTTTTGACACCTATATCCGCCAATAAACGTGCGCAAAAAATCCCGCCTTGCGGCGGGATTTTTTTTAGGGGGAGTTGTTATGAAAAAGTTATGAAAAAGCTTGTAGCACGGGGCCCGCAGGGCAGGTCCTGAACGACTTCGCAGAACTTCTTGTTCAGCAGAACTTTCTGTTCTGTGTTCTTCGTTCCTTCGTTCTATGCTTAAAGAATAGCGTCCAAATGTGTTGAAAAAAGGACGCTTCTGTGGCAAAAATGTGAAGTTCTGTGTCAATTCTGTGAAACAGCTCTGTGGAGCGCTTAGCAAAACTGCTTCATAGAATCGCTTCACGAATTCGCTTCACGGTTTCGCTCCACAGATTCGCATCACGGAATCGGCTTTACTGGCTCCGGTGAGCAAATGCGTGAAGAATAAAGATGTGATAAAGTAAAGAAACACCGCAGAATCCAGCCCTCTGCCGGATTCTGCGGTCATCAGGAACGGGGAACATAACCTCTGTGTCCACACTTATGGGTATCGTTTCATCCTTAATGCTTTCCATCTGCCGTGCAGAGAATCTGATTCAATAAACATGGGAGCCGCAAAATTGAACAGTCAGGGCCGTTTTCGAAAATATGAGGTCACTTACGTACTCATCCTCATCAATGGAATCATGTTCTTCATCGAGACCGCGGCAGGCGGGTCGGAGAGTACCTCCGTCGCCTACCGTTTTGGCGCAATGTATGCTCCCGCTGTTGTTCTCGGACAGTGGTGGCGTCTTTTCACCGCCATGTTTCTGCATTTCGGCCTCGCACACATTGCTTCGAATATGCTCTCGCTCTATCTGCTCGGCCGTCCCTGCGAAACCGTGCTCGGCCACGTGCGGATGCTGATTCTGTACCTTGTTTCCGGCGTCGCCGGAAATGTCCTTTCGCTGATCACCGATCTTTATGAGAACGGATTTGATCCCCGCAGCATGACCGTCACAACGGACAATTTTGCCGTCTCCGCCGGTGCGTCCGGCGCGATTTTCGGTCTTGTCGGCGTCTTCATCGCCATGGCGCTTATCAAAGAACTCCGCCGTTTCGTCAATCTGCGCAATCTCGCCTCCATGCTCGTCATCAATCTCGTTTACGGTATCTCAAACCGGACCGTGAGTCTGACCGCACACGCCGGCGGCCTTATCGCAGGCACCATCCTTGCGTACCTCTTTCTGAAGCTTCAGGTCCGGAGAATACAAAAAAACCGTAATCCACACCGGCCCGGAAATCCCGGTTTTTGACAAAAAACAATGCCCGGCACCCGGTTCCTCCGTGCCCGCACTTATGGGCATCGTTTCCGCGATGAGCAGTGAAAAAACTCGTTACCGCAGCTGTAAAATCAGCTTACCGCGCACAAAGCAGGAGCGCCGGTACGGCCTGTTAATCTCCGAACGTGATCTCGAACAGCCTTGCGCACTGTTTCTGCGGCATTTTCACGATGAGTTTTTTGTCCAGGAGATAAAACTCGCAGTTCTTCTCCTGCGGATAAATCACCCGCACTTCCCTGATTTTCTCTGAAACTGCGAGAGAAAGATCAATCTCAGCCAGATCACTCTTCGGCGCAAAAACGGACAGATAGGCTTTCTTCTCATTCTTCAGCCCATATGCGAGAACCTTTGCCTTCATATCGGCAAGCCCGAGAGGGAAGAAAGGCGTCATGGAAGGAATTTCGGAACGGATGGATTTGTAAACATCCACGCCTTCTTTCATCAGGGCAAAATTTCTGTCGGACAGTTTCCAGACAAGACCGCTCAGGTACGGACGGAGAAGGATGCCGTTCACGACGTTGTAGATGACATGCTCTGCATCGTCCTCGTACGGGTAGACCCACATGCCGGCCTGCTCCGGCGTCACGGCAGAAGCCACATTGCACGCAATATAGGAATTCGAGATGACGTCAGTCTGATCGCTGGTGGACTGAAGGCTCTGCAGCGAGAGGAGGCCATAGTCCATGCGCTGGGCGCCTGAACCGCAGTTTTCAATGACAAGATCCGGATGCCTGCGGTAGATATCGCGGTACCAGTCATAGAGACAGCGATAGTGCTCCAGAAGAGCATCACCGACACTGTCGCAGTCCAGATCGCTGCCGGATCCGGTCGTTATATTGTAATCGATCTTGAAATAATCAATGCCATAGTCTTTGATGAGCCTTTCCACCGTATCCGTGCAGTATCTGCGCACATCCGGGTTTCGGAAATCGAGCAGGTAACGCTTGTTGTCGATCCGCCTCTTCCCGTGACGGCAGACAAACCAGTTGTCCGGGAGTTTCTGCGCCAGCTCACACTCGATCCCCATGACCTCAATTTCGAGCCAGATTCCCATCTTCATGCCCTTGCTGTGGGCATAATCGCAGACCGCTTTCATACCGTTCGGAAAACGCTCCGGCGATTCCTTCCATTCGCCGACGCGGTCCCACCAGTTTCCTTTGTCGTACCAGCCGCAGTCCATACAGTAATATTCACATCCGAGCGCAGCCGCTTTATCAATGATCGTTTTCTCGCGTTCTTCCGTCGGATCGCCCATGAGGCAGTTCATGTAGTCGTTAAATACAACACTGCACTTTTCATCATCCGCGTTCGGTCTGCGGATCCGGCGGCGGTACTTCGTAAGTTCCGCCAAAGCTTCTGAAACTCCGCCGATTGTGACGCCGAATGCTGCCGAAACCGTCGTGAAAGACTGGCCCGGCGCGAGCTTTTTCCACCACTCGCTCTCGTCGTTCGGGCCGAGGAGCTCGAGGTACAGATGGCCATTCGGCGCCGACCCGATCTCGATTTCCCATGAGCCGGAGTGCTCGACTTCATAATAATAAATTTCGCCGGTTTCGCGGTCCCGGATCATGCCCATCGGAAGGTATTCGCACGTCGACCAGGATCCGGTATTGCCATAGTGAAAACGATTGTTGCCCCGGCCCGGGAGATTATATCCATGTACAGGCATGCCGGAAAGTCCGATATCCTGCGCGTCAAACTCCTTCCACCGGGCTTCATTTGTCCAGCTGTTGAACGGTACGAAGATGCTGGTTTTCTCGTAATATGGAACCGATCCGTTCTTGCATATCCCGTTGTAGAAAAAAGAGGAGATGAAATCGATTCCCACATCCTCTGAGCCCTTGTTCGTGATCGTGACCCAGGAACGGACCGCGCGGATCCCTTTGAAAAATTCAAGATAATAATCCGCATGAAGTTTTTCCGCTGTCTCCATCGACAGACAGAGGGTTCTCGTCCCGTCCTCCTCCGTCACTTTATGATTCTGGTAAATGAATTTCGGACCTTCGCTGTCCGTATTGTGCCTCGAGGCATGCATTCCGCGGAAATTTTCGCCTGTCTTCTGAACCGCGATCAGATTATAAAACTCTTCATCCGTGTCCTTCTCCCCGTGCCGAAGCTCCTGACTTCCGGGGATCGCGGAAAAATCCGCAAGCTCGGCCTGCCCCGCATCGTTCACGCGGATTACCGCCTTCATGCCATTTTCTTCCAGTGTTATTGTCTTCAAGATTCCCTCCATTTTGACTGCACACGCTCAGAACTCTTCCCTCCCTGTGCAGCTGTGCCTTTCAGGGTGAAGGGTCCTGAATTCGGTTCATAAAAAATAATTTGCCGCCGGCAGCACGCCGGCGGCGAAGCTCTGGCAATACAAAACAGCTGTTTTACAGTTTCTCCAGCAGTTC